>Ga0180222_1000467_pt1 | contig 58519 bp, 65 predicted proteins | sample eDN5th37CKraftOP_FD_151336 | JGI IMG/M metagenome (GOLD analysis project Ga0180222, IMG submission 151336) | Enriched Organic Plus compost microbial communities from Emeryville, California, USA - eDNA 5th pass 37_C Kraft OP (version 2) (version 2) ...
CATCTTGCCCTTGTGATATTCGTTCGGGCCGAAGACGTTGAAAAATTTCAGGCCCGCCCATTGCGGCGGCAGTTTGTCGCCGCGCAACTTGCGCGCGATCAGGGCCTGGTCGAACAGATGTTTGCTCCACCCATAAAGGTTCATCGGCCGCAACAATCGCAGACGCTCTGGCCGATCATCGTCAGAGAATCCGTGCTCTCCATTGCCGTAGGTCGCCGCCGATGAGGCATAGATGAACGGAGTCCGCGTCTGCGTGCACCAGTCCAGCAGCTGGAGCGACAGCCGGAAATTGGTCTGCATCACCACATCCCCATCCGAAGCGGTGGTGTCGGAGATCGCGCCCATATGGATCACGGCGTCGAGCTTGCGGCCGTCCAGCCAGGCGCTCAGCTCGTGCGGTTGCACGAAGTCCGCGATCTGCCGCTTGGCCAGATTATGCCAGCGCCCGTCGGTGCCGAGGCTGTCATTGACCACGATATCAGTGCGGCCGGCCTCATTGAGGCTCGCGACGATATTCGACCCGATAAAACCGGCCCCGCCGGTCACCAAAAGCATCTGTGATGCGCTCCCGCCGTCCCGGCTCTCGGCCGTTCCTTTGCCTCAGCCGGCGAAAGCGCGCAACTTGGGTCGCCTCCCGGGCTCCCGGCTCGTGCCGGGCCCCAATGGCGCGCATGAACCCGGATTTGCGAAAATCGCACGGTTTAACGTCCGTCAGTGTAGCGCTTTCGGCGATTTTCCGTGCTAACGGGTGCAAGGACCCGCCGACGCAGAAACCGCATTTCAGTCCAGCGAACAAATGAGTTCGGATTCAGAATATCCGGCAAAACACGGCGACGCCGATCGGCCGGACAACCCGATTCTGATCGTCCCCTATATGTGGATCGGCGATTTCGTGCGGGTGCATTCGGCCATCCGGATCCTCAAGCAGCGCTGGCCGAATCGGCCGATTGATCTTCTGACCAGCAGCCTCTGCGCACCCATCCTGGATTACCTGCCGGGCGTGCGGAGAGGCATCGTGGCCGACCTTCCGCGGCGCCGATTGCCGTTCTCGCAATATGCGGCGCTCGGGCGGCGGCTGGCCGAGGAACGTTACGGCACCGCCCTGATCATGCCGCGCACCTGGAAGGCGGCGCTCGCCCCCTTCCTCGCAGGTGTCCCGCAACGGACTGGTTTTGCAGGGGAATTTCGGTTCCTGCTGGTCAATGACATGCGCTTTGGCGAGCGAAAACTCGAGCGCATGATCGACTGCTTTATCGCCCTGGCCCTGCCCAAGAACGCAGCCCTGCCAGAGACTTATCCACTGCCCCAGATCATTGTCCCCCGCAGTGAGTTGGATAAGTGGTTGGCCGACAAGGGCTTGCGGGGCTCGGGCCGCGCAGTCGTCGCCCTCGCGCCGGGAGCCGTCGGCCCCGGCAAGGCGTGGCCGGCACAGAATTACGCAGAACTCGCCCGGCAACTGGCCGCACAGGGCGCCGAAGTCTGGGTCCTCGGCGGACCGGCGGAGAAGACTATCGCCGCTCAAATCGTCCAGGCGGGAGGCGCAAGTGTTTGCGATCTGACGGGAAATGACCTCCGCAACGCGATCGTCGCACTTGCCGCCGCCGATCTCGCGGTGACCAACGATTCCGGGCTGATGCACATTTCCGCCGCCATTGGTGCGCCGACCGTTGCGATCTTCGGTCCAACGTCTCCGCGTCTCTGGGCTCCTCTGAACCCGCTCTCGGCGATCATCGAGCCGCCGGGGCACTTTGCCAACATCAAGGACCGCAGCACCGCCGGCGTCACCGTTGACCGGGTGCTGGCGGCGGTGCGCCAGACCCTGCCCCATCATTTTGCCGGCGCGAACCCGGGTTGATGGCGCCGCGAGGGTGCCCCTCTGGTATCGCGCGGGCGCACGGATAGGATGGCCACGACATGAGTGCAGAGCCCCGGCCAGAGCAATGACAGACCGAAAGCCCGCGGCCTTCCTCGATCGGGACGGCGTTATCAATCGCGACGACGGTTACATCGGCACCGTCGAGCGCTTCCGGTTCATCGACGGAGCCCCCGATGCCGTGCGCCGGCTTAACGAAGCCGGGTACCACGTCTTCATCATCTCGAACCAATCGGGCGTGGCACGCGGCATGTTCACGGAAGAAGACGTGGTGCGCCTGCACGAATACATGCGTGGCGAGCTTGCGCGTTCGGGCGCCCATATCGATGACATCCGCTTCTGTCCGTTTCACCCGGATGCGCCTCTCCCCACCTACAGGATCGATTCGGACTGGCGCAAACCCAAGCCCGGCATGCTACTCGACCTGATGGATGCGTGGCCGGTGGAGAAGACCGGCAGCTTTCTGATCGGCGACAAGGAGAGCGATCTGCGCGCGGCGCAGGCGGTCGGCATTGACGGCTACTTGTATGCCGGCGGCAATCTCGATGCGTTTGTCGCCCAGGTGCTCGACGGAGCGGCTTAAACGACGGGCGCGGAAAAGTCCGGCAAGCGCGCTCCGCTGCGTCATCGTTGATCGCGAGGACAACCGGATGCCGAAGATCGATCTATCCGCCGTTTCGAAACGCAAGGGTTCGGGTTACCCGGCCCCGTTCGCCGCGCCTTGTGCCGAGCGCGTGCGGCAACGTCTCGGCGATGCCGGGGGACTGACCGATTTCGGTGTGAACCTGACGCGGCTGCCGCCGGGAGGCTGGTCGAGCCAGCGACACTGGCATTCGCACGAAGACGAATTCGTCTATCTCATCGAAGGCGAGCTGACGCTGATCGAGGATGACGGCGAAACCGTGCTCAGAGCCGGCGATTGCGCGGCCTTTCCGAAGGGTACGGGCAACGGCCATCACCTCGTCAACAGATCGGGCACGACCGCGACCTATCTCGAAATCGGTTCGCGCCAACCCGAAGACCTCACCACCTGCTCCGACATCGACATGAAAAGCGCAAACAGCGACGGCAGGTTCGTGCACAAGGACGGCACGCCCTATCTGTAAGACGACTTTGTAAACTCACCAGCCCTCTGACAGGGCCGGAACTCAACAAGCGGGCATTATCCTTGCGCATACATGGCGGCGCGACACCCATCGTCAATGCTGCGAAACTCCGAGCGCTTGCGGCTCTGCTTGCCGCGGCTCTTGCGATCGGCGCCTTTCTCACGCCGCCTGCCGCCCATGCACAGCCGGCACTTACGGCACCGCAGCAGGACGCGCTGAACCGGTACAACCAGGCGCTCGCCGACTTCAAGGCTGTCCTCAGCCAGCGGCGCGCGCAGATCACAAAGAAGGAGCCGCTGCCGAACCTGCCGGGCCAAGCGCTTTATCGCGCCCGCAATGCCCTGATGAGCGCATACAAGGATCTCACCGATGCGATACCGGCAAGGATCGGCCGGCCGAACAAGTTCAGGATCCCGCCCGCCTATTTCGATGCCGACAACGAGCCGCTGATCGACGAGTATCTCTCGCTGTTCGCCATCATGCAGGCGCCGCCCGCGGGCGCACAACACTCGGCGACGCCTTTCAGGGATGTTGTCGATCTCGGAACCGCCATTGCCCGCGCGCGTGGCCTCGACGAAGCTACTGCCAACATCGCCGGCCGCATCAGCCTCGGCATTTTCTTCGCCGAGACCAATGGCGCTCAGAACATCGGCAATGCACGGTCTAACAAATACAAGGGGAGCTTCCAGACCGGCGTTTCGGAAAGCCAAAGGGGTCAACGGAAATGGGCCGCGATCAAGCCGCAGATCACGGCCTTCGATCCGGCGCTGGCCGCGCGCGACGACATGGAAGAAGCGCGGGTCGGCAAGATCGACCGCCGGTACAATCACTGGATCAATGTGCGCAACGCGCTGATGAATGCGCATGCCGAAACGTTCGACTATATCCCGACAGTCGTGGCGCAATTTCCGGATCCGGTCGACCAATTGAAGCTGTTCGAGCTGATCCAGATCGTTCCCGCGCCGACAAAGTCGGCAATCAAATCCGGCAACATCGCCGCATACCGGGTTTCAGATCCGCAGATCATGTTCTACCTGCGCAACAACTCCATGTTCAATTACGGGCAGGCCGACAGGGCGAAAACCTCGGCGACCTATCGCGAAATTCTCGATGCGATGTGGCTGTTCAACGAGAAGTTCGAGCGCGCCTTGTCCAAATACAATGAGATAAAGTCGCAGAAGAATTAACCGCGCGCGACCGCCCGTCCTGCGCATTGACGAGCGCAGATGACGGGGCGCCCGCCACCCGTCAGGCCACCCCCTCGCCGTTGAACGCCTTGGCCGCGCATGTGTGACCCGCGCATGCCGCAAGTAGCTTTGCGGCCCTCGTTTCGTTATAGCCGGAGCGGCGAAGTCTCTGCGGACACATTGGCGGGAGCAATCATCTTGCGCATACTCATCATGGGATCCGGCGGCGTCGGCGGCCTGTTCGGCGCTCGATTGGCCAAGGGCGGCGCCGATGTCACGTTCGTTGCGCGCGGCGCTCATCTCGAAGCGATGCGCAGGAACGGGTTGCGGATCGATGGCGGCAGCGAACCGATCGCGCTTGCGAAGGTCAACGCGGTCTCCGATCCGGCGGAGGCCGGCCGCGTCGACATGATCCTGTTCGCGGTGAAGCTGTGGGACACCGAAAGCGCCGCGCGCACGCTTGTGCCGTGTATCGGGCCGGAGACAGGCCTGATCTCGTTTCAGAACGGCGTGCAAAAGGACGACATGCTGCGCCCGATCGTCGGCGACGGCGCTTTGGTCGGCGGCGTGAGTTATGTGTCGGCCGCCATCACTGCGCCGGGCGTGATCACGCAGACCGGAACCATGCAAGGGCTCGCCTTCGGTGAGTTCGACGGCAGACAGTCACGGCGCGTCGAGGATTTCCATCGCGCCTGCGTGGCGGGCGGGATCGCCGCAAACATCAGCGACGATATCAATCTGGTGATCTGGCAGAAATTCGTGTTTCTCGCCTCGGTCGCGGGCGCGACGACATCGATGCGCGCGACAATCGGCGAGATCCGCGAGAACGCACTGACGCGGCAATTCCTGCTCGACCTGATGAAGGAGATCGTTGCTGTCGGCCGCGCGCGCGGCGTAGCACTCGCGACCGATTTCGCCGAGAAGCAGATCAAGTTTGCTGACACCTTGCCGCACGGCATGATCGCGTCGATGTACCACGACCTGCAATCCGGCAAGCCGCTGGAACTGCCCTGGCTGAATGGGGGCGTCGTCGATCTCGGCACACAGGCCGGTGTGCCGACGCCGCTCAATCGGGCGGTGCGCGATATCCTGATCCTGCATGCCAAGGGGAAGGCGACGTAGCTGTCTTTGCTCGCGCAATCTCTCTGTCATGCCCCGCGCAAGCGGGGCATCCAGTACATCTGCGCGTTGATGCGTGTCTGGATCGCCCGCTTTCGCGGGCGATGACGATGCAGCTCCCCGGCCGGTGCATCGTGAACGCTACTCCGCCTTGCGCCAGCCGCCGGGCGCGTAGGCCTTGCGCACTACTTCGACATAGGGCGACGGGCTGACGACAGCGCGCATCACCGTCTGCATATGGCGTTCGACCGTGGGTTTCCGCGAGCCGCCATCGGCCTCGCCCCACAGGAACATCACCTCGGTGCCGTACTCGGCATATTCCTCATCGATCACCGCGAGCGTGAGCATCTTGCCCTCGTTCGACGAATAACCGATCCAGGTCGAGAGGCCGACGGTTTTGCCGTCGACCATCACGCGGTCGAACGGGTGCATGCAATAGACCGCCGACGGCCAGTCCATGAACTTGGCGCGATTGTGCTTCTGGAACTGGGTGCCGAGCACGCGCGTCACATCTTCGTTTTCCAGCGCGAGAGTCACCTTCTTGCGGTGGGGCTCCTTGGCCTTTTGCTCCAGCGCCTCACGGCCGATAAAGTCATGGTCGAACTTCATGAAGCCGCCATAGGCCATGTCCCAGGGCGTGAAGTAATAATCCTCGATGTTGTCGGAATCGAAGCTGCCGCCGATCGAGGCGTTGGCTTCATAGCCGCTGGCCGGCAGCCATTGACGATAGGCCTTGGTGCTTTCGCCGGTGTAGATCGCGGGCAAGGGTGACGGAATCCAGCCGGACTCCAGCGCATTCGATGAATAGGCGCGTCCACCCACGAGCCGCATGCCATAATCCTCGCCGACCTTGATCAGCGCCTGGCGCACCTCCTCGCCCTCTTCCCATGGACCGAACAATTCCCATCCCGGCTGGCCGGCCATGCCATGACGCAAGGCGCGCACTTTCCTTCCCGCGATGGTGAGTTCGGTCATGTTGAAGAACTTGAGTTCCTCCGGCTTCTTGCCGATCGCCTTCTCGATGACCTTCATCGCGTTGGGGCCTTGCACCTGGAAGCGATAGGACTTGCGCTTGCCGTCGGTGCGCAGGGCCGAGCGCTGATCGAGCTCGACCTTCACGTCGTATTTGCCGGTCGCGGCATGGAACATGATCCAGTTCAGCGCAGGCGCGCGACCGACGAGATTGAATTTGTTCTCGGCAAGATAGAACAGGATCACGTCGCCGATCACATAGCCCTCGGGCGTCACCGGCACGAATTGCTTGGCCTTGTTCGGTTCGAAGCCCTTGTAGCTGTTCATCGACAGATATGAGAGCAGCTTCAGTGCATCGGGTCCTTCGACCGCAAGATCCGCCATGTGATAGGATTGATTGAAGAGAACGCAGGTGTTCTGCCAGGCCTGCTGCTCGTCACGCCAGTTGGTGTATTCCGCAGGCACACCGGGATAAACGTTCGGACCGGTCTGCTGATTGCGCAACAGCTCGACCGGATTCTTCACGCTCTGCAATACGTCTTCCAGAGTCTTGGCAGCCATCCGACTTCTCCCTCAGCAGCGCAATGCGCAGCCATTGTCCCGAATGCGGCGTTTGCGCCGTCGTTTATTGTCCGGGACTTCAATGGTCCAAGCCGGAAGCCAATGCAACTTTGGGCTTTGGCCCACACGACCCAGTCGCATGGTGCGCAATGACCGGGAGCTGGGCGTGTCGCGTGGGCTGTTCTGCAGTCGCAGGCGGCGTTTGATCGTATCGCCGTGCTGGGTATCAGGCGGCGAGCGGTGGAGATGCTTCTGCTGAAGCGTCCTCGCAGAAGAACACCATCGTCTCGAACACGTAGCCGCAATCCCGGCAATTCCAGAGGTGGCGTACCTGCCGCTGGTTGACCGGCTCCGACCAGACCGGCCGGCTCAGACGCGTACCGCATTGCGCGCAAGGCAAGGCGCCGAATGTCGACAGATTCAGGGCCGAACGCTCTGTCATCCTGTCCTCCATTTTTTGTTGTCGTTGCCGGTAGGAGCGTTAGCCAGCGCGCTTGTCATTTTTGTGAAGACATCGTCACCAATGCGTGACTTGGTTTGCGCAATGCAGCAGCGATCATTTGATTTCGCATCAATTTCGCTGCGTTTGTCTCGCGCGTGTGCAGCGCAACGCGGGGCTGGAACAGCGCGAGGCTATGGCGACTGCAGGCTGTCTGCAGGCGCCGGCGCAAGCTCGCGGCCGAGAACCCTCCGATAAACCGCGACATATTTTTCCGCCTCGGCCTCGACGCTGAAATGCGCCGCAACATAATCGCGCGCGCGCTGGCCCATGGCGGCGGCGCGCGCCGGATCGCGCATCAGCCCTTCCAGCGCAGCCGCCAGGGCATTGGAGTCGCCCGGCGGAACAAGGAGTGCGATCTGGCCGCCGGTGACCACCGCTTCGGCGGCGCCGGCGCGGGCGGCGATCAGCGCATTGCCGGACGCCATCGCTTCCAGCAGCGTCAGGCCGAAGCCCTCATTGCGGGAGGTGAAGGCGTAGATCAAGACCCGGCGGAACCACAGCGGCACCTCGTCGATCGGCCGCTCGCCAAGAAACCGCACGCGGTCGGCGATGCCGGCTTCCGCGACGCGCTGTTTCAGCCCCGCCTCGAAGGCGGCATCGTCCACAGAGCCAACCACGACCGCGCTGAAATCCGGATAGCGCGGCAGCACCCGCGACACCGCCTCGATGAAAACGTCGGTGCCCTTCTGATGCCGCACGCGGCCGAAACAGCCGATCGCGTATTTGCCCGGCAGGCCGCTGATCGCAAATTCCGCCTCGCGGCTGGTCGGCGGGCGATAGCGCTGCGTATCGACGCCATGCAGGATCACCTCGGCCGGAACATGGAGATAGGACGCGGCCGCGTCGCTCGCGGCGATGACCGCGTCCATCCGCGACACCAGAAAACGCGTGATCCAGGTGTGGTGACGCTGCGCCGCGGAGGTGAAGACCAGCTTCAGCGGCCAGCCCAGCCATTTGAGCAAGAGGCCGAGCATCATCTCGTTGTTGCGGCGGGCGTGCCAGACGACCCGGCGCCGTCCCCGAAACGGCAGCGCCAGGACCTCGGACAGCCGCATGGTCGCGATGCCGTCGGGGGCATCTGGTCCGAACCACCGCGTATTCGCAAGCCGCGCGATGCGGGGCGCGATCATGCGGTTGGTGGCGGTCACACCGGTATAGTTCCAGTGCAGGTTCGGGATGATGACGTCGAGATCGGTCAAGGCGGGACCTGAGCGGCGGGGAAGCTGCCCCTTATTACTCATTTTTCATGGCTGTCGCCTATGGTGCCGCCGGATGTTTTGCGGAGCCTCCCGTCCATGACCGTGCTCGTCACCGGCGGCGCCGGCTATATCGGCAGCCACATGGTTTACGAATTGCTCGACGCGGGCGAGCAGCCGATGGTGCTCGACAACCTGTCCACGGGCTTTCGCTGGGCGCTTCCGGATAGCGTACCGCTTTACGAGGGCGATACCGGCGACGAGGCGCTGGCGCGCCAGATCATCGCCCGGCACAGCATCGACGCCATCATCCATTTCGCCGCTTCGATCGTGGTGCCGGATTCGGTCGCCGATCCGCTCGGCTATTACCGGAACAACACCGCCAATTCGCGAACCCTGATCGAGGCCGCGGTGAAGGGCGGCGTGAAGCATTTCATCTTCTCGTCCACCGCCGCGGTCTATGGCAATCCGCGATCGGTACCGGTCGCGGAGGACGCGACGCCCGACCCGATGTCGCCCTACGGCTCGTCCAAGCTGATGACCGAGATCATCCTGCGCGACACCGGCTTCGCCCACCCGCTGAAACACGTCATCCTGCGCTATTTCAATGTGGCCGGCGCGGACCCGCAATTGCGGACCGGCCAGTCGACGCCGGTGGCGACGCACCTGATCAAGGTCGCGGTGCAGACGGCGCTCGGGCTGCGCAAGAAGATGGACGTGTTCGGAACCGACTATCCGACGCCCGACGGCACCTGCATCCGAGACTACATCCATGTCAGCGATCTGGTGCGCGCGCATTCCGACGCGCTGCGTTATCTGCGCGCGGGCGGCGAGAGTGCTACTTTCAATTGTGGCTACGGGCGCGGCTTCTCCGTTCTGGAGGTCATCGACACCGTCAAGCGCGTCTCCGGCATTGATTTCCAGGTTGAACTCTCCGGTCGGCGGCCCGGCGATCCCGCGCAGATTGTGGCCGCCTCCGACCGCGCGCGGCAGATCCTGAAATGGATGCCCCGCTATGACGACCTGCCGACCATTGTCCGCAATGCCCTGGACTGGGAACAAAAGCTGCGGGCGCGCAACGCCTGACAGCGGCTCCGGCAGTCCAACAGGCTTGAAATATCCCGTCCAAGCGGGCAGGTAGCCCTTCGGGCCGGGCGCATCGTCCGGGGCCCGCCCCACGGACCGAAACGATTAATGGCGCCCCTGGCCGACACCGAAAGCTCCTACAAGCTGATCCGCCGGCTCGTGACCGAGTACGGCGTCAAGCACTGGAAATCCTACGCCGTTGCCTTCGTGCTCATGGCCATCACCGCGGCCGGAACCGCGCTGATCGCGTATCTGATGGGCACCATCGTCAACAAGGCCTATGTCGACCGCAGTTTCACCGCCATCGTGGTGATCGGCCTCGTCACCATCGGAATCTTCTGCACCCGGGGCGCCGCGACGTATTTTCAGGCCGTGATCCTGTCGCGGATCGGCAACTCGATCATCGCCGAGAACCAGCGCAAATTGTTCGACCGGCTGATGCACCAGAGTTTGGGCTTCTTCGCCGAACGGCATTCGTCGGAATTCCTGCACCGGCTGGCCACCGGCGCAAATTCCGCGACGCAGGTGCTCAACCTCCTGATTACCGCCGTTGGGCGTGATCTGTTGTCGCTGATCGGTCTTGCCACGGTGATGGTGATCCAGGATCCCGTGATGTCGATCTCGGCGGCGATCGTGGCGCCTCCCGCGATGTGGATGATCCGCAAGCTGGTGCGTCGTGTCCGTGCGGTGGCCAAGGCGCAATTCACCGGCGGCACGAAGTTGTTCGAGACGCTGCAGGAGACGATTTCCGGCATCCGGATCGTCAAGGCGTTCACGCTCGAAGACCGGATGCGCAAGCGTTATTACGACAACGTCGCCGCGGTTGAATACGAAGCGAACAAGCTGGCGCGGGTGTCGAACCGGTCGAGCCCGATGATGGAGGCGCTGGCCGGCGTCGCGATCGCCATGGGCGTGATCTATGGCGGCTACCGCACGATCGAGATGAATGCGACGCCGGGCGAGTTCTTCTCATTCATTACCGCGTTCCTGCTGGCTTATGAGCCGGCGAAGCGCCTGGCCCGGCTCAACATCGAGCTGAATGCCGGACTGATTGGCGTCCGCCAGCTCTACGACATCATCGACGCGCCCTCGACGGAAGCAGCCGACGACAACAAGCCGAAACTGGTCGTCGACAAAGGCCGCGTCGATTTCAGGGATGTGTGGTTCTCGTATCGCGAGAAGGAGCCGGTCCTGCGCGGACTGACGTTCACCGCGGAGGCCGGACAGATGACGGCGCTGGTCGGCCCGTCAGGTGGCGGCAAGTCCACCATCCTCAACACCATCCTGCGGCTTTACGAGCCGCAATCGGGCGTCATCGCGATCGACAATCAGGACATTGCCGCCGTCTCGCGCCATTCGCTCCGGCAGCAGATCGCCTATGTCGGCCAGGACGTCTTCCTGTTCCACGGCACCATCCGCGACAACATCGCGTTCGGCAGGGACGGCGCAACCGAGGAGCAGATCATCGCCGCCGCGAAGGCCGCCAATGCGCACGACTTCATCATGTCGTTCCCGCACGGCTACAACACGCATACCGGCGAGCATGGGTTGCAGCTCTCCGGCGGCCAGCGTCAGCGCATCGCGGTCGCGCGCGCGCTGATCCGCGACGCCAAAATCATCCTCCTCGATGAGGCCACGGCTGCGCTCGATTCCGAATCCGAACGCCTCGTGCAGGACGCTATCACGCATCTGACGCAAGGCCGGACCACGATCGTCATTGCGCACCGGCTGCATACGGTCGCGCATGCCGACCGCATTTTCGTGATCGAGGACGGCGTGGTCGCGGAATCGGGCCGTCACGACGAGCTGTTGCGCAAGGGCGGCCGCTACGCGTCGTTCTACCGGCTGCAGTTGCAGGCGCAGGAATTCCCGACCGAGATCGCCGCGGCGGAATAGAGCGCAGCGTAGCGCACGAAGCGCGGCTGCCGGGAATCGGCACCCTGCCGCCAGTTCAATCGACGAACCGACGGGCCAATCTCCCCTATTTTCAGATGCTACGAAACGCGGTTCGGACGGATGAGAAAGTGCGGACGCCGGGATCCCCCAATCCCGGCGTCCGCAGCCCCCGCCTCTTTGTGCAACCGTCCAGCTGCAGCAAGGCCGCCCCCGCGGCCAGCGCGCTTTGACGCTAAGCGGCGCCATGCTATGCGGTGACCCCGCCTGCGGCCAATCGCAAATGTGATGGTGCGGCCGCTGCTCCTGCCGATCTCCGGCTCCATGTGACAAAAAAGCATCAACGGAAATGAGCGACCGATACGTCATTCCGCCACCGCCGCAGGCCGCGCTTGCGGTCAAAGGCTCGTCCGAAAAGTTTCCGGTGCGCCGCATCTGGTGCGTCGGCCGCAACTATATCGAGCACATCCGCGAAATGGGGCAGGACGAACGCGCGCCCCCGTTTTTCTTCGCCAAGCCGGCTGACGCGATCGTTCCGGACGGCAGCGTCGTCCCCTACCCGCCGCTGACCAAGGACATGCACCATGAGGTCGAACTCGTGGTCGCGCTCAAATCGGGCGGGCTGAACATCAAGCCGGAAAAGGCCAATGAGTGCATCTGGGGTTACGGGGTGGGCATCGACCTGACCCGGCGCGACCTGCAGATCGCCTCGCGCGAGGTGAAGCGCCCGTGGGAAATCGGCAAGGCGTTCGATGCCTCCGCTCCCTGCGGTCCGCTGGTCCCGGCCTCCGAGATCGGTCATCCGACCAAAGGCCGCATCACCCTCAAGGTGAACGGCCAGATCAGACAGGACGGCGATCTCAACCAGATGATCTGGAACGTGCCGGAAACGATCTGGAAGCTCTCGGAGATGGTCGAACTCGCCGCTGGCGACATCATCATGACCGGCACGCCGGCGGGCGTCGGCCAGGTCAATGTCGGCGACAAGATCGAATGCGAGGTCGAAGGCGTCGGCTCGCTCACGGTGACGATCGGCAAGCCGAAGGCCTGATCACAAGGCAAGACGACAAAAAGCCCTCGCGACCATGTCGCGAGGGCTTTTCCTTTGGCGGGTTATGACGCCGATCAGGCGGCTTGTGGCTTGATCAGCCCTTCCGCCTTCATGGCGTCCTGGACCTTCGGACGGGCGCGCACGCGATTGCGGAAATCGTCGAGGTTCGGCCATTGCGCGATGTCAATGTCCTGAAACCGCGCCCAGTTCGACACCACAAACAGATAGATGTCGGCGATGGAAAACCTGTCGCCGACAAGCCATTCCCGCCCGGCGAGCTTCCCGTCCACGTGGGCGAACGCCTTCAGCACGTTGTCCTTCGCGATGACACGATAATCGCCGGGCGTGCCGTCCTTGAACAGCGGCGTGAACTGCTTGTGCAATTCGGTGGCGATGAAGATCAGCCATTCGAGAACGCGATAATAATCCGCCGTGCCGGCTTTCGGCATCAATCCCGCCCCCGGATTTTGGTCGGCGACGTATTGAAGGAGCGCCGCCGCTTCCGTCATGGTCTCGCCGTTGTCCAGCCGCAGCACCGGCACCACGCCCTTGGGATTCACGTCCCAGAAGTTTTCGCCCCCCTTCGTGACCTTGGCCTTGTTGTCGACGCGCTCGAGCTCGAACGGAATCCCCGCCTCGTGCAGGGCTATGTTGACGGCCAGCGAGCAAGCACCGGGTGCGTAATAGAGCTTCATAGGTCTCCTCCTGGGGCTGCGCCCCTTCGTTCTGCCCCGATTTGCCGAGGCCGAGGTGACGAGTCAAATGCGCGCTGAGCAGGCTTGCCCCCAATTGAGCAGCATTGCCGCAAACCGTTGATTCCAAATTCGAAAAATCCGAATCGGGGCTTTTCAAAGCGGAACCAAATCAGATATGGCGCGTTGAGTGCCGGACCGAACCAGGACAAACGTTTGTGGGGACGTTGATGACGATGCTGGCCAGCCGCAAAACAGTCCGCGTGACCGAGCCTGAGGCGTTCGGCGACGTCACCCTGGCACCTTCCCTGATGACCGGACAAAGCGAGACGCAACTGGCGCGCGCGATGGCGCATGCGTTGGTTGAGAAGCAGCCGTCCAGTGCCTCACAGGCCTTGAGCCATCTGCGCGCTCTTTTCCCGGGGACTCCATTGACGGCCCGGGTCGCGGCGCTCAACGCATTGATGCGGCGCTGACTTACATTCCCAGATAGGCCTGCCTGACGCGGTCGTCTGCGAGCAGCTCCTCGCCCGTTCCCGACAGGGTGACGCGTCCGTTCTCAAGAACATAAGCCCGGCTCGCAAGCTTCAACGACACCGCGACATTCTGCTCGACCAGCACGCAGGTCAGCCCGTCCTTATTCAAATCCCGAATGGTGGCGAGCACGTCCTGTACCAGCGCCGGTGCGAGGCCAAGCGAGGGCTCATCGAACATGACGAGTTCAGGTGCGCCCATCAAACAGCGGCCGATCGCCAGCATCTGCTGCTCCCCGCCGGACAGCGTTCCCGCAGCCTGATCGGCCCGCTCACGCAATCGCGGAAACATTTCCAGCACCCGTTCCCGATTGCGCACGCGGCCCTCGCGCGCCCGTGGCAGCATCGCGCCCATATCGAGATTCTCGGAAACCGAAAGATTGGGAAAGATCTGTCGGCCTTCCGCAACCTGCCCGATGCCGAGATTGCAAACCTTGTGGCTCGGCAATCCGGCGATCTCCTGACCCCGGAAGCGGATCGAGCCGCGCGCGGGGCGAACCATGCCGCCGATAGTCCGGATCAGGGATGTCTTGCCGGCGCCGTTCGCCCCGACAATGGCGACGATGGCGCCTTCCGGCACCTCGACCGAAACGCCGTCGAGCGCCTGCGCGTCGCCGTAATACACATCGAGTCCACTCACGCTCAGCATCAGTGCACGGCCTCCGCACCGAGGTAACAGGCCAGCACCTCCAGATCGCGTGTCACGACCTCGGGCGTTCCTTCCGCAATTACTTTACCGTAATTGACCACCACGACATGGCGCGACAATGCCATGACCGCGCGCATCACATGCTCGATCAGGAGGATGGTGACGCCGGTGTCGCCATTGAGCCGCCGAAACACATCGACCATGCGGTCGGTTTCGGTCGGCCGCAGGCCGGCCATGACCTCGTCGAGCAGAAGGATCTTCGGCTTGGTCGCAAGCGCGCGGGCGACCTCGAGGCATTTGCGATCCGGCAGCGTGATGCCGGTCGGACGCGCGTGGCGCTTGTCGGCGAGCCCCAGAAGCTTCAGCACGCCGCGCGCGTATTCCCGCGCCTCCTTGACATCGTCGGTCCAGGCCAATGCTCCGACCGCGACATTCTCCTCGACCGTCAGGTCGTTGAATGGCCGCACAATCTGAAAGGTGCGTCCGACACCCGCGTGGCAAATCTGGTCGGGCCGCTTGCCGACCAGCGATTTCCCGTCGAGCAGGATATCGCCGGTATCCGGCCGAAACACGCCTGCGATCATGTTGAAGATCGTGGTCTTGCCCGCACCGTTTGGACCGATCAGCGCCTGGATCGAACCGGGCGCGACATCGAAGGATACGTCCTCAACGGCACGCAATCCGCTGAAGCTTTTCGAGATACCCCGAACCGAGAGCGAGGCGGCCGTCATGCGCCGTCTCCCTTGGTCTTGCGATCGAGCCTCAGCACGCTGGCAATCCATGGCCACACGCCCTGGGGACGAAACAGCACGATGACCGCAACGCAGATTCCCCAGAAGAATTGCTTGATGCCGTCGATCCGCATGCCTTCGGTCAGGCCGGTGAGCATTTCGCCGAGCGGCGTCAGCAGGAAGGCGCCGATGATGGGACCGAACAACGTGCCGACGCCTCCGACGATGGCGCCGAGGATCAACTCGATCGAACGATTGGTGCCGAAGGTCGATTCCGGGAAGAGGTTGTTATAGTAGAAGGCGTACCAGACCCCTGCGATCCCGGTGAGGCCGGATGAGATCGCGACCGCGATCATCTTGTACTTGAACAGGTGAATGCCGCTCGCTTCGGCCGCCTGCTGGTCTTCGCGGATGGCCTGCCAGTAATAGCCCAGCTTGGAATTGAGCAGGAGCCGGCAGAGCACGAGTGCGCAACCCGTCAAGGCCAGGATTACGTAATAGAACATCACCGGGGAGCCGCGCAGATTGATCAGGTCGACGCTGTCCCGGTTAGTGACTGGCAGAAACAACCCTTCGGTGCCGCCGAGCCACCGTGTGTGGTCGACCATGATGCCGGTGAATTCGGCAAAAGCGATCGTCAGCAGCGCGAAATAGACGCCGTGGATCGAGAAGCGGAAGCCGAGATACCCGATGAAGCAGCCCATCACCATCGCCAGCGCGATCGACACGAAAACGCCGATCAGCGGAGGAATACCGAATTTGATGAAGAGCGCCGCGCTGGCATAGGCGCCGATACCGACGAACAGCGCATGGCCGAGCGACAGCAGCCCGGCAAAGCCAATCATCAGGTTCCAGGCTTGGCCGACATAGGCGAAATACAGAACGATGATCAGCACGCTGAGGATGTAATTGCTGACAAGATACGGCGCCGCGATCAGCGCCGCGGCGAACAGCGCGAGGAGCGCGAGGCCGTGCGCCGGCACGCCTTCGAACAGGCGGCTCATCGCTGCACCTTGCCAAGCAGACCCTGCGGCCGGAATAGCAGCACGAGGATCAGGAGCGCGAAGCTGAACGCCGTCTTCAGCGAGGGCTGCAGGATGATGCCGGCGAGCGCCTCGGACACGCCGATCAGGATGCCGCCAAGCAGCGCCCCCGGCAGGCTGCCCATGCCACCGACGATCACGATGATGAAGGCGAGCAGCGTATAGGGCGGGCCCAGATAGGGATGCACGTCGACGATCATGATCAGGATCGCACCCGCCGCGCCGAGACAGGCGCACCCGATCGCGAAGGTCAGCGCGAACAGATGGCGGATATTGAGGCCGACCACCAACGCGCCGGTGTAATTGTCGCCGCAGGCGCGGATCGCCTTGCCGGTGTCGGTATATTTGAAGAAGGCGAACATCGCGGCCGAGCCGACCAGCGCGACGATGCCGGCATAGAGCCGCACCTTGTCGATGATCAGCGGCCCGATCTCGATCGAGTCATAGGCGTAGGGAATGTTCACGCCCTGAGCGTCCGGTCCGAAGATCATCAGCGGCACCGAAATCAGCACCACCGCGACCGCCGCCATCAAAAGGAACTGGAAGTGATCGGCGACATGAGCGACGCGGCGGATCACCCAGTCCTGCAACAGATATCCAAAGCAGAACAGCGCCATCGCAACGAACGGCAACGCGATGAGCGGATCGATGCCGAGACGGCGGAAAATCACCAGCGTCAAGAACATGCCGAGCACCATGATCTCGCCATGGGCGAAATTCACGATGCGGATGACGCCAAAAATCACTGACAGCCCGAGTGCGCTGAGCCCGTAAATCAGCCCGGTCAGAAGACCGCTGATCGCAACATTGAAATAGGTTTCTACGGGCAAGGCTCAGGGTCCTGCGTGGCAAGAACCTCCGGCCGCGGAGCGGCCGGAGCTTTGTCGATAGAGCGCTATGTCAGCTGCGCTTCGTGTAGGGGGTCGCCGGCCACTCAACCTTGGCGTCCGTCGCGCCTTTCGGTGCCACGGTGACCAGCTTGCCGCCGCGATTCTGGATCGCGGAATTGCGCAGCTTGTCGTTCTGACCCTTGGCATCGAACTGGATGCCGGGGCCAGGCGAGACGTTGTCGGTGATGTTGGTTTTCCGGATCGCGTCGGCGAGCGCCTTCGGATCAGCGGTGCCGGCCCGCTTGTAGGCGTCGGACGCGACCAGCAGCGCCTCGAACGTATAGACCTGGTTGGTGTTCAGGTTCACGTCCGGATGCGCTTTGGCAAGCGCCGCAATCAGCGCCTTGGTCATCTTCTTGTTGGGATCGTACCAAGGGACGAAGCTGATCGGGCCATCACCCAGCTTGCCGAGCGTCTTGAGATACTGGTCTTCGTACCAGCCCGGCCCCATGCTGAGGACACCCATCCCGTCCCAGCGCTGCTTGACCAGCTCGCGGGTCAACAGGATGGCGTCGTTCAGACGGCTGACCACCAGAAGCGCATCGGCCTTGGTGCCCTTGGCTTTCGCAACTTCGACGGACAGGTCGCGCGCCTTCGGGTCATACGCGATCGATTCGACGACCTTGTAGGGCATCGGTATCTTTTCGAGAACGGCGGCCATGCCCTTTTGCATCGCGGTGCCGAAGGTGTCGTTGACATGCAGCAGCGTCACCGTCTTCGGCGCCTTGCCGGTCTGCTCGAAGATTTCCTTCTGGTTCTCGAAGGCGTCCGTCAAAATACGGCCCGCGACCGGGAAATTGCGGAACACGAACTTGTAGCCTTGCTCCGTGATCGGTGGCGCCGCGGCGATATTGATGACGTAGGGAATGCCGCGCTGCTCGGCGACCTGCGCGATCGCGGTCGACTGGCCGGAATCGAAGGCGCCAACCAGGAGCTGCGCCCCTTCATTGATCAGCTTCTCCGCCTGAGCACGGGCGATCTGAACGTCGGATTCGGTATCTGCGTTCATGATCTGAAGCGGCGGCAGGCCCGCATCCTTGAGCAGGCCGGCGGTGACGTCGACGCCGCGCTGGCAATCCTGCCCGATGCCGGCCTGGAAGCCGGACCGCGGCAGCAGCACGCCGACTTTCAAGGGAGCGCCTTGCGCGCGGATGATATTGAACGGAGCGGAGCCGGCGACAATGCCGGCGGCGCCGAGCCCGGCCGCAAAGGTGCGGCGCGAGACGCGGGGATGACGCGAATTCATGGACATGTCTTAACCTCCCTGTCTGATCCCGGCGGGACCGTGGTTAGCCCCTTTTTCTTATTGTTGGGGCCGACTTGCAATGGCCGGCGATGCGGCATCAGCCCGCGCCTCGGCTTTCTTTCCAGTTACACTGGATTGTTGTATAAAACAATGAGTGTCAAGAACAACAAATCGGGTCGGAATCCCAATCCGGCTCGCGGGAGGAGCGATGACCGACATCCCAGCGGCCGATCCGATACCGCGCGACCGCAAAGTGCGTCGCAGCATCGACCTTGACGTGCTGACCGGGCATCTCGGCTATTCGCTGCGTCGTGCCCAGGTCTGGGTTTTTCAAGACTTCATCCGCGCGCTTTCGGTCCTCGACATTCGTCCGGCGCAATATTCGGTGCTCGTGGTCATCGGCGCCAATCCCGGCCTCTCCCAGGCCGAACTGGCGGACCGGCTGGCGATTGAGCGCGCGCGCCTTGTCCACATGCTCGACCATCTGCAGCACCGCGGCCTCACTGAACGGCTTCCCTCTCCCACCGACCGCCGGACACACGCCCTGCAACTGACCCGGGAGGGCCAGAAGCTCCTGAAGCGCGCCAAGGCATTGGCCGCGCGTCACGAAGCACGTCTCGGCGAAAAGCTGGGACCCGAAGCGCGCACACAGATGCTGGAGCTTCTCAAGGTGTTCGTCCAGAAGTGACCGGATGCCGTCCGCCGCGGATCACGCGGCGTCCCTGTCCGCTTTCAGCACGCCGCGGCGAATCTGGTCCTCCTCGATCGACTCGAACAAGGCGCGGAAATTGCCTTCGCCAAATCCGTCATCGCCCTTGCGCTGGATGAATTCGAAGAAGATCGGCCCGAGCACCGTGCCGGAGAAGATCTGCAGCAGCACTTTGGTCATGCCGACCGGAGCGCGGTCAGCAAAAGTGGGTAACGGTTTTTCGTCCGCCCGCGCTCCTGCCTCAAGAGACGGCGTGCGATCCGGGCCGCTGACCGGCTCCCACTCAGCCTGATCGCACGCCACAACGCCCTCGCCGTCGATCAGCACGCCGTGCTGCCTGAGGCGATGTACGGGCTCGCCATGGCCCGGCACGCGCAGGTCGATCTTGTCATAATAGGTGTCCGGCGGAGAGGGCATGAACGGAAGGCCGTTTGCGGCGAGCTTTTCGACGCTTTCATAGATGTCGCGGCAGCCCATGGCGACGTGCTGGATGCCCTCGCCCTTGTATTCGCGCAGGTATTCCTCGATCTGCGACTTGTCGTCGAGCGACTCGTTGATCGGGATGCGGATCTTTCCGCAGGGCGACGTCATCGCCCGCGACACAAGCCCTGTCAGCTTGCCCTCAATGTTGAAGAAGCGAATGTCGCGGAAATTGAACAGCTTCTGATACCAGCCGGCCCAGTGATCCATGCGGCCGCGATGCACGTTGTGGGTCAGGTGGTCGAGATAATAGAGGCCGGCCTTCTCCGGCTTCGGATCGTGTTCTCCGGTCCAGACGAAGTCGACGTCCCAGATCGAACCCTTGTCGCCATAGCGATCGACAAAATACAGAAGCGAGCCGCCGATCCCCTTGATCGCCGGGATCGCAAGCTCCATCGGACCGATGCGGATCTCGCCGGGCTCCGCGCCGAGCGACAGCGCGCGCTCATAGGCCTTCTTCGCATCGACGACCCGGAACGCCATTGCGCAGGCGCAGGGACCATGCTCAGCGGCGAAACGCTGCGCAAAGGACTCCGGCTCGGCATTGACCACAAAATTCACGTCGCCCTGACGCCAGAGCTGCACGTTCTTGGAGCGATGCTTTGCGACCAGCGTGAAGCCCATGGTCTCGAACAGACGGCCGAGCTTTTCCGGCTCGGGATGGGCGTATTCGACGAATTCGATGCCGTCGGTCCCCATCGGATTGGATTCGGAAATGACAGCGGCCGGCGCGTCATGCGGAAACGGACCCATGGCGGTCTCCTGTGCGAAGGCTTCTTCTGGTGCCGAGAGATAGCGCGGCGCGGTCGCAAAAGGCGTGCAAACTTCACAAGGTTCTGGATCTTTATGCACGTTCCATGCATAATTTATGTGAATGATACAAGATTCAGCCGACATCGATCCGGTCGATCTCAAACTGCTCTCGGCGCTGCAGGACAACGGCGCGCTGACCAACCAGGAGCTGGCCGACGCCGTGCGGCTGTCGCCTTCGCAATGCTCGCGGCGCCGTCAGCGTCTGGAACAGTCCGGCGTCATCCGCCGCTACCGCGCCGATCTCGATCCCGCAAAGCTCGGATTCGGCATCACCGTATTCATCTTCGTGACGCTGGCCACGCATTCGCGCAACAACGCGCGGCGCTTCCGCGATCTCGTCGCGACCCTCGCCATGGTCCAGGAAACGCACGCGCTGACCGGCGATTCCGATTATTTGCTTAAGGTGATCGTCACCGACCTTCGTGCGCTCTCGGCGCTGGTCAACGATGTGTTGCTGCCGCACGAAACGGTCGAGCGCGTGAAATCGAGCATCGTTCTCGAAACACTGAAGGACGACGCGCGGCTGCCGCTGGGGTAGCTCAGACCCCGAGATACGCCTCGCGCACGCGCTTGTCGTTCAGCAACTCACGGCCGGTGCCGCTGTGGGAAATGCGGCCGGTCTCGAGCACATAGCCGCGATCGGCGATGGCGAGAGCCGCATAGGCATTCTGCTCGACAAGAAGCACGGTGATGCCCTGGCGCTTCAATCCGGCGACGATCGAGAAAATCTGGTCGACGAGGATCGGCGCAAGTCCCATCGACGGCTCGTCGAGCAGGATCATCTTGGGCCGGGACATCAGCGCGCGCCCCATCGCAAGCATTTGCTGCTGTCCACCGGACAGCGACCCAGCGGGGATCGCCCGCTTTTCGGCCAGCACCGGAAACGTCGCGTACACCCCCTCGATGTCGGTCGCGATCTCGGCATCCCTGCGCGACCAGGCGCCGAGCCGCAGATTGTCCTCGACCGAGAGCGGCGCGAAGACCTGCCGGCCTTCCGGCACCTGCACGATGCCGCGCGCGACCCGGACGTGCGGCGCGACGCGATCGACCGGCTCGTTGAGAAACTTGACGCTGCCGCCGGACACCGGCTGCACACCCGAGATCGCGCGCAGAAGCGTGGTCTTGCCCGCACCATTGCTGCCGACCAGCGTCACGATCTCTCCGGCATTCACGGTCAGGGACAGGCCGTGCAACACCTCGATGCGGCCATAGCGGCTCGACAGGTTGTCAATGACGAGCATCGGCCTCCTCCGCTCCCGCATGCGCGCCGAGATAGGCGGCGACCACCGCGGGATTTTTTCTCACCTCCTCGGCCGTGCCCTGCGCCAGCGTGCGGCCCTGGTCCAGCACATGGATGCGGTTCGAAATCTTCATCACGAGGCGCATGTCATGTTCGACGAGCACCACGGTGATGCCCTGCCCCGCAATCTTCTGGATCACCGCATCGACCTCTGCGGTTTCAACCGCGTTGCAGCCGGCGGCCGGCTCGTCGAGCAACAGCACTTTCGGCTCCGCGGCGAGCGCCCGCGCGATCTCGAGGCGTTTCAGCGCGCCATACGGCAATTCCCCAGCGGGCCGGTCGCCGAGGTGGCTCAGCCCCACCATGGCCAGCAATTCCTCCGCACACGTCCGCGAGGCGCGGTTTTGCGTCACGACGCTCGGCAGCCGGAAGAGGTGGGCAAGCACATTGCGATTTTCGTGCAGGTGCCGGCCGACCATCACGTTTTCCAGCGCGGTCATCCGGAAAAAGATCTGCAGGTTCTGGAAGGTGCGTGACAATCCACGCTGCGCCAGAATATGGGCCGGCAGATTGGTGGCGTCCTCGCCATTCAACATGACCTTGCCGCGCGGAGCGCGATACAGGCCGGAGATCATGTTGAATAACGTCGTCTTGCCTGCGCCGTTCGGGCCGATGATGGCGAAGATCTCACCCGCATTGACCGCAAAGGACACGTCATCGACGGCACGCACACCGCCGAAATCGATACCCAATCCGTCGGTTGCAAGGACGCTCATGACGGGTTTCGCCGAAACAGACTGGCGAGGCTCGGCACAATGCCGGCCCGCAGGAAGATCATGAACACGATCATGATGGCGCCGAGCGCGATATGTTCGTAATCGTGAAACACGGTCAGCATTTGCGGCAGCACCGTGAGGAGCGCCGCGCCGACCACGCTGCCGAAGATCGATCCGAGCCCGCCCAGCACCGCCATGGCGACGAATTCGATCGATCGCATGAAGCCCGCGGTCATCGGCGTCACAAGGCCGTCGAACAGCGCAAGATAGCTGCCGGCGATGGCGGTGTAGACAGCGGACAAGACGAATGCGATCAGCTTGTAGCGCGCAACATCGACGCCAAGGACGCGGGACGCCACTTCGCTGTCGTGGATCGCGCGCAACGCGCGCCCTGTCGGTGAATCGATCAGGTTCGCGGTGAGGAGAACCGCGAGCACCAGTGTCACGCCCGAAATCCAGTACCAGGTCACGGAACCCCGTGCGGTCCAGCCGAACAATGTCAGCCGCGGCACCGGCATGCCGTCGGGGCCGCCGGTGAACTGCGCCTCGTTGGTGAACACCATGGCGATCAGGATGCCCATGCCAAGCGTCGCGACCGCAAGGTAATGCCCCTTGAGCTTGAGGATCGGCCGCCCGATGACGAAGGCGAGCAATCCCGCGATCACAACTCCAGCAACTAGCGCGACGGCAGACGGAACGCCGAAATGCGTCGGCAGCACCGCGACGGCATAGGCGCCGATGCCGAAGAAGCCGGCATGGCCGAGACTGACCTGCCCGGTGAATCCCATCAGAAGATTGAGGCCGAGCACGGCGAGGCTGAAGATGAAGACCAGCGCTGCAATGCGCAGGTAGAAACTGGTCGGAACAACATAGGGCAGAATGGCAACGATCGCTGCGATCAGCAGCACCACTCCATAACGCTTCAACAATGCTGGCATCTCAAACGCGCTCGATGCTGGCTTTGCCGAACAGGCCCTGGGGCATGACGAACAGGACACCGAGGATGACCAGGAACGCGACCGCGTCCTTGTAGGCCGAGGAGATGTACCCCGCGCCGAATGTCTCGAGGAGGCCGACGATCAGCCCTCCGACCACCGCGCCGAGCGGATTGCCCATGCCGCCGAGCATGGCCGCGGCAAAGCCCTTCAGCGCGAGGAGCGTGCCCACCTCGTAATTGGTCAGCGTGATCGGGGTGACGAGAATGCCGCCGATGGCGCCGATGGCGGCCGACACAGCGAAGGAAATGCCGACGATGGCGGCGGTGTTGATACCGACGAGCCGCGCCGCGAGCCGGTTTGCGGCCGTTGCGGTCATCGCCTTGCCGGTCATGGTCTTGGTTGCAAGGACCCAGAGCGCGAGGACGATCAGGAGCGTGCCGCCAAGCACGATGAGGCTTTGCGGCAGGATCGTCGCTCCACCGATCCGGATCGGCTCTGAGCCTGCGAAAGGCGGATAGGAGTGGTAGTTCTTGTCGAACACCACAGAAGCGATGCCGCGCAACAGGATCGAAGCGCCAAGCGTGATGATGATGAGCGTCACCGCAGACGCGCCCTTGGCCGGTTCGATCGCGAGACGATGTAGCAGGATGCCAACGACAACCGCCGCAACCAGCGCGATCAGCGCTGCAACCGGCAGGGGAAATCCGGCAGCTACCGCAAAGAACGTGACCATGCCGCCAATCATCACGAACTCGCCTTGGGCGAAGTTGATGACGTCGGATGCGTTGTAGATCAGCGTAAAGCCGAGCGCGACCAGCGCGTAGATCGCGCCGACGGTCAGGCCGGAAAAGACGAATTGCAGAAACTCGGGCATTGTGGCTGCGATCCCCCCGACTCGCGGCTTGGCCCTAGACGATGCGAAACCGCATCAAACAAGACGACAATGGCCGGGACAAGCCCGGCCATGACGCAAGTCGATGTTTTTTGTCAGTTCACCAGCGTCCAATCGCCGTTCTTGATTTCCAACATGCGGAACGCCGACAGATCGAGACCCATATGGTCGGTTGGCGTCATGTTGACCACGCCGCCGGTGCCGATGAAGCCCTTGGTCTTTTCGATCTCGTCACGGACCTTCGCCTTGTCGGCGCCACCTGCACGCTTCATCGCCTCGACCAAGATCATCAGGCCGTCATACATGTGACCGCCGAAGGTCGAGACCGGCTGCCCGGTCTTGCTTTCGTAGGTCTTCTTGTAATCCATCACGACCTTCTTCTGCGGATCGTTGTCGGGGAGTTTTTCTGCAACCAGAAGCGCGGCGGCCGGCAGCCGCACGCCCTCGGCCGCTGCCGGCGTCGCCAGTTCAATGAACTGCTTCGTTCCAACGCCGTGGCTCTGGTAGAGTGGATAGGGTACACCGAGTTGCTTGTAGTTCCGCGTAACGATCGCCGGACCCTGACCGAAGCCCGGATTGATCACCGCCTGCACGCCGGCCTTGTTCTTGATGTTGGTGAGTTGGGCGGTCATGTCGTTGTCGGCGGGCTGATAGGTTTCCTCGTGCAGGATCTCGATGCCGTATTTCTTGTTCACGGTCAGGCACTGATCCCGCATCGACTTGCCGAACGCGTCCGCGCCGGAAATCATCGCGATCTTTGTAAAGCCGCGCTTCTTCATGTCCTCGAAAACTTTCTCGCAGGCCATGAGATCGGTGTGCGGGGTCTTGAAAATCCATTTCTTGGCCGGAAATGCCGCCTGAACCGCGCCGGCAAAGTTGATCATCGGAATGCCGGCTTCTTCGGCAAGTGGAATGATCGCGAGCGCGCTAGCCGTGGTCGAGCCCGCGAGCAGCGCATCCACCTTGTCTTGCTCGATCAGCCGGGTCGCGAAGGTGCGCGCGTTGTTCGGGTTCGAGGCATCGTCATAGATGATCGCCTCGACCTTGCGCCCGTTGATGCCGCCTTTGGCATTGATGTCGGCGACATACATTTCGAGGGTCCGCTTTTCAGGATCCCCGAGGAACGAGGCGCCGCCGGTCGCCGACAGCACGGCGCCGATCTTGATCGGCGGCTGCTGCGCCTGCGCGAGCGACGCCGACAGCACCATTGCCGCCGCTGTCGCAAGCAATTTCATGGACAATCTCATTCTCATCCTCCCTTGGATGTTCTTGGAAACGTTCAGGCCGTTTTCTGTCGGCGCATCGCAGCCACCCGAAAGCGATTGGCGACAAAGGCCGAGTCGGTCAGGCAGGCATTGCCGGCCGGGTTCGCGCCCGACACATGATAATCAGAAAACGCCGCCGATTGATTGACATAAATGCCGCCGGTCAGGTTGACCGACAATGCGACACCTGCGCGCGCAAACGCGTCGGCGGCCTTGTCGATCACGGCGTCGTCGGTCGAGTAGAGCGATGCGGTGATCGCCCCCTTGCGGCGGGCCGATTGCGAAGCGAGCGCGATGGATTCTTCGGTGGCCCCGGTGCGGATCACAAAGGCGATCGGCCCGAACCGCTCCTCGCCCCAGGCGCGATCGTCCTTTGCATCGACAGCGAGCAGAAGCGGCGACGCGGTCCTAGCCTCCCCGAAGCCTGCGATGGGGACGGCTGCGGAATCGCGGATGATGCGGCCAAGCTTGCGGGCCGCTTCGATGCGCTGGATCGTCGCGGCATTCTGGACCGTGCCGAGGATATTGGCGGCCCGCTCGGGATCGCCGAGGAGCCTGTCAATGGCCATAGCGAGAGTCTGCGCGACCTCATCGAAGCTCTTGTGGCCTTCATTGGTATCGATGCCGCTCGCCGGGACAAAGATATTCTGCGGCGCCGTGCACATCTGCCCCGAATAGAGCGACAGGGAGAACGCGATGTTGGCGCACATTCCACGAAAGTCGCCGGTTGAATCGATCACAATGGAATTGATCCCGGCCTCTTCCGTGAACACGAGATCGGTCGCGGCATTCTCGCGAACCCACTGACCAAACGCCGGCGACCCGGTGAAATCGACAATCGCGACACCCGGATGCGCAGCCAGTTCCTGGGTGATCGGCGCCTCGGCCTCATCGGGTGCAAGCATCACGACGTCCGGATCGAAGCCGGCCTCTTTCAATACGTCGCGCGCGATTTTCACGGTGATCGCAAGCGGCAGGATTGCTCCCGGATGCGGCTTCACAATCACACTGTTACCGGTGGCGAGGCTTGCAAAGATCGCAGGATAACCGTTCCATGTCGGAAAGGTGGCGCAACCGATCACGAGGGAAACGCCGCGCGGTACGATGCGGAACACCTTGTCGAGGACGATCGGATCGCCCTTGCCCTGCGGCTTCGACCAGTTCACCTCGCGTGGCACCCGCGTCATCTCGTCGTAGGCATAGGCAATGGCCTCCAGCGCGCGATCCTGCGCATGCGGACCTGCGGCCTGAAACGCCATCATGAAGGCCTGGCCCGTCGTATGCATCGCAGCGTGCGCGATCAGAAAGCTTTGCTTGTTCAGGCGCTCGACAATTTCCAGGCAAACCCCGACGCGGTCCTCGATCGATGCGCGCGCCCAGCCGTCGCCGGCCTTCATCGAGCGTTCGATGAGCGCGTCCGGGTCCATCGCCGGATAAGTGATTCCGAGCGGCATTCCATAAGGGGAGACTTCACGGCCGACGCGGCGACCTCCGCTTTCCCCGAGATCGAACGGCTTGCCGAGCAATGCCTTGAACGCGGCCTCGCCGTCCGCTTTCGCGGTCTCGCCGTAGATCTTGCCGCTCGCGACTTCAGGATAGGCGCTCCAGTAAACGCGTGCGCGGCAGGCACCGACCGCCTGCTCGAGTCGCGCACGATGCGCCTCGAAGAAACTCATGCATTCCTCCCTCGGATGTGTCAGCCGTTGTTGCACTCGGCTCGTTGACACCCGAATTTCCGGCCCATATTAATTATCCGACCGGACGGTCAGTCAAGTGTCTTTGACGTCATGCGCCGACCGTTCGCATAGACAGACAAAGCCAGAGCGCTTCAAAAGCGCCGGGAATTGGGAGGAGGAGCGGATGGACGAGAGTCCCATTCTCGTCGATATGCGCGAAGGTTACCGCGTCATCACGCTGAACCGGCCGCAGCGGCTGAATTCATTCAACGAAGAGATGCATGTCGCGCTGAAAAAGGCGCTCGACGAAGCGGAAGCCGATCCAACCTGTCGCGCGCTGATGATCACCGGAGCCGGCCGCGGCTTCTGCGCAGGTCAGGATCTGAACGACCGGCTCGCCAAACCGGGTGAGACGATCGTGCTTGGGGTGACGCTCGAGCAATATTACAATCCGCTGATCCGCAAGCTGCGTGCGCTGCCCTTCCCTGTCGTCGCTGCGGTGAACGGGGTTGCGGCGGGCGCCGGCGCCAATATCGCGCTGGCTTGCGACATCGTCCTCGCGGCAAAATCGGCAACCTTCCTTCAGGCTTTTTCCAAGATCGGCCTCGTTCCGGATTCCGGCGGCACCTGGTTTCTGCCGCGCCTCGTCGGACCCGCGCGTGCGCGGGGCTTGGCGTTGCTCGCCGATCCGCTGCCCGCTGAAAAGGCCGAGAGCTGGGGCCTCATCTGGAAATGCGTGCCGGATGATGAACTGATCGGCGCCGCGAATGAATTGTGCCAGCGCTTCGCGGTAGGTCCAACCTATGGATTGTCGCTGATCAAGCGCGCACTCGACGCCGCGGAAACCAACGATCTTTCGACGCAGCTCGATCTCGAACGCGACTTCCAGCGAAGCGCCGGCACGAGCCCTGATTACGCGGAAGGGGTCGCCGCCTTCATGGAGAAGCGCAGTCCGAAATTTACGGGAAAGAAGGGATCGTGACCATGGACGCAGGCGAAATCGCGCGCGCCTGTGCGGAGGCGATGTGGGCGGAAGATTCCGCAAGCAAGGGACTCGGGATGCAACTGATCTCGGTCGAGCCCGGCCGCGCGGTACTCGCCATGACCATCACCGACAAGATGGTCAACGGCCATAACATCGCCCATGGCGGCTTCATCTTCACTCTCGCCGACTCCACCTTCGCCTTTGCGTGCAACACCTACAATCAGCGCACGGTTGCGCAGCAATGCGCGATCACATTCATCGCGCCGGGAAAGCTCGGCGACCGGCTCATATCGAAAGGGGTCGAACGCCATCGCGCCGGCCGCTCGGGCATCTACGACATCACCGTCACCCGCGAAGACGGCACGGTGATCGCAGAATTCCGCGGCCATTCGCGGACGATAGAAGGCACCCTTCTTCCCGGCTTAACTGCATAGGCAAAGACATGGTCGATGCATCCTACAAGCCGTACGGACTTGAACCGATCGAAACCGCGTCCCGCGACGAGATAACAGCACTGCAGACGCAACGTCTCGCCTGGTCGCTCAGGCATGCCTACGACAATGTCGAAGCCTATCGGAGGAAATTCGACGCGGCCGGCGTGCATCCGTCTGACTTCAAGCGGCTGGAAGACCTCGCGAAGTTCCCATTCACCACGAAGGCGGACCTGCGCGAGAACTACCCGTTCGGCATGTTCGCGGTGCCGCAGGACAAGATCGTCCGCATCCACGCCTCGTCCGGCACCACCGGCAAGCCGACGGTCGTCGGCTATACGCAGAAGGACATCGACAATTGGGCGAACCTGATGGCGCGCTCGATCCGCGCATCGGGCGGCCGGCCCGGCATGAAGGTGCATGTCGCCTACGGATACGGCTTGTTCACAGGCGGGCTCGGCGCCCATTACGGCGCCGAGAGACTCGGCTGTGCGGTGATCCCGGTGTCCGGTGGCATGACCGAGCGGCAGGTCCAGCTCATTACCGACTTCCAGCCCGACATCATCATGGTGACGCCAAGCTACATGCTGGCGATTTTGGATGAATTTCGCGCCAAGGGCATCGACCCTCGCGAGTCATCGCTTTCGATCGGCATCTTCGGCGCCGAACCCTGGACCAACCAGATGCGCGCCGAAATCGAAGAGGCCTTCGCTATGGACGCTGTCGATATCTTCGGCTTGTCCGAAGTAATGGGTCCCGGCGTCGCCAACGAATGCGTGGAGACCAAGGACGGCCTGCATATCTGGGAAGATCACTTCTATCCTGAGGTCATCGACCCGGAGACCGGCAGGGTTCTGCCGGATGGCGAAAGGGGCGAACTCGTCTTCACCACGCTCACCAAGGAAGGGTTGCCTGTCATTCGCTATCGCACCCGCGACCTGACCCGGCTCCTGCCTGGCACGGCGCGCACGCATCGGCGCATGGAGAAGGTCACCGGCCGCTCCGATGACATGATGATCATCCGCGGCGTCAATGTGTTCCCGACCCAGATTGAAGAGCTGCTGTTGCGCTGCCCCGGATTATCGCCCCATTACCTGATCGAGCTGACGCGCGAGGATCGGCTGGACGTGGCGACGCTGTTCGTCGAAGCGCGCCCCGAAGTTCACGGGGAGGCCGAGCGCGCGGCGGAGGCCGCTTCGCTCGCAATGCACATCCGCAACAATATCGGCATCGGCATCAAGGTCATCGTCGGCGATCCCGGCGCCGTGGAACGTTCGGCCGGCAAGGCCCGCCGCGTCATCGACAAGAGGCCGAAGGACTGATGGCGCGTCCCCGCTCCGCCGATCACGGGATCAAGCGACGCGCGATACTCGATCGCTCCGCGAAGCTCTTTGCGCAGAACGGTTACGACCGCACCTCGATGGCCGAGGTCGCCTCGGAATGCGGCGTCTCCAAGGCCCTGCTCTATCATTATTATGCGAGCAAGGAGACGCTGCTGTACGACATCCTGCACGTCCACTTGCAGGAGCTGCTGGACACCACCAAGGCCGTCGACTCAACACTGGCACCACGCGACCGGTTGCGCGCGCTGGTCGGCGCCTTGCTCGATGCCTATCGCGACGCCGATCAGCAGCACAAAATCCAGATCAACGAGATGGCGAAGCTGCCAGCCGAGCGGCAAAAAGCATTGATTGCGTTGGAGCGCGATCTGGTCGCGGTTTTCGCCGACGCGATCGCTCAGGTGCTACCGGATATCGGACGCAGCAGGACCCTGCTCAAACCCGTGACGATGTCACTCTTCGGAATGCTGAACTGGCATTATATGTGGTTTCGCGAGGGCGGCACCATGAGCCGGCAGGATTATGCGGATCTCGCAACGACGATCCTCGTCGAAGGCGCGCAGGCGTTGTCCTCGCCGGGACAGGAAAAGGTCAGGCGCAGGGCCTAGACCTCGTCGTAATCGATCACGATTTCCCTGGTCAGCGGCCGTGCCTGGCATGTCAGCACGTAGCCGGCCTCCATCTCCCAAGGTTCGAGCGAATAATTCAGCGCCATGTCGACCTCGCCTGACACCAGCTTGGCACGGCAGGTGCAGCACATACCGCCGCGGCAGGAATACGGCAGCTCGATCCCCGCACGCTCGCCGGCGTCGATGATGGTTTCGCCCTCCAGCATCGGAATGTCATAGGCCGTGCCGTGGAGCGTGACGCGCGCATGCGCGACCGGCGCTTCGCCCGCCGGTCGTGCTGATACTGGACGCGGTGCAACGGGAATGCCGTCGGTCGAGAAATATTCGATATGGATGTTGCCGGCCGGCGCGCCGAGACGGATCAGCGTTGCCTTGGCGTCCTCGATCATGGCGCCGGGTCCGCACAGGAAGGCGTGGTCAATCTTGTTCGCCGGCGCATAGGACTTCAGCAGCGTCTCGATCTTTTCCGCATCGATGCGGCCATTGAAAAGCTCGATCTCCTGCTGCTCGCGCGACAGCACGTGATGAACGATTAGCCGGCCGAGGAAGCGGTCTTTCAGATCCTCCAGCGCCTCCTTGAAGATGATGTCCTTCGTCGTCCGATTGCCGTAGATCAGCATGAAGCGGCTGTCCGGCTCGCGCGTGAGGATGCTGCGCAGAAGTGACAGGACCGGCGTGATGCCGGAACCCGCGGCAATCGCGAGATAGTTCCGCGCCGCGTCCGGCTGGGGCATGACACCGAAACGGCCCTGCGGAGTCATGACTTCGATCATGTCGCCGGGCCGGATGATTTCGTTGCAAAGCGTCGAGAACACGCCGCCCTCGACCTTTTTAACCGCGACCCGCAATTCGCGATCGTCGAGGCCGGTGCAGATCGAATAGGAGCGGCGAATGTCCTGCCCGTTCCATTCGCGGCGCAGCGTCAGGTGCTGACCGGGATGGAAGCGATATTCGTCCTTGAGCTCCGGCGGAACGGAAAAAGAAATCGACACCGCGTCGGGTGTTTCACGCCGGACGTCAGCCACCTTCAGCTTATGGAACGCAACCGCCATCGGCCGATGCCTCATATGCACTTGAAATAATCGAACGGTTCGGCGCAGGCCTTGCACCGCCAGAGCGCCTTGCACGCCGTCGATCCGAATTCGGAAATCCGCTCGGTGTTCGAGGAGCCGCAATGCGGGCAACTGACCTCGTCCTCACCGAAAAGGGCGCGGCGCGAAGCCTTGCCGGACGGCGGCGCAATTCCGTATTCCTTCAGCTTCGTCTTGCCGGCTTCTGTCATCCAGTCGGTGGTCCAGGCCGGCGACAGCACCGTCTTGATGCGCGGCATGAGGAAACCGGCCTCTTCCAGCGCGAGTTCGAGATTCAGCGCAATCAGGTTCATCGCGGGGCAGCCGGAATAGGTCGGCGTGATCGTCGCCTCGATGTGACCGTCGACGATGTCGATGTCCCGCAGCACCCCGAGATCGGCGATCGACAGGACCGGGATTTCCGGATCGACCACGGACTCCGCTGCCTTCCAGGCCCGCGCGATCTGCTCGCGCGGATCGAGCGCGGTAGCGGTCGCAGTCACCACCTCGCCCCCGGATAAGTGCGCTGCAGGAATTGCAACTCGGTCAGAATGTAACCGAGATGTTCGGAGTGACGTCCGCTGCGGCCGCCGCTCTGCATATAGCCGTCGCGCGGCCTCGTCAGCGTCGCCTCGTCGAAGACATGGTCGAGCGTTTTCGACCACCGCGCCTTGATGCTTGCCGGATCGACCGCAATGCCGGTCTCGATCAGCGCGCGCTCGATCTGATCGACTTCGAACAACTCCCCGGTGAATGGCCAGAGCTCGTCGAGTGCATTCTGCGCGCGGCGATGGCTCTCGTCGGTGCCGTCGCCGAGCCTGATGGTCCATTCTCCGGCATGGCGGACGTGATAGGCCATTTCTTTCACCGCCTTGGCGGCGATGGCGGCCAGTGTCGCGTCCTTCGATCGCGACAATTCCTCGAAATACGGATGCGCAAAGGCCGAATAGAGGAGATGCCGCATAATCGTTTGTGCGAAATCGCCGTTCGGATGCTCGACGAGCAGCACGTTGCGCCATGAAGGCGCGTCACGGAGATAAGCCAGCGCATCCTCGTCGCGACCCCTTCCCTCGACCTCGCCCGCATAGGTGTAGAACGACCGCGCCTGCCCGATGAGATCAAGCGCAAGATTACCGAGCGCCAGATCCTCTTCCAGAACCGGCGCGTGGCCGACCCATTCGGACACACGATGTCCGAGGATCAGCGCATTGTCGGCGAGCCGCAGCGTATAGGCAAAGAGCGGTGTTTCGGTCGGCATTTTGGTTTTCGCCTCTCTGCTCCCCTCCCCCCACGAGCGCAGCGAATGGTGGGGAGGGGTCGGGGGTGGGGGGAATTTCGAAAGCCCCCCACCCCGACGCTTACTTCGTTCGCGTCGCCCCTCCCCACCGCTCCGCGGGGGGAGGGTTGATAGTCACATATGCCCGACTTCCTCCGGCACCTCGTAGAAGGTCGGATGTCGGTAGATCTTCGAAGCTGTCGGCTCGAATAGCGTGTCCTTGTCGGCCGGATCACTTGCGGTGATGGCGGATGACGGCACCACCCAGATCGACAGCCCCTCGCCGCGCCTCGTGTAGACGTCGCGCGCATTCTGCAGCGCCATTTCCGCATCCACCGCATGGACCGAGCCGACATGACGATGGGCAAGCCCGGTGCGGCTGCGGATGAACACTTCCCACAGTGGGATGTTTTGTTCGGTCATAAGCCCTACTCCGCGGCTTCGCGCATCGCGGCCTCACGCCGCGCCTTGCGCTTCTGTGCATAGGCAAGCGCCGCCTCACGGACCCAGGCGCCGCTTTCGGTGGCGTCCTTGCGCTGCTTCATGCGCTGGCGATTGCAGGGGCCGTCGCCGGAAATGACGCGCTTGAACTCGGCCCAGTCGATTTCGCCAAATTCCCAATGCTTGGTCTCTTCGTTGTAGCGAAGATCGGGATCAGGGAAGGTCAGGCCGAGGTAATGGCCCTGCGGCACGGTGGCATCAACGAATTTCTGGCGCAGCTCATCATTGGTGAAGCGCTTGATCTTCCAGCGCATCGACCTGTCGGTGTGCTGACTGTCCTTGTCGGACGGGCCGAACATCATCAGCACCGGCCACCACCAGCGGTTCAGCGCATCCTGCGCCATCGCCTTCTGTTCCGGCGTGCCGTCGCGGCAAAGCGCGACCATGATCTCGTAGCCCTGACGCTGATGGAAGCTCTCTTCCTTGCAGATGCGGATCATCGCGCGCGCATACGGGCCGTAGGAGCAACGGCACAGCGGGATCTGATTCATGATCGCCGCGCCATCGACCAGCCAGCCGATGATGCCGATATCCGCCCAGCTCAGCGTCGGATAATTGAAAATCGACGAATATTTCTGCTTGCCGTTGAGAAGCTGTTCGACGAGTTCCTCGCGCGAGACGCCGAGCGTCTCGGCCGCGGCATAGAGATAGGCGCCGTGGCCGCCTTCGTCCTGCACCTTGGCGAGCAGCGCCGCTTTCCGCTTCAACGACGGCGCGCGCGTGATCCAGTTACCTTCCGGATGCATGCCGACGATTTCGGAATGCGCGTGCTGTGCGATCTGGCGGACAAGCGTCTTGCGATAGCCGTCCGGCATCCAATCGTTCGGCTCGATCTTTTCCTCGGCATCCACGCGCGCCTGGAACCGCGCCTCGCGGACCGGATCCTCGACCGCATGCGCTTCGCGCGAATTCAGCGATTGCGTGTACATCGACGTCTCTCCGCTCGCCCTCGTGCCGGGTTCGCCCCGAACTCTTCTTCAGAACATATATAATATTACAAAATATTCCAACGTCAAGTTTTCTTGTAATATTCCCACCGCACCGGGGACAGTGCCATCAGCCCGAAAAACGGCTGTAAAACGCGGCCGCTGGTGGCGGCAACGGCCCCTTTTCGGTCTGCCCGCAGCGATCGAGAAAGCGTTCGGACCGCGCGATCAGCCGTTCGTAAATCCGCCCTGCAAGAGCGCGTGCGGCATCGCCCTGCCAATCCTCGGGCAACAGGTCCCGCGGCAAGCCGGGGTCGCGCAGCACCACCCTGCGAAAGGCGTGGATGAGCAGGGTGCGCGCGACCAGCGCATCCTCGTCACCCAGCGCCTCGCTTTCGAGGATCGAGGCCAGCGGCGAAAATTGCGCAACGAAATCGCGATAGGCCTGGGATACCTCCTGCAGGCGCCAGGCATCCGCGACCAGCGTGCGCCGGTCCCTTTCGCTCGGCGTGAGTTCGAACAGATGCTCGCGGCCCTGCAACGCTTTCGGTAGGCCGCCAAAGCCGACATGGATGGCGGATGAGAGCTGTGCGAATCCGGCGGCCTTCAATCCCGCCCGCAACGCCGCGACGTCCTCGGCGGCCGGCCCGATCAGCGCGACGCAAAGCGCGCCGCTGCGCACCGGCACCGACGAATAGATGCGTTGCGTCGCCTGCAGGAATTCGTCCTCGCCGCTGCGCGACAGGCGGTAATAGCTGGCGCGCCCCTGCTTGGTGCTCGACAGCCATCCGTCCGACGACAGACGCGACACCGCCGTGCGTACATGGCCGGCGTCGATGTCGAACAACGCCATGATCTCGATGAGCGATCCGATCCAGAGCGAACCGCCGCGCGGCACGATGGCGTCGCCATAGAGCGTGACGATCAGGGACCAGATGCGCGCCGGCTTTCGCGCATGGAATTGCTTGAGAAGAGCGGCGATGGGTGGACTGAGTGCCATTTGCCGGCGTCATTGCCGGGCTTGACCCGGCAATCCATCATGGGGATTCCCTTCATACGCAGAAGATGGATGCGCGGGTCAATAGGCGTTCTTGACGCCGTCTTCGACGGCTATGCCCGGGCATGACCCCTTACACTCCGAGCCCGCCCTTCTCCTCGATGAAGCGGGCGATCTCCTCCACGCCCTTGCCTTCGCGCATATTCGCGAACACGAAGGGCCGCGTCCCGCGCATCTTCTTCGCGTCGCGTTCCATCACCTCGAGCGAAGCGCCGACATAAGGCGCGAGATCGATCTTGTTGATGACGAGGAGATCGGAGCGCGTGATGCCGGGCCCGCCTTTCGACGGGATCTTGTCGCCGGCCGCGACGTCGATGACGTAGATCGTAAGATCTGCGAGTTCGGGCGAGAAAGTCGCGGCGAGATTGTCGCCGCCCGACTCGATCAGCACGAGATCGAGATCGGGGAAGCGCTTTCGCATGTCGGCGACCGCGGCGAGATTGATCGAGGCATCCTCACGAATCGCGGTGTGCGGGCACCCGCCGGTCTCGACGCCGGCAATGCGCTCGGGCGCCAGCGCACCGGACCGCACGAGATATTCCGCATCCCATTTGGTGTAGATGTCGTTCGTGATCGCCGCGATGTCGTAGCGCTCGCGCAAACGCTTGCAGAGGAGGTCCATCAGCGCGGTCTTGCCCGATCCGACCGGACCGCCGACCCCCACGCGCAACGGGCCGTTTGGATTCTTGCTCATATTTATTTCACCGGTTTCCACGTCCAGCGGAAATTGCTTTCCTTGAAACTGTCCGCGCGCTTCTTGTTTGCCTTTTTCATGTCGCCGAGCGGCTTGCCCTTCGCATCGAGATACACGCGGCCGGCCTCGATCGTAAGGCTGCGCTTGCCAATATCACATTCGTAGGGCGAGGCACGCGCGCCGGACAATTCTGTCCATTGATTGCCGTGCCGGAAACCGGTGCAAATGACGGCTTCCGCCTTCAGGTCGTTCTTTTTCAGTTCGTCGTTGATTTCTGCGGTGAGCCTCGCATCGGTTTTCACCGCATCCAGCACGTCGTCGAGACCAAGGCTGCCGCCGCCCTGCGCGACGACGAGGCCGGCACTGACGGCGAAAACACTCGTGGCTGCGCACAATATCAGAAGGAATGTCCGGATCATGACCTGAACAACCTCGTATATTGCGTTTCATGCCGCATCGAGGCGAGATCGGCGCGCAAAACCGCGCCTCCAATATCGTCAAGCGAAGCCGCGCGTGCACGCGACACCGTAAGCGCAATCGGCTTTTCCAGCGCCGCGAGAACGCGCTGGCCATCGGTCTGGCCGAGCGGGATCAACCGCACGCCGGCCGAAATCCAGTTGGCGGCCACCGCATGCAGGAAGGCGGGCAGCGCCACCTCGAGCGCGATCCCGTGTCCCGCGCAAGTGGCGCCAACCGCGGTCGGATAGGCGAGCGGCCCATCCCATGCAGCATCGAGCATTGTGATCGCCTCGCATGGCCACGCACTGCGAACGGCGTCGCGAAAGGCGCGGCCCTGCGCGGTCGTTTCGAGATGCCGCTCCCTGGACGGTGAGAACGCGGCGGCGAGTTCGGCGACGGCGCGAAGCGCGGCGGAATCGCCGGCGCACACCGCGCGATGCGTCTGCGCGAACAGCACACCATCGCAGAAGCCTCCGCCGTCCGTCATCATCAGCGACAGCCAGTCGGTGAGACTTGCCGCATCGTGAATGTCGCCGGCCTCCACCGCCCATTCGATGCCGCTGGAATAGGAAAAGGCGCCGACCGGAAACGACGGCGAGAGCCACGCCATCAGCCGATAGAGGGCGGAGTGTTGCAACTCCCGTTCCCCCGCGGGCGCAGCGAGTGGTGCGGAGGGGTCGGGGGTGGGGGGCGTTATTGCTGCTGATAAACAAAGCCCCCCACCCCGATCTCCTTCACTCCATTCAGTCGATCGACCCTCCCCACCGCTCCGCCGGGGGAGGGCAAGAGCAGACCGCTTTCGCTCCCCCTGCCCCTTCACCAGCGGCAGACTCTTGCGCTTACCGCTCATGGTCATGGCCGTGGTTATGGTGGTGAGCGTGGCCGTGGTGATCGTGATGATGGTCGTGGTGATGATGATGTCCGTGGCCGTGATGATGGTGCCCGTGCGCATGGCCATGCGCATGGCTGTGCGGCACCGTCGCCTGCGGATCGAACGGTGCTTCGACGAGCGAGACTGATGCGCCGAGCCCCCGCAGCATGTCCTCCAGCACATGATCGCGCCGGATGCGGATGCGGTCGCCTTTGATCTCGACATCGGTGTGACGATTGCCAAGATGCCAGGCGAGCCGCACGAAATCGCGCGGCGACGATGCCGCGATCTCCGCGAGCGACTCCGTCATGCCGGCAACCAGCACGATCGAACCATCGTCCAGCACAAGTCCGTCGCCGTCGCGCAGCGTCACCGGCTTGTCGAAGTCGAGCAGGACCTGCGTGCCCTTTTCGCCGGTCAGCACGATGCGGCGGCGCGTGCGGTCATCTGCGTCGAGCGTGACGCGGTCGATGGCCGTTGCGGCCTCGAAGCTGCCGGCGGATGCGATGGACGAGACGCGATGCATGTTTTCTTTCTTCATCCCTCCCCTTCAGGGGAGGGTCGGCGAGCGTAGCGAGCCGGGGTGGGGTCGTCCAATCCATGACCGTGCCCCCACCCGGTCGGCTTTCGCCGACCATCCCTCCCCCGCAAGCGGGGGAGGGATAGGACCTCAAAACAGAAAATACCGCTGCGCCATGGCGAGGGTTTCGGCGGGCTCGCAGGTGAGAAGCTCGCCGTCCGCCCGCACCTCATAAGTTTCCGGATCGATGTCGAGCTTCGGCGTTGCGCCGTTGTGGATCATGCTCTTTTTCGAGATGCCGCCGCGGGTGTTCTTCACCGCGACCAGCTCCTTCTGGATGCCGAGCTTCCTGCCGAGCCCCGCGCGCACCGCGGCTTTCGAGGTGAACACCACGGACGAGGCGGTTAGCGCGCGGCCATAGGCGCCGAACATCGGCCGATAATGCACCGGCTGCGGCGTCGGGATCGAGGCATTGGGATCGCCCATCTGCGCCGCGACAATCGTGCCGCCCTTGATGATGCAGTCCGGCTTCACGCCGAAGAAGGCGGGCGACCACAAGACGAGGTCGGCCATCTTGCCCTTTTCGATCGATCCGATGACATGCGAGACGCCGTGCGCGATCGCCGGGTTGATGGTGTATTTGGCGACATAGCGCCTGGCGCGGACGTTGTCGTTGTCGCCCTTCTCCTCCTTCAACCGGCCGCGCTGCTTCTTCATCTTGTCGGCAGTCTGCCAGGTACGGATGATGACTTCGCCGAGCCGGCCCATCGCCTGGGAATCGGACGACATCATCGAGAGCGCGCCGATATCGTGCAAGATATCTTCGGCCGCGATGGTCTCCTTGCGGATGCGGCTTTCGGCAAAGGCAAGGTCTTCCGCGATCGACGGATCGAGATGGTGGCACACCATCAGCATATCGAGATGCTCGTCGATGGTGTTGCGCGTGAACGGCCGCGTCGGATTGGTGGATGACGGCAGGACGTTCTTCAGCCCCGCCACCTTCATGATGTCGGGCGCATGTCCGCCACCCGCGCCTTCGGTATGGAAGGCGTGGATGGTGCGGCCCTTGAAGGCCTTGATGGTGTCCTCGACGAAGCCGCTTTCGTTCAGAGTGTCGGTGTGAATCATCACCTGAATGTCGTAATCGTCGGCAACCGAAAGGCAGTTGTCGATCGCAGCCGGCGTCGTGCCCCAGTCCTCGTGCAGCTTGAGTGCGCAGGCACCGCCCTTCACCATTTCCTCAAGCGCCGCCGGAAGCGACGCATTGCCCTTGCCGGCAAAGCCGAGATTGACCGGGAACGCGTCGGCCGCCTGGATCATGCGCGCGATATGGAACGGCCCCGGCGTGCAGGTGGTGGCGAAGGTGCCATGCGCCGGCCCGGTGCCGCCGCCGAGCAGCGAGGTGACTCCGCTCATCAGCGCGTCGTCCACCTGCTGCGGGCAGATGAAGTGAATATGCGTATCGAACCCGCCGGCGGTGAGGATCTTGCCCTCACCCGCGATCACCTCGGTGCCGGGCCCGATGACGATGGTGACGCCGGGCTGCACATCGGGATTGCCGGCCTTGCCGATCGCATGGACCTTGCCGTCCTTCAGGCCGACATCGGCTTTCACGATGCCCCAGTGATCGAGAATGACCACGTTGGTGATGACCGTGTCGACCGCGCCCTGCTTGTTGGTCATCTGCGACTGGCCCATGCCGTCGCGGATCACCTTGCCGCCGCCGAACTTCACTTCGTCGCCATAGACGGTGAAGTCCTTCTCCACCTCGATGACGATGTCGGTATCGGCCAGACGGACCCGGTCGCCTGTCGTCGGACCGAACATGCCGGCATAAACGCTGCGGGGAATTGTCGTCGACATGTCTGCTCCAACGCACCTAATGGGTCGATTGCGGGGTGTCGCTTTGTGCTAGTCCAAGACTTGCGAAGATCGGAGACAGGGACGTCCGGGCGACACGGTAGCCTTCTGCGCGACGGCGGCGCACCGTCTCGCGGGAAAAATCGCGAAGCCCAAATTGCCCATCGGATGCGTGCTGGTCGTCCACGGCTTCGCCGGCCGTCACGCCCTGCACGTCGATATCGACGATGCGAATGAGCTTGCAGAGGCGCGCACGGTCGATTCGAAGCCGGAGGTCGGCGTCGATCTGGCCAGGCGGCACGCGCTCGGCCAGGCGTTCGATCGTCTCGACCAGATCGTTGATGCGTTCGGCGGCCCTGCGATCCTGTCGCATATGGTTGCCGAAACTCAGTTCGTGCATGCGGTCTTCGACATCGGCCAGCGTGCGCGGCTTCCGCGCGCGGAGCGGATAAAGATTGAGCACGACCAGCACACGCTCAACGTCGCTGTCGCTGGAGAATGCATCGATCGCATCGCCGAGCGGCGCGTTGTCGACGAGCCCGCCATCCCAATAATAACGATCCCCGATCTCGGTCCACGGAAATTGCGGAGGCAGGCTGCCGCTCGCGAGGATATGACTGGGGGTAATCCGGCACGGCTCGTCACTGCCGATCCTGCGATTGCTGAAACGCTTCAGCTCGCCGCTTTCGACATCGACAGCCGTCACCACAAAGCAGGTCTCGCTGCTGTTGATCGCCGCGAAATCGACGTGCCGTTCGAGCGTGCGCAGCAGCGGCCGCGTGCTGTAATAGGAGGTCCAGGTGCCGAAACCGACGAGATTGAAACGCGGCAGATAAAATCCGGGCAGCCCGAACAGCGACAGGTCGCGCTGCGCTTCCTTCGGCCAGAAATCCGGCGCGTTCAGGGTGAGATCGTCCCAAAGGTCGCTCAGACGGCGCCGCGCGTCCTTCCGGTCCTTCGCTCCGACCACGCATGCCGCGTTGATCGCGCCGATCGACACGCCGCTCACCGCACGCAGCGTCGGGCAGCAGCCTGCGAATTCCGCCTCGTCCATCAATTCGAGCAGTGCGCTCATGCCGCCACATTCATAGGCGCCAAGCGCGCCACCCCCTTGCAGCACGACGCCGATCTCAATCCGTCTCGCGCCGTCTGAGAGCATGTCTCACGCTCCCGCTAAAGCTTTCCCATCACGTCTCCGCGGAAGCCATAGACCACCCGTTTTCCGCCATACGCGACGAGCCGCACATCGCGGGTCTGGCCGGGCTCGAAGCGCACCGCCGTGCCGGCCGCAATGTCGAGCCGCATACCCCGCGCTTTCTTGCGATCGAATTTCAGCGCCGGATTGGTTTCGAAGAAATGATAATGCGAGCCGACCTGGATCGGCCGGTCGCCGGTATTCGACACCGTCAGGGTCACGGATTTACGGCCGGCATTCAGTTCGATATCGCCGTCTTTGACGAAGACTTCGCCAGGGATCATGTCGTCATCTCCTCGCCATCCGGCGAAATGCGGCAAAGGCCAGTCCGACGCAAAGTGCTGCGAGCGCGAGAACAAGCAGGTCCGGCAACGGACTATAGGCGTGGGGATGGTCGTGCGGCACGAGCGAGGTATGTGCTGCGGCTGGCGCCGCACCCGCGACCATGAATGACAGAAAAGGGAAAAGTGCTTTCATCGCTCGCCTTTCAACGGATCGGTTCGTGGACCGTGACGAGCTTGGTGCCGTCCGGAAACGTGGCCTCGACCTGGATATCGTGAATCATCTCCGGGATTCCCTCCATCACCTGATCACGCCGGAGCACATGGGCGCCGTCGCGCATCAGCTCGGCGACGGTCTTGCCGTCACGCGCTCCTTCCACGATGAAATCGGTGATCAGCGCGACGGCTTCGGGGTGATTGAGCTTGACGCCGCGCTCGAGCCTTCGGCGCGCCACAATTGCCGCCATGGCAATCAGCAGCTTGTCCTTTTCACGCGGCGTCAACAGCATAGCAGGCCTTCCGATGGTCCGAAGAGACGCGCGATTTTGGCAAACTTGCCGGATTCTTGGCAAGCATGTGAGGCCCTTTGGCGGCGCAAGCATCGGTGCATATCGTCATCGATATGGTCCTCGATACGAAAGTCCTTGTGTCGTTCACGACATCCAGAGCCTTGGCAGCGGACCACCGAGTTGACGAAGCACCGAAATGAGGTCACGTCGCAGCAGTGCGGCATCGCCCGCGCATAGCCTGACGACCGCGATCCCGTTCCAGGCGGAAACGCCACATTCGCACGAACAGCGATCAAGGCATTCCCGCATCGTGGCGGCGAGAGACTCCTCGGCAGGCGCAACGACAACGGTCGCAAAAGCGGTCGCGCCGGCGCCGGCCGCCGGCCTGGCCAGCAATGCGGAAATGTCGCCAGACAAGCGCAGCGTATCTGCAAAGACCAGCGTTCCGTTGCGGCGAATCCGCCAGCGATCGGCGAGTTCGCCACCGCGCACGGTCTCGCCCATGGCGGACCGGCCGAAGATCGTCGATTCGACCAGCAGCAGCGCGCTCTCGTCGACCACATCGACCTCGATCGACCGGTTCAGCTTGGCGCCGTCGAACAGGATCGTCTCCTGCGGCAGCCAGCGCAGGCTTGCGCCGGCGGCAATCGAAAGCCGAACGGCGACGCGGGATGCTGTGTCCATCGCACGATAGACTTTTTCGGCCGCAGCGGTCGTCACCGTGAGCCGGCTCTGCGCGGCGGCAGCGACCGAGATGGTAAAGTCATCGCCGCCGGCAATTCCGCCGGCGGTGTTCAGGATCACCGCCTCGCAGTCCAGGCCGCTCGGATCGGGGAGACGCACGCGCAGCGACCCGGCCTCGGCGACCTTGTCTCGTCGGGTGCGCCCCGAAGGATCGGCGCCGACCGACAGGTCGATGAGGCCATGGGCCCGGTTCCGGGCGAAGATGCTCGAGGCGTCTGCCAGTGAATTTCTCCGGAATACGGCCGCCACGGAGGCCATGTCAGGACCGCCAGTCTCACACACAGAGGTCTTACAAGGCCAGCGCGCGCCGCAAGGCCGGTTCGTCAAGGTCGTCCTTGCCGGACGAATACACCACCGAACCGCGGTCCATGGCGATGAAACGATCGCCGAGTTCGCGCGCAAAGTCGTAATATTGCTCGACCAGGACGATGGCGATGGTTCCGAGACTGCGCAGGTAAGCGATCGCCCGGCCGATATTCTTGATGATCGAGGGCTGGATGCCTTCGGTCGGCTCGTCGAGCAGAAGGAGCTTCGGCCGCATCACCAAGGCGCGGCCGATGGCGAGCTGCTGCTGCTGGCCGCCGGAGAGATCGCCGCCGCGCCGGCGCAGCATGTTGTTCAGTACGGGAAACAGGGAGAAGACGTCGTCCGGGATCTCGCGCTGGCTGCGGGGGAGCGGGGCGAAACCGGTCCTGAGGTTTTCTTCCACCGTCAGCAGCGGAAAGATCTCGCGACCCTGCGGCACGATTGCAATTCCCGAACGGGCGCGCTGATAGGGCTTGAGCGCATTGATGGACGCGCCATCCCACTCGATGCTGCCCTTGCTCACCAGCTGCTGGCCGACGATGGCGCGCAGCAGGCTGGTCTTGCCGACGCCATTGCGTCCGAGCACGCAGGTTACCTCGCCCGCCCTGGCCGATAGGGAGACGCCGCGCAGGGCCTGCGCCGCACCGTAATGCAGATCGATGGATTTCACGTCGAGCATGGAGATTACTCCGTCATTCCGGGACGGCACGCAGCGCCGGACCCGGAATCCAGATATGCGCTCGAAATCTGCCGGGTTTCGCGCACCATCACCGCCCCAGATAAACTTCGACCACGCGCTCGTTGCTCGACACCTGATCGATCGAGCCTTCGGCGAGCACCGAGCCCTCATGCAGGCACGTCACCTTGACGCCGAGCTCGCGCACGAAATGCATGTCGTGTTCGACCACGATTACGCTCTTCTCACGGTTGATCTCGCGCAACAGCGCCGCGGTCTGCATGGTTTCGGCATCGGTCATGCCCGCCACCGGCTCGTCGACCAGCAGCAGCTTCGGCTCCTGTGCGAGCAGCATCCCGATTTCCAGCCATTGCTTCTGGCCATGCGACAGCGACCCGGCGAGACGCCAGCGCGCCTGCTTGAGGCGGATGGTATCGAGGATCTTCTCGATCCGGTCCGTATCTTCCGCATTGGCACGCCAGCGAAGGCTGGCGCGCGCGCTCTTGTCCATGCTCAGTGCGAGCAGGATGTTGTCCTCGACCGTGTGCATCTCGAACACGGTCGGCTTCTGGAACTTGCGGCCGATGCCGCGCCGCGCGATCTCGGTCTCATCCAGCGCGGTCAGATCGGCTTCGCCTTCGAAGACGGCGGTGCCTTCGTCCGGCCGCGTCTTGCCGGTGATCACGTCCATCATCGTGGTCTTGCCAGCGCCATTCGGGCCGATGATGGCGCGCATCTCGCCGGGTTCGATGGTCAGCGACAGATTGTTGAGGGCCTTGAAGCCGTCAAACGACACCGAGATCCCGTCGAGATAAAGCAACGCCGTGGTGGTTCGCATATCCATCCGCGTTACTCCGCCGGCTTCGCAACGACATCGGCCGCGGGCTCGGCGCTTTGCGCAACCGCCCGCCGCGCCTGCCGTTCGCCCCACCAGTACGCAACGGTCCCGACAATGCCGCGCGGCAGGAAAAGGGTCACGGCCACGAACAGCCCGCCGAGCACGAACAGCCAGTAAGGCGCGAGGAGTCCCGTGGTGAAGGTGGTCTTTGCGTAATTGACAAGAAGCGCGCCAAGTACCGCGCCGGTCAGCGTACCGCGGCCGCCCACCGCGACCCAGAGCACGGCCTCGATCGAATTGGCCGGCGCGAATTCGCTCGGATTGATGATGCCGACCTGCGGCACATAGAGCGCGCCGGCAAGCCCCGCCATGCAGGCCGATACCGTCCAGACGAACAGCTTGTAGTTCTCGACGCGGTAGCCGAGGAAGCGCGTGCGCGACTCCGCATCGCGGATTGCGATCAGCACCTTGCCGAGCTTCGAGGTCACGATCTTCCGGCAGACGATGAAGCACAGTCCCAGCGCAACGCATGACAGCGCGAACAAGGCGGCGCGCGTCGACTGGGCCTGAACGTTGAAGCCGAGGATGTCCTTGAAATCGGTCAGGCCGTTATTGCCGCCGAATCCGAAATCGTTGCGGAAGAAGGCGAGCATCAGCGCGAAGGTGAGCGCCTGCGTGATGATCGACAGATAGACACCCGTGACACGCGAGCGAAAGGCGAACCAGCCGAACAGGAAGGCGAGCATACCCGGCGCAAGGAATACCATGAGCATCGCGTAAGGGAAGGACTGGAAGCCGTACCAGAAGACCGGCAATTCCTTCCAGTTCAGGAACACCATGAAGTCGGGCAGGATCGGATTGGCATAGACGCCGCGATCGCCGATCTGACGCATCAGATACATGCCCATGGCGTAGCCGCCGAGCGCGAAGAAGGCGCCGTGGCCGAGCGAGAGAATGCCGCAATAGCCCCAGATCAGGTCGATCGACAGGGCGAGCAAGGCGTAACAGACATATTTGCCGAACAGCGCCACAGCATAGGTCGGCACATGCAGCGGATGCGACACCGGCAGCATGAGATTGGAGAGCGGCACCAGGATTGCCACTGCGGCGAGTATGGTGAGGAACACCACCGCCTGGCGGTCCAGCGTGCGAATGATCGGCCCGCCGGTCATACTTCAAGCTCCTATTGCCGCGCATGCAGCGCGCATTGCAGCGCCCTCTCCCCTTGGGGGAGAGGGCAACGCCAGCAGATCAGCAAACTCCGTTGGGTGAGGGGTAACGACGTCACAGAAGCGCTTTACCCCCTCACCCATCAGAGTCCGTGGTTCCGTCTGAGCCGCCCTCTCCCTCAAGGGGAGAGGGCACGAGAGGCAACCGTCCGCTTGCGGCAAGCTCATATTCATCATCCGCATCACGCCTCCACCGCCCGGCCCTTCAGCGCAAACAATCCGCGCGGGCGCTTTTGGATGAAGAGAATGATGAGAACGAGGATCGCGATCTTGGCGACCACCGCACCGGCATAAGGCTCGAGGAACTTGTTGGCGATGCCGAGCGAGAAGGCGCCGACCAGCGTGCCCCAGAGATTGCCGACGCCGCCGAACACCACGACCATGAACGAGTCGATGATGTAGCTCTGGCCGAGATTGGGCGAGACGTTATCGATCTGCGACAGCGCAACGCCGGCAAGACCTGCGATCCCCGAGCCCAGCCCAAAGGTCAACATGTCGACATTGGCGGTCTTGATGCCCATCTGAGCCGCCATCCGGCGGTTCTGGGTCACCGCGCGCATTTCGAGCCCGATGCGCGTGAAGCGCAGAATGCCGAGCAGCCCGAAGAACACCGCAAGCGTGAAGACGATGATCCACATCCGATTGTAGGTGATGGTGAGGTGCCCCAGTTCGAATGCGCCGCTCATCCAGGACGGATTGCTGACTTCGCGGTTGGTCGGGCCGAAGATCGTTCGCACCGCCTGCTGCAGGATCAACGAAATGCCCCAGGTCGCAAGCAGCGTGTCGAGCGGCCGTCCGTAAAGCCACTGGATCACGGTGCGCTCGATCAGGATGCCGATTGCGCCGGCGAGAAGGAAGGCAAGCGGAATCGCGATGGCGAGCGAATAATCGATCAGGCCGGGATTATGGACCCGGATCATCTCCTGTACGACGAAGGTCACGTAGGCGCCGAGCATCACCATTTCGCCGTGCGCCATGTTGATGACACCCATAACGCCGAAGGTGATGGCAAGGCCGATCGCCGCGAGCAGCAGAACCGAGCCCAGTGAGAGACCGTACCAGGCGTTCTGCAACACCTCCCAGAAGGCCAGCTGGCTCTGGATGTTCTTGATCGCCTCCTGCGCCTCCGATTTGACCGTGGTAGGCGCGTTCCCCGAAAGCCCGTTGAGGAGCGCAATCGAATCCTGATCGCCCCGATCGCGGATCACCGCGATCGCCTGGATCTTGTCGGCTTCGGAGGCATCATCCTTGTAAAGAATGACCGCGGCCCGCGCCTGCATCAGCGCGCGCTGGACGCTCGCATCGGTCTCCTTGGCAAGCGCCGCCTCGAGCGCCGGCAGCGCGGCGACATCGCGCGACTTGAAGACGGCCTGTGCGGAGGCGAGTCGCTGGCGCGGGTCGGCCGCCATCAACGTGAGACTGCCGAGTGCGGCGTCGATCGCGCGGCGCAGCCTGTTGTTGATGCGGACAGTCGAAAGATCGGCGGGCGGAGAAGCAACGGCGGCTCCCGTCGCGGCGTCGAGCACTTGCGAACCGCGCTTGATGAAAATCTTCTTGCTCGCCGGATCGAAGACGAGCTCGCCGGCCTGCAGCGCCTCGATAATCGCGATCGCGCGCGCGGAGCCGCTCGCGGCCACCGCCGCAATCCCCTCCTCCGTGTCGCCGAAGGAGTCAGCGGCGAATTTCGGCAGCGCCTCATCGAGGGTCTGACTCAGGGCTGGCCGCGCGACCACGAGACATGCGAGCGCCAGCGCGCATACAGCCAGCCACATGCGCATTCTTGCGCGCAACAATCTCATCTCATGTGTTCCCGGCACAGCGTTGAGATGCATGGAGGCGGCGACAAGCGCGCCGCCTCCGGCGTCGTCAGAGTTTGAAGGTCAGGAACCCTGCCCGCCGCACTTCTTGGTCACGGTGTTGTAGTTGCCGCACTTCAGGTTGACCCAGTCGCCGATCAGGTCCTTCGAGCCCGGAAGCTCCTTCGACCAGGCATCGCCGGCGACGAGGCCGGGCGTCTTCCACACCACGTCGAACTGACCGTCCGCGCGCACTTCGCCGATGAACACCGGCTTGGTGATGTGATGGTTCGGAAGCATTTCGGAAACACCGCCGGTCAGGTTCGGCGCCTTGGTGCCGGGCAGCGCGTCGATCACCTTATCGGGATCGGTGGTGCCGGCCTTCTTCACGGCCTCGACCCACATGGCGAAGCCGACGACATGAGCTTCCATCGGGTCGTTGGAGACGCGCTTCGGATTCTTCGTGAAGGCTTTCCACTTCGCGATGAATTCCTTGTTGGCGGGCGTGTTGATCGACTCGAAGTAGTTCCAGGCGGCGAGATGGCCGACCAGCGGCTTGGTGTCGATGCCGGCGAGCTCTTCCTCACCCACCGAGAACGCGACCACCGGAATGTCCTTGGCCTTCACGCCGCGATTGGCGAGTTCCTTGTAGAACGGCACGTTGGCGTCGCCGTTGATGGTGGAGACCACGGCGGTCTTCTTGCCGGCGGAGCCGAACTTCACGATATCGGCGACGCGCGTCTGCCAGTCGCTGTGGCCGAACGGCGTGTAATTGATCGAGATGTCTTCGTCCTTGACGCCCTTCGACTTCAGATAGGCCTCGAGGATCTTGTTCGTGGTGCGCGGATAGACGTAGTCGGTGCCTTCCAGCACCCAGCGCTGCACCTTCTCTTCCTTCATCAGGTAATCGACAGCCGGGATCGCCTGCTGGTTGGGCGCAGCGCCGGTGTAGAAGACGTTACGCTCGGATTCCTCGCCTTCGTACTGCACCGGATAGAACAGGATCGAATTCAGCTCCTTGAACACCGGGAGCACGGACTTGCGCGACACCGAGGTCCAGCAGCCGAACACGGCGGCGACCTTTTCCTTGGTGATCAGCTCGCGGGCCTTTTCCGCGAATAGCGGCCAGTTCGAGGCCGGATCAACGACCACGGGTTCGAGTTTCTTGCCGAGCAGACCACCTTTCTTGTTCTGCTCGTCGATCAGCATGAGCATGACGTCCTTCAGCGTGGTCTCGCTGATGGCCATCGTGCCGGAGAGCGAATGGAGAATGCCGACCTTGATGGTTTCCTGGGCCTTTGCGGGCAAAGCGGCTGCCATCGACAGCGCAAGACCCGCAGCCGAGGCTAAGAGCCAGCGGCGGGCAAACGGCCGCTGCGCGGCCGCACTGATGGAGTGAATCATGTTGTTTCCTCTGCTTCACGCGCACGCCAGATGACCCGGCATCCCGCGCCGCAGCGGAGTTCGCAAAGGACGTGCCAGTTACTGAAACTGGTCCAAGGCGTTGAGTCCGGACAGGAAATTGCGGGAAACCATCGCCTGCAAATTGGGCATCAGAAACCGGATGTCTAAATCCCGGCCGATCTGCTTATATTTTGTGCAATAATTGGGAACTCGGTTCAGTTGGCAGGCTCGCAGCATACGTGCGTCTCCAAATTTCGCGCCCTGATTGATCCAGGAAGGAGCGGCACGCGACAAAGGCTGACGGTACTCGTCCGTGGGACCCCGGTCATGCCGACGCGGATCGCATTTGTGGCCCTGACCGCGGCGTTTCTGATCGCCGCGCCCTCCGCACAGGCGCAGAGGCGAAGTCAGGAGGCGGACAACTCCGGCATTTTGTCGGAGAGAGCTGCGCAGGCGGCAGAGGCCGGCCTCTACGCAGCGGCCGAAAAGCTTTTCCTCCGCGCAATCGCGATCCGCGAACGAGCGGACGGCCGAAGCGACGCCATCGTCGCGATGATCATCAACATCTCGGCGTGATGTACGAGACAAGCGGACGCTACGCCGATGCGGAGCGCGCGGTCCCCGCTTTCGCGGGGCGACAGGAGATGGATGACGCGGTCCTCGCGCGCCGTGCGCTTGCCCGACTGATTGTTGAGCTTCTACCGACCGGCCTCCGGGTGCTATGAACCGGTCAGCGGGCGACCGGATCGAGGAGTCATGCGGAACCATATTGCTGCGAGCCTGGCGCTCGCCGTCGCCCTGGCGATCGCGTCCCCCGCCTTCGCGCAAAAGGCTGACGACGCAGATTCCCTGCTCACACGGGCAGTCGAACTGTACAACGCCGGAAACGCCGCGGGCGCGCTGCCGCTCGCGCAGCAGGCGCTGGCCGCGCTCGAACGGCAACACGGCCCCGATCACCTCGATGTCGCCTTCACCCTCAATTACATCGCGGTGCTGCAGCAGCAACTCGACCGGCCGCAGGAGGCAGAACCTCTCCTCTTGCGGGCGCTCTCGATCCGTCAGAAAGCGCTCGGATCGGACCATCCGCAAGTCGCAGCGCTCGCCCAAAACCTCGCCATGCTCTACCGGGCGCAAGGGCGCCGCGACGAGGCGGAGCTTCTGTTCAAGCGCGCATTGTCGATCAACGAAAGGGCGCTTGGCCAGGATCACCTCGCGGTCGCGGCAAATGTCAGCGCGCTCGCCGCGCTTCATCAGGATGCGGGACGCCCGCGCGAGGCGGAGCCGCTCTACAAGAGGGCCATCGCGATCAACGAAAAGGCGTTCGGTGCCGACGACCCGCAGGTGTCGCCGTCCCTCGTCGCGCTGGGCGAACTCTACCGCACCTCAGGCCGGCTCGCGGAAGCCGAGCCTCTCTTCAAGCGCGCGCTCGCAATCAGCGAAAAGTCGTTCGGGCCGGATCATCCCGACGTCGCCACCTCGCTGCACGAACTCGCAATGACCTATTGGGTGCTGAACCGGATCGACGAAGTCGAGCCACTGTTCAAGCGGGCGCTCGCGATCCGCGAAAAGACCTATGGGACCGATCATCCCGCCGTGGCGCAAACCCTCAATACGATGGCCGGCTTCTATCGCGATCAGGGCCGGCACGCCGACGCCGAACCGCATTTCAAGCGCGTCGCAAACATGTACGAGAAGGCGCTTGGCCCGGATCATCCCGGCGTCGCGACCTCAATCAACAACCTTGCGGTGCTGTATCAGGAGATGGGCCGCCCGACCGATGCCGAGCCGCTGGCCAAGCGGGCGCTCGCGATCCGCGAAAAGGCCTTCGGAAAAGACAGCCCGCAGCTTCTGAACACCATTCATAATCTCGCGGAGCTCTATCGCACGCTTGGGCGCGACAGTGACGCGGAGGCGCTGAACAAGCGGGCCGAGGCCATCAAGCAAAAGGCAAAGTGAATTCCACGCCCTGACATCGGTCCGGCATGCCGAAGGCGCGGGTTGCAACTGCCCTGCAATGCCCTTGTGCGGGACGAGCGGATGTTGCAAATCCCCCCGGAATTCTTGAACGCCGGAGACGCATCCCATGTCCCAGAAAACCGGGCTCGTGATCACTGCCCACCCGGGCGATTTCGTGTGGCGGGCAGGCGGCGCGATCGCGCTGCATGCCAAAAAAGGCTACCGCATGAAGATCGTCTGCCTGTCCTTCGGCGAACGCGGCGAGAGTCAGTTTGCCTGGAAGGAAGCCGGCGCGACGCTGGAAAACGTGAAGGCCGGCCGCAAGGACGAGGCGGAGCGCGCCGCCGCCCTGCTTGGCGCCGAAATCGAGTTTTTCGATTGCGGCGATTATCCGCTCAGGCTGAACGATGAGCATTTCGACCGCATGGTCGATATTTATCGCGAGACCAATCCCGCCTTCGTGCTCACGCACGCGCTGAAGGATCCCTACAATTTCGACCATCCGAACACGGCCCACTTTGCGCAGGAGACCCGCGTGGTCGCGCAGGCGATGGGCCACAAGCCTGGCGCCAAGTACCAATATTCCGCACCGCCGGTTTACCTGTTCGAACCGCATCAGCCCGAGCAGTGCGACTTCAAGCCGGATCTGATCCTAAAAATCGATGACGTCTGGGAGACCAAGTACAAGGCGTTCCAGATCCTCGCCGCGCAGAAGCATCTCTGGCATTATTACGAGCGCGTCGCGCTTAACCGCGGCATCCAGGGCTCGCGCAACACCGGCATCCCGATGACCTACGGCGAGGCCTATCAGACGCTGTTCCCGCGTGTCGTCACCGATACGCTCGGCTGAACAAGGAAGCTTCGAGATGAAGACCGTCGTCGTTCGCAACATCCAGCGCGCCGATGCCGATGCGTGCAGGATTCTCGCGGGGCTTGGCGTTTCGACCTCGCATGAGGCGCTGGGCCGTTCCGGCCTGATGAAGCCCTATATGCGGCCGATCTGGCCGGGCGCCGCGATCTGCGGTCCGGCGGTGACGATCATGGCGCAGCCCGGCGACAACTGGATGATCCATGTCGCGATCGAGCAATGCAAACCCGGCGACGTGCTGGTGGTCGGCGTCACCGCCGATAACACCGACGGCATGTTCGGCGACCTGCTCGCGACCTCGGCCAAGGCGCGCGGCGTTCAGGGTCTCGTCATCGACGCGGGCTGCCGCGATGTCGCCACGCTGAAGGAGATGGGCTTTCCGGTCTGGTCGAAGGCGATCTCCGCCAAGGGCACGGTGAAAGCGACGCTCGGCGCGGTCAATATTCCGGTGGTCTGCGCCGGCGTGAATGTGATGCCGGGCGACGCCGTCGTCGCCGACGACGATGGCGTCGTGGTGATTCCGCGCAAGCTTGCGGCCGAAGTCGCGGCCAAGGGCCAGAAGCGCGAGGCCGACGAGACCGCCAAGCGCGAGAAGCTCGCCGCAGGCGTGCTTGGCCTCGACATGTATAATATGCGCGAGCCGCTGGCGAAGGCCGGTCTCGTCTATGTCGACAATCCGGAAGACGTTTAGACCATGCTCACGCTCTATTTTGCGCCTGAGACCTGCGCGCTCGCCTCACTCATCGCGCTCGAGGAGGCCGGCGCCGATTACAAGACCGTGCGGCTGAACTTTGCCGACGGCGAGCAACGCAAACCGGATTATCTCGCCGTCAATCCGAAAGGCCGCGTCCCCGCCCTTGTCACCCAGCGGGGAATCCTGACCGAGACTCCCGCCATCCTCGCCTTCATTGCGCAGACCTTCCCGGCTGCGCGCCTCGCCCCTCTCGAGGACGCATTCGCGTTCGCGCAGGTCCAGTCTTTCAACAGCTATCTGTGCTCCACCGTTCATGTCGCGCATGCGCACCGGCTACGCGGCTCGCGCTGGGCCGACGACCCGGCTGCGATCGAAGCGATGAAAAAGAAGGTGCCGCAATCGGTCGGCGACTGCTTCACGCTGATCGAGGGAGAGATGTTCGCCGGCCCCTGGGTGATGGGGTCTGATTATACGATCTGCGATCCGTATCTTTACACCGTCGCGCGTTGGCTCGAAGGCGACGGGGTCGATATCGCGCGCTTCCCGAAGGTGCAGGATCACTTCAGGCGCATGGAGCAGCGCCCCGCGGTGCAGCGGGCGCTGTCATATCAACTGGCAGCGGCCGCGTGACGTTTGCGATCACCAGAAGCGGCCGGTCGATCCGGCGAGCACGGTGATCACGCCCAGCACGAGATTGATCCCGACCAGCATGCGGATAACGGCGAGCTGCTTGCCGGCATTCGGCCAGTCGGCGGCGCCGACATATGTCCGAAAGCGGCGCCACGGCGCGAAATAGAGATGCAGGTAGATCAGCATCATCAGGATGCCGGTCCCCTGCATGACATGGATGTAGATCGGCGCACGGAAGCCGCCATACGTCGCGAACATCATCGTATAGCCGCTGGCCAGCAAGACAACGATCGATACCCCGACCCAGGGCAGGAAGCGCGCGAAGACATTGCGCCAGAGCGTTAGGCGGGCTGGCCCATCGAGCGCGCCTGCGGCCGGCCGCAGGATCATATAGGCGAAGGCCATACCGCCGACCCAGAACAGTGCCGCCAAAAAATGCGCGGCCAAAAGGATGATCAGCATCGCTTGGTCTCCATTGCAATCTGCCGCAAGGCACTATGTGATGCAGGCCGGGATGTCTACAAAGGGCGACCATGACCGGCAGCCCCTCTCAGAATCCGATCGACCCGATTGCCGACGGCGATCTGCGGCTCGATTCACCGGCTTTTCATCGCAACTGGCGTCCGATCTGGGACGAGCTGTTGCATTATCTGCAGGACCGGCAGGGCAATGTCCTGGAGGTCGGTAGCGGATCCGGTCAGCACGTCATCGCATTCGCGAAGCAGTCGCCGCATCTACTCTGGTGGCCGACCGACTATGACGAACGCAACCTCAAGAGCATCGACGCCTGGCGTCAGCATGCGCAGGTTCAGAATGTCGAGGAGGCGCGTTATCTCGACCTATGCGCCCTGGAATGGGGACTGAGTGAGTCCGATTCAGCGACGCTCAGCGACCTCACCGCGATCTTCTGCGCCAATGTGTTGCACATCTCGCCGTGGCGCACGACGCGCGGGCTGATGTGGGGCGCGTCGCAGCGCCTGCATCCTGGCGGGCTCCTGTTCATCTACGGTCCGTTCAAGCAGGACGGTCAGCACACGGCTCCCAGCAACGAAGCATTTGACGCCTCGTTGCGGGTGCGCAATCCGGAATGGGGCGTGCGCGATATCGCCGACATTCAGGCGGTCGCGCATGAGCATGGGATGCTGCTCGCGGAGATCGAGCCAATGCCCGCGAACAACATGCTGCTCGTGTTCGAGCGGAAGGGAAACGAGGACGCCGGCTCGACAAGCCGTCTCAGGCGCTGATCACGCCATCCCGATTGATGAAGACACGGCTCTCGTCGATGCCTTTCGGCAACGCGGCGACAACGTGTTTCCGCAATTTGCTGTCTGGCTGGTCGTCGGCAGACCAGACCGTGACGTAGATGTCGTTACCCCACACCGCAACATCGAAATCCGCGATCATGCCGGAAGCGGTCATGATGGCGAGGGCACCGACTGCTGCCTTCAGGGAATTCGTCATCACATACTCCTGGATCACGGACCGTCATTCGAGGCGTTTGCCGCTGGTGTCGCACGCGAGGGTGTACGGATGGTAAGCGACGTCACCGTGTCGGGACCGTGTCAGAAGCGCGACCGATCTCACGCCTGTGTGAATCCGGCGCTGCCGCTCAAATTTCGGCGGCCAGAACGGGCCATCGGTGGTAACGCGGCCCGCAGGTAAACCATCGACGCGCGACGCCCCGCATGTTAGGTCGCTGCCATCAAAACACCACAGGCGACCTTACGGCCCATGATCAAAGAGCCCATCCTCGATATTGCCCACCTCGCCCACCTCGAATTGCTGACGCCCAAGTTCGAGCAGAGCCGCGATTTCTTCGTCAACGTCATGGGCATGACCCAGGCCGCCGAGAAAGGCGACAGCGTTTATCTGCGCGCGTGGGACGATTACGAACTCTACTCGCTGAAATTGACGGCCTCCAAAACCTCGGGGCTCAAGCACGTCGCCTATCGGTGCCGCTCGCCGCAGGCGCTGGAGCGGCGCGCCGCCGCGCTGAGGGGCTCGGGCTTCGACGTCGGCTGGACCGATGGCGATGTCGGTCATGGCAAGACCTTCGTCTGCAAGGACCCGGACGATCACGTCGTGGAACTCTATTACGAAACCGAATGGTACCAGGCGCCGCCGGACAAGAAGCCGGCCCTGAAGAACCAGGCGCAACGCTTTCCGGCTCGCGGCTGCAATGTGCGCCGGCTCGATCACTGGAACGGCCTTGCGGTCGACATCAAGGCGAACCGGGAATTCTACGAAAATTATCTCGGCTTCCGTCTGACCGAGACGATCATCCTCAACGATGGCTCGGAAGCGGCGATCTGGATGACCGCGACGAACAAGAGCTACGACTTCGCCTATACGCGCGATCACACCGGCACCAAGGGCCGCTTCCACCACATCACCTACGCGCTCGATCAGCGTGAGGAAATCCTGCGGGCCGCCGACATCTTTCTGGAGAACGGCGTGCATATCGAGACGGGACCGCACAAGCATGCCATCCAGCAAACCTTCTTCCTCTATGTCTATGAGCCGGGCGGCAATCGCGTCGAGGTGGCGAATGCCGGCGCGCGGTTGATCCTCGCACCGGACTGGAAGCCGATCGTGTGGACCGAGGACGAGCGCAAGAAGGGCCAGGCCTGGGGCCTGAAAACCATCGAGTCGTTCCATACGCACGGCACCCCGCCGGTCGAGGTGAAGGGGCACTAGGTCTGTTCGCCCTCATCCTGAGGAGCCCGGCGCAGCAAAGCGAAGGCGGGCGTCTCGAAGGATGAGGGCAGATAGGTGGCAGCCTCACCCTTCGAGATGCGGCTTCGCCGCTCCTCAGGATGAGGCTGAGCTGACGCTATCGCTGAGGTGACGGCAATCCGCATGCCCATCCCCACAACGCGCCTCCCCTCCGGCGAACCGATCCCGGCCTTTGGACTCGGCACCTGGATGATGGGCGAAAGTGACAAGAAGCGCGGCGACGAAGTCGCGGCGCTCAAGCTCGGCCTCGACCTTGGCGCTGATCGACACCGCCGAGATGTATGGCGACGGCGAGGCCGAAGAGGTCGTCGGCGATGCCATCGCCGGGCGCCGCGACGGCCTGTTCATCGTCAGCAAGGTCCTGCCCGAGAACGCCTCGCGCGCAGACACCATCGCCGCCTGCGAAGGCAGCCTGAAGCGCCTGCGCACCGACCGGATCGACCTTTACCTGTTGCATTGGCGCGGCTCGACCCCGCTCGAACACACGCTGGAAGGCTTTGTTCAACTTCAGCGCGACGGCAAGATCCGGCATTGGGGCGTCAGCAACTTCGATACTGACGACATGGAGGAGCTGCTCGCGCTGCCGGGCGGCAACGCCTGCGCAACCAATCAGGTGCTCTATAATCTGAAGCGCCGGCGCATCGAATTTGACCTCGTGCCGTTCTGCCGCGCGCGCAACATTCCGATCATGGCCTATTCGCCGATCGAACAGGGCCGGCTTCTTGGCGCTGCCGCGCTGAAGGAGGTCGCGCAGCGCCACGGCGCGACGACGGCTCAGGTCGCGTTGGCCTGGTTGCTCGAACAGCCGGCAACGATCGTCATTCCGAAGGCGACGAACCCGGAGCATGTCCGCGAGAACTTCGCCGCGCTGGACCTTCGTCTTACGGACGAGGACCGCGCGATCCTCGACCGGGCCTTCCCGCCGCCAAGCAAGAAATATGCGCTGGAGATGCTGTAGCGCTGCCGCCTGCACGCTGTCCGCAATTCGCGTATAAGACTAACAACATGCGAAGGCGCACATGACCGATCTATCGAAACTTTCTATCGGCCTGAAAGGCGAGGCACACATCCGGGTCGGCGAGGAGCAGACTGCGCCGCGCGTCGGATCGGGCCGCGTGCGCGTACTCGCCACGCCGGTCATGATCAACATGATGGAGGCTGCCGCGCTCGATGCGATCGAACATCTGCTGCCTGCCGGCCATCAGAGTCTCGGCACCCACCTCAATGTCGGCCATTATGCCGCGACGCCAGTGGGCATGACGCTACGCGCCACCGCCGAGGTGACGAAGGTCGATGGCCGCAATGTCACATTCCGCGTCGAAGCCTATGACGACAGGGAGCGCGTCGGCGACGGCACGCATACCCGCGTCGTGGTCAATGTCGAACGCTTCGACGCCCGCGTCCAGAAAAAGCTGAAGAGTGAAGGATGAAGCCACGGATCGCGTTCATTGGTTTTGGTGAAGCCGGCCAGGCGATGGCGGCCGGGCTACGGGATGAAGGCGTCGGTGAGATCGCAGCCTGGGACATCCTGTTTCCGGATGCCGCCGGCGCCAAGCTGATCGAAGCCGCGAACAAGATCGGGGTGCGCATCGCTTCGTCCGCTGAAGACGCGGCGCACGACGCGGAGATCGTGATCGCGGCGGTGACCGCCGCCTCAAGTTACGAAGCCGCGCAGCCTCTTGCCGGAAAGCTGACAGGCAAGCCTCTCTATCTCGACGTCAATTCCGTCTCGCCCGGCCGCAAGCAGGCGACGGCAGGACTCCTCGGTGACGGTGCGCGTTACGTCGATGTTGCGATCGTCTCGCCAATCCTTCCCGCCCGGCACAAATCGCCGATGATGCTGGCAGGCCCGCATGCCTCGGATGCTGCGCCGGCGCTGAGCGGGCTTGGCATGAAGACGGAGGTGGTGGGCGCGGAGATCGGCGCGGCGGCCGCGATCAAGATGATCCGCAGCGTGATGATCAAGGGCATCGAGGCGCTGTCGTTGGAGTGCTTCCTCGCCGCGCACCGGGCGGGCGTCGTGGATCAGGTCGCCGCATCGCTCCGCAACAATTACCCCGGCGTCGATTGGGCCAATATGTCCAGCTATAACATCGAGCGCATGGCGAGCCACGGCATCCGGCGCGCGGCGGAGATGCGCGAAGTCGCAGCGACGCTGCGCGAACTCGGCGTCAGCCCGGTGATGACCGAAAGAACCATCGAGCGCCAGCAACAGCTTGGCGAGGTCGGGCGAGACCCGCAGACCAAGAAAGCCGTGGCGAAGGGACGAACCGACATGCTCGCGGCGATCGACGCCGCTTTGCCGGAACGGCGATAGCCGCCGCTCCGGCCTTTTTTTCTGCCGCAGTTCAACGCGGCGGAATTTGCAGCAACTCGCCGAGTTGTTCCTTGGTCAACGGCTTGTCGAGGAATTTCAGCTTCACCGCATCGGCGACCGCGCCGTCGAGATCGGCCATTTGATCGGTCTGCATCGCAGACTTCGGATGGAATTCGGCGAGCGATTCCTTCAACACGGCCTCGTCCGCCTTGATCTTCTGGGCGTACATCGAGAGCGCCTTGGGATCGGAATACATCCAGTCCACGGTTTCGCGATAAGCTTTCACGAAGCGCATGATTGCGTCTTTCTTGTTCTTCAGCGCATCGGCGTTGACGATGATGGTGCGCACCGTCTGCCCTTTCAGCGACGGCACGTCACTGCCGCGGGCGATGATGCGGATCTTGCCGTCCTTGATCTCCTTCACGCCGAACGGCGGCGCCGCCCATCCGATGTCGATCTGCCCGCTCATCACCGCCGTCAGCGTGCCGGGAGGGCCGCCGGTCGCGGTCGGCTTGGCCTTTGCGCCCAGCTCCTGCACGAAGGCGACCACGATATTGTTGGATGACGATCCACTGGTCGAATAGGCGATGGTGTGCTTGTCG
>Ga0180222_1000471_pt1 | contig 58291 bp, 54 predicted proteins | sample eDN5th37CKraftOP_FD_151336 | JGI IMG/M metagenome (GOLD analysis project Ga0180222, IMG submission 151336) | Enriched Organic Plus compost microbial communities from Emeryville, California, USA - eDNA 5th pass 37_C Kraft OP (version 2) (version 2) ...
CCGAATTTCAGCTTGCTCGTCTCGCGGCCGAGCAGGGCCATCGCGACATAGGCGTCCTTCATCGCCATCTGCGAGTCGACCACCCACATCATATCGACGCCGAGCTGCTCGGCGCGCTTTCCGATCGAGATGAAGCGATCGAATGTCTCGCGGGGGCTGACGCCGAGCGATAAGCCGAGTTCTATCGTCATGATTTGTCGTTTTCCGCTTTTACCAGGTGAGACTCATAGACCGTGCGATACCAGATGCGGCTCAGGACGTCGGCCGCCTGTTCCAGCGTCGGCACCGGCTTGCCGTTGCGTTCCGCCTCGACGTACCAGTAATAGGCGAACTGCTCGACCATCGAGCCGAGCGCGGTCGCCGTGAGATCGGGATCGAGCGGACGTGCGCTCTTGGACAGCACCAGATAGCGCTTCATCCGGTCGTAGGTCCGCTTGCGCAGCGCCCACCACAGGGCCGCGCAGGCCGGCACCGCACCGGCCATCTGCAGCATGGCGGCGATCAGCCTGCGGTTCGCATAATAGGCGGTGAGATAGCGAAGCGACGACACGCGCAGGTTCTCGATCGTGTCGTCCTTGGCCCAGGCGCCGCTGACCGATTCATAGAGCTCGGTGACCAGCGTCTCGAGCAGCTCGAGGCACAACGCGTCCTTGTTGTCGAAATAGCGGTAGAAGGTGCCGAGCGCGACGTCGGCGCGCCGCGTGATCTCGCCGACCGAGGTGTCGAAATAGCCACGCTGCTCAAGCACCGAGCGGCCGACCTCGAGAATCCGCGCCTTGGTGTTGCGTCCTTTCGGAGTCGGCACCTCCTCGCGCGACGGCCGGTTGGCGCGAAAAGCTGCGTGCGGCCCGCTCATGACGGCTTTCCGGGATGGACGCGGGCGAATTTGGTGCGGGAGACGACAAGGTCGCCATAGGCGTCCGGCCGGCGATCGCGCAGCAGCGGAAACACATTGGCGGCGGTGGCAAGGTCCTCGTCGGCGAGCGTGCCGGCGATCATTTCCTCGCCGCTGCCGCCGCGCGCCACCACCGCACCGGTCGCGCTGACGATCGTGCTGGTGCCGTAGAGATTCCAGGTGCGGCCGCGCACTTCGAGGCCGCCGACGCCGTTCACGAACACGACGTGCATCTGCTCCTCAAGCGCCCGCGCCACCGGCAGCGTGGCGCCGAGCCGCTGGAGATCCTCGATCGCCAGCCAGTTCGACGGAACGCACAGCAGCTCGGCGCCTTGCAGCGCTGCGAGCCGCGCGGCTTCCGGGAACACCAGGTCGTAGCAGATGATCAGGCCGACGCGCCCGGCGCGGCAGTCGACCACGACCGGGCCGTCGCCGGGAACGAAATAATGGTTCTCCTCGACCGGCAGGTGCATCTTGCGGTAGACGCCGAGCACCGCGCCGTCCTGCAGCAGCGCAATCGAGTTGTATATCTCGTTGCGCATCGTCGATGGCTCCATGAAGCCGACGACGAGCGCGGCGCGCTTGCCCTGCGTGGCCGCGACGAGGCGCGGCAGCGCCTCGGCGGCGACGCGCTGGGCGACGCCGGCGAGGATCAGCTTGCGCTTCTGGTCGTAACCTTTGAGCGGGATGTAGCCGGTCAGGGTGAGTTCGGGGAAGACGACGAGATCGGCGTCATCCGCCGCACGCTCATACCACTCGACGACCTTGGCAGTGTTGCGCTCGAGCGCGCTCGGATCCGCCCAGCACTGCTCGGCGGAAATCTGCGCGATCCTGATATCCTTCCCGGCCATGTCGTTGCGCTCAGGTGTAAGCGTCAAGGCGCTCGTCCTTCGAGAACTCGAAGCGAGGCATGATGACGCAGACGTGCAGATAGGGGTCCTTCGAGGTGACCTCGAAGCGGACGCGGGCGCCGTTCGGAATGAGATAGGTGTCGCCCTTGCGGAAGGTCTTGGTGACCTGCTTGCGGTGGTTCGGGCCGAGCGTATAGGTCACCTTGGCCTCGCCGCCGGTGATGACGTGAACCTCGTCGTGCCAGAACGCCCAGTTCACGGTCGAACCGGGAGCAAAGGATTCGTAGGCGATCGTGGCGCGGCGGTCATTGACGAGAAACTGCACCTTGAACCGCTCTTCGCTGCCGACGGTCGGGCCGCCGAAGACCAGGTCTTCAGAAGCAAGCAGCCGTTCGTCGTCTAGTCGTGCACCGATCATGATCTCTCCTGTCACACGGTTTGTTTTTGATGAGCTGTGTTGTCCGCGGCCTGCCGCAGGTCACGCCAGCGCGGCACTTTGACGAAGCCTTCAGGCACCCGGCGGCTGATGTCTCCGGGCGGGACGATCTCAACCTGCACGCCGAGGCCGAGATCCTTGCGGACCGCGTCGGCCACGGCGCGGCTGACCATCGCGCTGGCGTCGGAGGCGCATTCGACGGTGACCTCGACGATCTCGGTGCCGTCGGCGCGCCGCGCGACCTGACCCTGATAGTTGAGCACGCCCGGGACGGCAAAGATCGCCGCATCGAAGGCCGCGGGCCAGACATTGATGCCCTTGATCTTCAGCATGTCGTCATAGCGCTGCACGCTGCCGGCGCGCAGCCCGTGCAGCGGCCGGCCACACGAGCACTGGCCCGCCTCGACGAGCTCGATGCGGTCCTGCGTGGCATAGCGCAGCAGCGGCGAGGCTCCGGCCTGCAGCGGCGTGACCACGACCTCGCCGAACTGTCCCGCCTGCGCCGGCTGCTGCGTCGCCGGATCGATGATCTCGCAATAGGCGAACTCCGCGACGAAGTGCAGCGCGCCGAGCTTGCCGTCGCGAAGCACGCCGCCGGGACAGGTCCAGGCGATCGCGCGCTGGGTGCAGCCATATTGCTCGTAGAGCGTGGCGCCCCATTGTTCCTGGATCGCAGCGGCCCAGTCGGCGGTATAGCTCTCGCCGGCGACGATGAGCGACTTGACGCCGAGCGCGGTCGGATCGAGGCCGTCCTCGCGGCATGCCATGGCGAGGCGCTGCACGTAGCTCGGCGTGCCGATGATCACATCGGCGCCATAGCGGCGCAGCGCCGCAACCTTGCGGTCGGTCGGATAGGCGCCGACCGAGATGATGTTGGCGCCGAGGAGCCGCAAGCCGCCGTAATACCAGAGGCCCGCCGCGGTCATGCCGACCGGCAGCGTCAGGAACACCCTGGAGCCCGGCCGCACGCCGGCCCAGTAGAAGCCGACGGCCTCGGCGCGATAGGTGTTGATCTCGTCGGCGGCGTCGAGCGCGTAAATCTCGCGGCCTTTGCCGCTGGTGCCGCTGGTTTCCACGAAGTGGCGGATCGCATTGGCGGGCGCCGTGGTGCGGCTGCCATAGGGCGGATGCGCGGTGCAGTCGTCGCAGACATCCTTCTTGAGCGTGACCGGAAGCGAGCGGAAATCGGCGGCGCTGCGGCCCTTCGGCAGGCTTCCGATCTTTTTCGCGTAGAACGGATTGGTCTTGACCAGATGTTCGGCCACCGCCCAGGCGCGGCCGAGCTGCCATTCCGCAAGCTGTGCGACGGGCGTGGCTTGATCCCAGCACGACGAGAAGGGATCGAACGAGTGCTGACCAAGATCGACGCGCGCCATCACCAGTGTCACCGTACGCTTAATACTCTTACGCATGTCCTACGCGTGCTCGCATCGACGCGCTCTCCGCAGCCCTGCGGCGTTCGCCGTGCATGCACGCGCCCGGAAGATAGAGGGCGATTTGCGCGTTGTACACAAAAAAGGAAAGTGATATCACTTTCTATGTTGGGGGCACCCATGGCCCGGTTTTCCCGGGCCTTCCGGCCGGCGCTCCGGTTTTCGGAGAATGTGAAGAGGTTCAACACCTTATGTCGGAGCAGCCAGGCGATATCGTGGTGGTGGCGGCGGCGCGCACGCCGTTCGGCCGCTTTCAGGGCATGTTGAAAAGTCTCGACGGCCCGCATCTGGGCGCGCTCGCCATCAACGAGACAGTGGCGCGCAGCAAGCTCGCGCCGGAGGAGTTCGACGTGCTCTATGGCGGCGTCGGCATGATCGGCTCCGCGATGCTTACCCCGGTGCGACAAGCGGTCCTGCTGTCGCGGCTGCCGCAGACCATGCCGTCGGCCGCGATCGATCGCGCCTGCTGCTCCGGCATGACCGCGATCGGCGTCGCCATGAAGGATATCAAGGCCGGCGAGGCGCGGGCCGTGCTGTGCGGCGGGTTCGAATCGCTGAGCCAGACGCCCAATCTGCTGGCGCGCGAGCGCGCCCAGCGCATCGGCGATGTCGTCGCGAGCGATCCGCTGCTGATGCGCGGCGTGGTCGTCGACCGTCCCATTGCCGTCTATAGCGGCGACGAGGCGCTGCGCCACGGCGTCAGCCGGGAGCAGCAGGACGAATGGGCGGTGGCCAGCCATCGCCGGTATTTCGCCGCCGAGGCCGACGGCTATTTCGACGTCGAGCGCTTCCCCGTCGAGGTGACGGATGCCAGGGCGGTGCGTTCGGTGACGACCGATGAATCGCCGCGCGCCGACACCAGCCGCGAGAAGCTCGCCACGCTCAAAACGGTCTACAACGGCAAGACCGTCACCGCCGGCAATGCGCCGGGCCTCAACGACGGTGCGGCGTTTCTCGCCGTGACGCGCCGCGACGTCGCGCAGCAGCACGGCCTCGCGCCGCTGGCGCGGCTGGTCGATTACGTCCAGGTCTGCGGCGGCCCGACCTCGGGCACGGTGACGCCGGCGACCGCGATCCAGCGGATCGCTCAGCGCAACGGCCGCAAGCCCGGCGACTGGGATCTGATCGAGATCAACGAGGCCTATGCGGCGACGCCGCTGGTCAGCACGCTGGTGCTGGCGGACGGCGATGCCGCCGCGGCGGAAGCGTTGCGCAAGCGCACCAATGTCCATGGCGGCGCGGTCGCGATCGGTCATCCGCTTGGCGCCAGCGGCGCCCGCATCGTGATGACGCTGATCAACGGCTTGCGCCGGCGCGGCGGCGGACGCGGCGTGGCGGCGATCTGCGGCGGCTTCGGCCAGGGCGATGCGGTGATGGTCGAGGTTGCCTGACAGGCGATCCTCAACGCTGCGGCGGTGACGCCTTCATCAGCGCGATGACGGCGGACGGCAGCAGCGGCAGCCGGTTGATGCGCGCCCCGAACGGCGCCAACGCATCGGCGATGGCATTGGCCGCGGCCGGCAGCGCGCCGATCACGCCGCCTTCGCCGACTCCCTTGAAGCCGCCGGCGGTGTCGGGCGACCAGTTCTCCTCGTGCAGCACGGTGATGTCCGGCGCATCGGCAGCGGTCGAGACCAGGTAATCCATCAGCGTGCCGGTCATCGGCTGGCCGCTTTCGTCATAGCGCATCGCCTCGGACAGCACGCTGCTGAGGCCCTGCACGACCGCGCCGTGGATCTGGCCGTCCACGATCAGCGGATTGATGACGCGGCCGCAGTCATGCGCGACGATGTATTTCTCGATCGTCACCAGCCCGGTGACAGGGTCGATCGAGACTTCGGCGACATGCGCGGCATTGGTGATCGAGGCGACCGGCGGATCGTAATAGTCGGTGGCTTCGAGCCCGAACGATTCGCCGTCGGGCAGCGCGCGCGGATCCATCGAATGCGCCATCGCCGCGATCTCGCGGATCGGCATCGAGAGCTGGCGCACGCCTTTGACCGAGACCTGGCCGTCAGCCAGCTCGAGATCGTCCGGAGCGGCTTCGAGCACGTGAGCGGCGATGCGGCGGATCTTCTCCGCGACCTTCTGCGAGGCGCGCAGCGTTGCGCCGCCGGCGACTACGGCGCCGCGGCTGGCGAAGGTGCCTGTCCCGTAAGGGCCCTGGCCGGTGTCGCCTTCAATGATCGTGACATCGTCGATGCCGATGCCGAGCTGCTCGGCGGCAATCTGCGCGAACGAGGTGAGATGACCCTGGCCCTGCGTGCATTCGCTGACCCAGACGATGGCGCGCCCGTTGGGCTCGATCTTGACATGCGCCGCGTCGAAGCCGGGCACGTAGAGGATGCCGCGCTGGCGATAGCGCGACGCGCCCTGGCCGGTATGTTCGACGACATTCGCAATGCCGACGCCGCGCAGCTTGCCGTCACGCATCCGGTCGGCGGTCTGCGCCTGCCGGAACGCAGCATAGCCGGACGCCTCCAGCGCGCGCTCGAGGCAGGTATCGAACGAGCCTGAGCTGTAGACGATGCCGGTCGCGTTCTTGTAGGGCAGGTCGGCTGCCACCAGCACATTCTTGCGGCGGATGTCGGCGGGATCGAAGCCGAGCTCGCGCGCGGCGCGGTCCATCAGCACCTCGGTGGCGAAGAACGCCGCCGGCGCTGCAACGCCGCGATAGACGCCGCTCGGGCAGGTGGTCGTGGTGATGGCCCGGGTCTCATAGGCGTAGTGCGGCATCCGATACGGGCCGGGAAGATAGATCGCGGCACCGCCGGCCTCCGCCGAGGCCCCGAACGGGAAACCCGGATAGGCGCCGATATTGCAGTCGATCTTCGCCTTGGCGGCAAGCAGCGTGCCGTCTTTGCGGAACGCGAGCGCGACATTGAAGCGGTATTCGCGCCCCTGCGCGCTGGTCATCAGGTCTTCGCGGCGATCGCTGATCCATTTGACCGGCGCCTGCAGCTCGCGCGCCAGGAAACTGACGATCAGCTCTTCCGGATAGACATAGGCCTTGGTCCCGAACCCGCCGCCGACGTCGGGCGCGATCACGCGCAGGCGCGTCTCGTCCCAGTCGAGCAGGTTGGCAATCGCGGTCCGCACGATGTGGGGAATCTGCGTACTGGTCCACAGCGTCAGCCGGTCATGGCCGCGGTCATAGACGGCAAAGCAGCCGCGCGGCTCGAGCGCGACGACCGCGAGCCGGTGACTCTGGAACGTGTCCTGGACGACGTGGTCGGCTGCGGCGAAGACCTCGTCGAAGCCGGCCGTCTTGTAGGAGGCCTGAAACAGCACGTTGTCGGTGGTGCCGTCATGGAGCACCGGCGCGTCCGGCTGCGTCGCCTGATCGACGTCGACGACCGGCGCCAGCTCCTCGTAATCGACACGGACCAGATCGGCGGCATCCTCCGCCAGATAGCGGCTTTCCGCGACCACGACCGCAACCGCTTCGCCGACGAAGCGGACGCGGTCGGTCGCCATGATCACACGGTTGATCGGCTGATAGCCCGGCTGCTCGATATCGGACACGATCGGTTTGACGCGTCCGGCGAAATCGGCACCGGTGTAGACGGCGACGACGCCTTCGCTCTGCTGCGCCTCGCCGACATCGATGCTGACGATGCGGGCGTGGGCATGGGGACTCATCACGAAGACCGCGTGCAGCGTGCCGACAGGCTCCTCGACATCGTCGGTATACGTGCCGAAGCCGCGCAGCAGGCGGTCGTCTTCCTTGCGCGGAATGCGCCGGCCGATCAGGCCGCGCGGATCGTCGGACTTAGTCGACATGGCTGGCGCCTTCCGCAAGCTTGCGCGCCGCGGCGCGGATCGCGCGCACGATGTGGACATAGCCCGTGCAGCGGCAGATGTTCCCGCTCAGGGCGGTGCGGATCGTCTCTTCGGACGGATCGGGGTCGCGCGCCAGCAATTCCCGTGCGGTCATCAGGAAGCCCGGCGTGCAGAAGCCGCATTGCAGGGCGTGATGCTCGTGGAACGCCTGCTGGATCACCGAGAGCGGCCCGCGCGGCGCCAGCGATTCCACGGTCTCGATCACCGCGCCATCCATCTGGATCGCGAAGGTTAGGCAGCTGCGCGCTGTACTGCCGTTGATCGAAACCGTGCAGGCGCCGCACACGCCGTGTCCGCAGCCGACATGCGTGCCGGTCAGCCGGAGCTCGCTGCGGAGAAAATCCGACAGCAGCAGGCGCGGCTCGATCTCGCGCACGATCTTGCGGCCGTTGACGGTCAGCGCGATGCGATGCTTTGCGGTGCTCATCGGACGGTCTCCGCAGAACGGTGCATCGCCTGCTCCAGGGCGCGCGCGACGAGACCGGGAAGCGCATGCCGTCGATAGTCGGCGCTGGCATGGAGGTCGCTTTCGAAAGCGATGCCGTCGACGCTGGCCGCGGCGGCGTCCTTGATCGCCGACGGGGTGATCGCTTGCCCTTCGAGGCGCTGTTCCGCCGCAGTCAGCCGCAGCGGGGTGGGACCGACGCCCATGACGACCAGCACGGCGCGATCGCAGCGCTCCGCCGCACAATCGAGATTGACCGCGACGCCGGCGAGGGCGAGGTCGTGGTGCCGGTTGTTTGCCTCCACGAAGGCGAATCGATGACCGGCGGATGTGATCGGAAACCTGATCTCGCGCAGCATCTCGTCGGCGGCGAGGTCGGTGGTCAGGTCGCCGACATAGAAGTCTTCGGCCGGTATTTCGCGCCGGCCGTTCGGGCTTTCGGCGATCATGGTGGCGCCGAGCGCGACGGCGATGGCCGGCAGTTCGGCGACGCGGTCGGCATGTGCGAGGGTGCCGCCGATCGTGCCACGGTTGCGCACGGTGCGCGAGCCGAGAAACGGCATGGTCGCGGTGATGAGCGGACAGCAGGCGCGCACGAGCTCCGAGGTCTCGGCGGCAGCCTGGCGCACCATGGGGCCGAACAGCAGCGTCTCGCCGTCGCGGCGGATCTCGTCCAGCCCGGGACAGTGGTTGAGATCGATCAGCGCGGCCGGCGTCACGACCCGGAAATTGAGAAGCGGCACGAGGCTCTGCCCGCCGGCGAGCAGGCGCGCATTGCCGTCATAGCGCGCCAGGATTTCGACGGCCTCGGCCGGAGTCGTTGGACGGAAATACTCGAAGCGCGCCGGTTTCATGGTCCGCCGATCACGCCGTGACCGGACGTCGGCGAAACGCAGACTTCCCGGAGGGTAGAGCGCGCACCCGGCCGCCGCCGCCGGAGCAGCAACGGATGCGGAGGTGCTGTTTCAGTAGTCCGCCCACAATACACGCGTGGCCCCGCGGGAGCGCGGGGACTGAGTTAGAAAGTGATTTCACTTTCTTTTTTCATATACAACGGCGTCCCTTGTCAATATGGGCGCGGATCGCGGCCGACATCGGCGACGACGCGATCCGTGGCATGATCTGACTCGGGCACGCTGCGCAGCGCGGGACGGGTCGCGGTGATGGCGGCGCACCGCGCCGGACCGCGCTCACCATGGGTTCGACCGTGCCGAGTGCCTGCCGGACCCGGCGCAGCTTCTTTTCCTCACGGTGCCGCGCTGGCGCCGATCATGGCAGGAGTGGCCGCCCGAGGGATGGACGCGCTGATCGACCGAGCCGACCCGACGCACCGCGCTCTACAACGCGGCTCCAGACCCCCCCCCCGCGTTGCCGCGTAGGAGCAGATGCGTCCTGGCGCGAGGCTGGCGCGCGCCTCGGCCTCAAGAACGCGATCTACAGGATCGCCTTCGCAGCGTTGCCGACGGCTTCCACCGACATGTCGCCGGTGTCGAGGAAGGCGACGATGCGGCACGGGCAGCCCTCGAGCCCTTCGTAGCGCCACGGGAACGCACCGATCAGGCAGCGCTGGTTGAGCACGAGCTCGATGTCGCCGCCGATGTTCTCGGCGTGCAGCAGCCCCTCCTGGAACGCCCAGCTGTGGAACGGGAACATGTCCTGCTGAACCCGGCGGCCGGACTTCTTGTGGGTATATTCGAACGTGCCGAAGAACTCCGCGGGCGTCTTGCCGTGCTTGCGGGTGAACTCGTCGGCGAGATCGGGCCGCATGCGACGGATCGAGGTGTTCATGGCGTGGTCGCAGGAGCCGGTATCCATGCCCCACCACTTGATCTTGCGCTTCAGCATCCAGTGCAAGGTGTCGAGGTTGGGGCCCGGATGGTAGCAGAAGTACCGGACCAAGTCCTGCTGCGGCCGGCCCTCGTAATGGCGATGCCAGCCGGTGTGCAGGATGAGGATATCGCCGTCGCGGATATCCGCACCGGCGCTTTCGATGATCTCCGGCGTGATCACCGCCCAATCGTGCATGTGCTTGGAGATATCGACCACCACGGCGCGGTTGAACAGATAGTCGAGCGGCAGATGCGCCATGTCGCCGTCGCGATTGTCGGTGGCGTGCATGGCGCCATCGAAATGCGTGCCGACATGCAGCGCGGTGTCGATGCGCTGGGCGACGATCATCTGCGTCTGCAGGTTCTGCGCGTAGTACATCTTGTTGCCGGCATAGCCGACCCAGCCGGGTGTGTGGACGTTCATCACATGGGAGAGGTCGACGATCTTCATCGCAATGCTTCCTGTGCGCGAAAGGATGGAAACAGAGGCATCAAAGCCGGACCGGCGCCGCGCCGTGCGGTCCGGGCCGCCTCACAGCTTGAGCAGCGCCTTCGCATTGCCGCCGAAGATCTTCTCCTTGTCGGCGCTGGACAGCGTGCTGTTGTGCAGCCACGAGGTGCCGAGCGTATTGGACACGAACGGCCAGTCGACAGAGAACAGGATGCGGTCGACGCCCATCTCGGCGATGCTGCAGGCGAGCGCGGTGTCCGAGAAGTTGCCGCTGGTGGTGAGATAGAAGTTCCTGCGGAAGGTGTCGGCGAACGCGTTGCCCTGGTTGCCCGGTCGCGAGAACGCCTGGTTGATGCGCCACAGCAGGAACGGGATGCCTTCGCCGAGATGGCCGAGGATGATCTTCAGCCTGGGATGCGTCTCGAACACGCCGCTCAGCACCAGCCGTATCGCCTGTGTCGCGGTCTCGACGGTGAAGCCGAGCGCCGGTCCCATGATCTCCGGAAAGATCGGCGCGTAGGTCTTGTAATAGGCCTCGGCCACGGCGGGGTGGGGGAACGACGGATGCAGGTAGATCGGCACGTCGAGCGCCTCGGCGCGCGCGAAGATCGGCCAGAATTCCTTCTCGTCGAGAAACTTGCCGTTGGTCAGGCCGTGGACCATCGCGCCCTTGAAGCCGAGCTTGGTGACGGCGCGCTCCAGCTCGTCGGCGGCGGCCGCAGGAGCGGGCGTCGGCAGCAGGGCGAAGCCGCTGAAGCGGGTGGGATTGTCCTCGATGACGCGGTGCAGGCGATCGTTGCACAGCTTCGCCATGCGCACGGCATTGTCCGCATCCATCTTCTGCGTGCCGGGCGCGCCGTGCGACAGCACCTGCATGTCGATGCCGGCCTCGTCCATCTCGCGCAACCGCAATTCGCCGAGATCGAACAGCCGGCGCTCGACCTCGGAAATCCGCTTGCCTTCGCGGCCGGGAAACAGCGCGACGAGATCGGCATCATAATAATGTTCTTCGAGCGCGACGATGAAAGCCTTGCTTCCGGCCATGAATTCTCTCCCTCGGACGCGACGATCTTAACGTGCGCTCTCCGATATCTGCCAGAAAAAAGCAAAGCGCGGCGCGCATTGCCGCATTGAGAATCCACGCAATCGGGTGCCGCAGGGCCGCGGCCGGCGGAGTCAGGCGCGGCATTTGCGGCCGGCAGCACGGCCGGAGACGATCGGGCGTTGGGTGCATCGTTGGCTGTGACGACGTCGGGACGACAGCATCATGCCGCCAATGGATGCGCGCTGCCGCGAGCCCAGGCGATGCAAGCGCATCCGCCATGGTCCGGTCGCCGTCGGTCGCTTCGCGTCCTGCCATGGCGCAACGGAGTGAACCGCAGCCTGCGCCTGACCCGGCAGGACGAGTGCGCGAACGGCGGCGATCCGTCCGGCGCGGGCGGCGACGCTGCCCGCCGCCTGGGCGCGTGCCGGCAGGCCGCACCGCTTGCCGGTTGCAGCGGTTGTCCTCGTTCTGCTGCAGCGGCTTCCGTTTACTCGTTTCCACGGATGTGGTATCGACGCGCGTCACGGGAGAGTCCGGCTCTGCCGGCGCCGAAGGAGCAACCGCCCCGGAAACTCTCAGGCAAAAGGACCGTGACGCGACACATTCTGGAAAGTGGCGTTTCTTGAACGCCCGCCGACGGGATAACGCTCTCAGGCAAACAGACAGAAGGGGCGCATAAGGGCCGGTTTTCGGCGGTGCGCCATGCTGTTTGATCCTGGGTTCGCGCGGGCGGGCTGCGGCCATGCGCCATTCGAGACGTCCTGCGGCGTCCGCAATTCCTATCCGACTGGCGGTGACAGGCTGCGCGCGGCAACCGGCGCGGCGCGCCGGGCCGCGGCATCGGCTGCGCCGCCCCTGACGTTCACTCACATGGGGAGCCGGCAATGACCACGGCGGCACAGACGCATCCGACGACCGACGCCGTGCTGCAGCGCACGCCGCTCTATGATCTGCATGTTGCGCAGGGCGCGCGCATGGTGCCGTTCGCCGGCTTCGAGATGCCGCTGCACTACAAGCCGGGCATCCTCAAGGAGCACCTGCATACGCGCGCCGCGGCCGGCCTGTTCGACGTGTCGCATATGGGGCAGGCGCTGCTGCGGCCGAAATCCGGAAACCTCGCCGACGCCAAGGCGGCGCTGGAGACGCTGGTGCCGGTCGACGTGCTCGGGCTTGCGCCATGGCGGCAGCGCTACGCGCTGTTCACCAACGACCACGGCGGCATCATCGACGACCTGATGGTCGCCAATCTCGAGGACGCGCTGCTGCTGATCGTCAATGCCGCGACCAAGGATGGCGACATCGCGCATCTGCGCGCGCATCTCGCCGATACCTGCGTCATCGAGCCGCTCTCCGACCGCGCGCTGCTGGCGATCCAGGGACCGCGCGCCGAGGAGGCGTTCGCCGCGCTTGCGCCGCAAGCGCGCGATATGCGCTTCATGGAGGTGCGGCGGCTGCCGGTGCTGCAATCGGAGTGCCTGGTGTCGCGCTCCGGCTACACCGGCGAGGACGGTTTTGAGATCAGCGTGCCGGCATCCGAGGCGCGCGCACTGGCCGAAGCGCTGCTGCGCCATGAGGCGGTCGAGCCCATCGGTCTTGGCGCGCGCGACAGCCTGCGGCTCGAAGCGGGCCTGTGCCTTTACGGCACCGACATCGATACCGACACCACGCCGGTGGAAGCCGCGCTGGAATGGGCAATTCAGAAGGTCCGTCGCGCCGGCGGCGCGCGCGCGGGTGGCTTTCCCGGCGCCGATACGGTGCTGCGGCAGATGCCGGATCAGGCGCGCCGCCGCCGCGTCGGCCTGCGGCCCAAGGGGCGCGCGCCGATCCGCAAGGGCACGGCGCTGTTCGAAAGTCCCGACGCAGCCGCCCCGGTCGGCACCGTCACCTCGGGCGTGTTCGCGCCGTCGCTGAACGCGCCCGCAGCCATGGGTTACGTCGAGACTGCATTCGCGGCCGTGGGCACCGAGCTCTATGCCGAGGTCCGCAACAGCCGCGAGCCGGTTACCATCTCTCCGATGCCGTTTGTAGCGCACCGCTACAAGCGCAACCCCCCGCAATAACGAGGAGCCAACATGCGCCGCTTCACGCCCGATCACGAATGGGTGGAGATCGACAACGACATCGCCACGGTCGGCATCACGCCGTTCGCGCAGGACCAGCTCGGCGAGCTGGTGTTCGTGGCGCTGCCGGAGATCGGTCATAAGTTCGCGCGCGGCGAGGCCGCGGCAACGGTGGAGTCGGTCAAGGCCGCCTCCGAAATCTACGCGCCGCTGAGCGGCGAGATCGTCGAGGCCAATACGGCGCTGACCGACCAGCCCGGCCTCATCAACAGCTCGCCGACCGATGCTGGCTGGATCTTCAAGATGAAGATCACCGATCCGGGCGAGACGGAGAAGCTCTTGACCGAAGACGCCTATCAGAAATTGACGGCGTGACGGACCGGGGCACCAACAGGATCAGGGAAGGGAACGCGCATGTCGCTTGACCGGACGAACGAGCTCGATGGCGCCGAGGCGTTTCTGCGCCGCCATATCGGCGTCACGCCGGACGACGCCGCGGCGATGCTGACGGTGATCGGTGCCGCCGATCTCGACGCCTTGATCGGCGAGACGGTGCCGCAGACGATCCGCGACGGCGCGCCGCTCGCGCTCGGCGAGGCGCTGACCGAGACCGAGGCCATCGCGCGGCTGCGCGCGGTCGCGGGGCAGAACAAGGTGCTGACCTCGCTGATCGGCCAGGGCTATTCCGGCACGATCCTGCCGGCGGTCATCCAGCGCAACATCCTGGAGAGCCCGGCCTGGTACACGGCCTATACGCCGTATCAGCCGGAGATCAGCCAGGGCCGGCTCGAGGCGCTGTTGAACTTCCAGACCATGATCTCCGATCTCACCGGGCTCGACACCGCCAATGCGTCGCTGCTCGATGAGCCGACCGCGGCCGCGGAAGCGATGACGATGGCGCACCGCGTCGCAACCTCAAAGGCACCGGCGTTCTTCATCGACCGCGACGTCCATCCGCAGACGCTCGCGGTGGTGCGCACGCGGGCCGAGCCGCTCGATATCCCGCTGATCGTCGGCGATCCCGAGACCGACCTCGACGCAAGCGCGGTGTTCGGCGTGCTGCTGCAATATCCCGGCACGCTGGGGCAGTTGCGCGATCTGCGGCCAGTGATCGAGCGCGTGCACCGCGCCGGCGGCATCGCCGCCGTTGCCGCCGACCTGCTGGCGCTCGCGGTGCTGGTGCCGCCAGGCGAGATGGGCGCCGACATCGTCGTCGGCTCGACCCAGCGCTTCGGCATGCCGTTCGGCTACGGCGGCCCGCATGCCGCCTATATGGCGACCGCAACCAAATATGTGCGCTCGCTGCCGGGCCGCATCGTCGGCGTCTCGGTCGATGCGCGCGGCGCGCCGGCCTATCGGCTCGCGTTGCAGACGCGCGAGCAGCATATCCGCCGCGAGAAGGCGACCTCGAACATCTGCACGGCGCAGGTGCTGCCCGCCGTGATCGCCTCGATGTATGCGGTCTATCACGGACCCAAAGGCCTCGCCGCGATCGCGCGGCGCGTCCATGCCTTGACCGCGGCGCTCGCCCACGGTTTGCGCCAGCTCGGCCAAGCGGTGGTGTTCGACGCGTTCTTCGACACGGTCGCGGTCGATGTCGGCTCGCAGCAGGATGCGATCCTGAAGCGCGCCGTCGATCTTGGCATCAACCTGCGCGCGGTGCCGGCGCAGGGCAATGCACCGGCGCGCCTCGCCATCAGCCTCGACGAGACCACGACGCCGGCGATCGTCGAGACGGTGTGGCGCGCCTTCGGCGGCACGCTGCGCTATGCGGCCGTGGCCGGCGCGGCGCATGACGCCGTTCCGGCGGCGTTGCAGCGCAAGAGCGCCTATCTCACCCATCCGGTGTTCAACCTCTATCATTCCGAGACCGAGATCCTGCGCTACATGCGCCGGCTGGCGGACCGCGACCTCGCGCTCGACCGGGCGATGATTCCGCTCGGCTCCTGCACGATGAAGCTCAACGCCACCACCGAGATGATGCCGATCACCTGGCCGGAATTCGCCAACATCCATCCCTATGTGCCGGCGGACCAGGCGCGCGGCTATCACGAGATGGTGGCCGATCTCGAACGCAAGCTGTGCGCCATCACCGGCTATGACGCAGTGTCGCTGCAGCCCAATTCCGGCGCGCAGGGCGAATATGCGGGCCTCCTGGCGATCCGCGCCTATCACCGCAGCCGCGGCGAGGCCAACCGCACCGTCTGCTTGATCCCGTCCTCCGCCCACGGCACCAATCCGGCCTCCGCGCAGATGGCGGGCCTCACCGTGGTGGTGGTCAAGTGCGATGCGCAGGGCAATGTCGATCTTGCCGACCTGAAGGTGAAGCTCGCGCAGCACTCCGCCAATCTCGCCGCGATCATGATCACCTATCCCTCGACGCATGGCGTGTTCGAGGAAGGCATCCGCGAGATCTGCGACCTGGTGCATGCCCATGGCGGCCAGGTCTATCTCGACGGCGCCAATCTCAATGCCCAGGTCGGGCTGGCGCGGCCCGGCTGCTACGGCGCCGATGTCAGTCATCTCAATCTGCACAAGACGTTCTGCATCCCGCATGGCGGCGGCGGCCCGGGCGCCGGGCCGATCGGCGTGCGCAGCCATCTCGCGCCGTTCCTGCCGGGCAACCCGAACGCGGCCGACGGCAGCGCGGTCGGCCCGGTGGCAGGCGCGCACTACGGCTCGGCCTCGATCCTGCTGATCTCGTGGTGCTACATCCTGATGATGGCCGGTCGCGGCCTCACTGCGGCGAGCGAGATCGCGATCCTCAACGCCAACTACATCGCCAGCCGACTCGCGCCGCACTATCCGGTGCTCTATCAGGGCCGCCAAGGCCGCGTCGCGCACGAATGCATCCTCGATCTGCGCCCGATCAAGGACGAGACCGGCGTCACCGTCGAGGACGTCGCCAAGCGCCTGATCGACTACGGCTTCCACGCGCCGACCATGAGCTTCCCGGTTCCCGGAACGCTGATGATCGAACCGACCGAATCGGAATCCAAGGCGGAGCTCGACCGCTTCTGTGACGCCATGATCGCGATCCGCCGCGAGATTGCCGAGATCAAGGACGGCCGCCGGCCGCTCGAGGGCAGCGCGCTGCGCCATGCGCCGCACACGGTCTACGATCTCGCCGACGCGGAATGGAATCGCAGCTACAGCCGCGAGGAGGGCTGCTTCCCGCACGGCGCGCGCCGCACCGACAAATACTGGTCGCCGGTCAACCGCGTCGACAACGTCTATGGTGACCGCAACCTGATGTGCTCGTGCCCGCCGCTGTCGGCCTACGACCGCGCCGCGGAATAGGGCGGTCTCGCCGGAGCGCCGGGCGGGCGGACATGTCAACGTGAACCGGGGCCGCTGTCGTCCGGCAGCCACTGCGCGGTGCGGAAATCGTACAGGCCGCCGGTCTGGGTGACCGATGGCAGGCACAGCTCGACGAGCTTGACCGCGACCTCTTCGGGCGTCGGCAGCGTCGTCGGATCGGTGGCGGGAAACGCGGCGGTATAGAGTTCGGTACGCGTCGCGCCGGGGCTGAACAGATTGATCCGCAGCGCGCCATGTGCGCTCTGCTCCGTTGCGTAGATCCGCACCAGCGCGTTCAGCGCCGCTTTGGTCGCGGCGTAGACCCCGACGCCTGGCACCCGGCGGCGTGCCAGCCCGGAGGTGATGAAGACGGCGCGTCCGGCATCCGACCGCTTGAGCAGCGGATCGAACAGCCGGATGAGATGCCAGTTCGCGGCCAGATTGACGGCGAACAGATCGTTCCAGGTGGCCTCGTCGACCTCGGTGACGGGCGTGGCGGCCCCGAGCAGCCCGGCATTGGCGACCATGATGTCGAGCCGCTGGAACGTGCTGTCGATCTGCGCGGCGAGGCGGGCGAGGCCGGCGGTGTCCTTCATGTCGAGCGCGAACACGGTGGACTGGCCGCCATTGCGCCGGATTGTTTCCTCGAGCGCCCGCAGCGTCTCGCGCGTGCGCGCCACGGCGACGACATGGGCGCCGGCCTGCGCGAGCTGGATGGCGGCCGCCGCGCCGATGCCGCGCGAGGCGCCGGTGACGAGGGCGATGCGTCCGGCGAGTGGCTGGCTCACGGTGTTCTCCGGCGCTGGCGACACCTGACGAAGCGGGATGCCGTGTGATCTATGCGGGCGAGCGGTCGGAGAAATCCGGCTGCGCGTCGCCGACATAATTGGTGGTGATGCTGACGTCGAGCAGGCTCGCCGACGACATCAGCGCATCGAGCACCATCGCCTTCGAGGACGCAAGCTCGTTGCAGATCGCGCGCTCGGCGGCGTCGGCGTTGCCCTCCGTCAGCGCGACGATCAGCGCCTCGTGCTCATGGCGCATTTCCTCGGTGCGGTTGCGCTCCGACAGGCCGAAATGGAAGATGCGCTCCATCTCGTGCAGGACGCTGCGCAACGTGTTGACGAGACGCTCATTGCCGGTCACCGAGGCTATGAGGATGTGGAATTCGGAATTGGCGCGCAGGAAGCCTTCCTCGCTGATGCGGTCGTGCGGTGTGTAGCTCTTGGCGCAGATGCGGTCGAGCCGCCGCAGGCTGACCTCGTCGACGCGCCCGGCCGCGATCCGCACCGTCGCGCGCTCGATGATCTCGCGGAGCTGGAACAGGTCATTGAGATCGCGCAGCGTGATCGGCTTGATGCGATAGCCCCGGCGATGGATCGGCTGCACCAGGCCCTGCGCCGCCAGCCGCTCCAGCGCGGTGCGCGTGCCCGCGCGCTGCAGATGGAAGCGCCGCTCCAGCTCGGTTTCGGAGACCGTGGTGCCCGGCACCAGCTCGCAGCGGGCAATGGCGCGCTGGATCTTTTCGTAGGCGAGGTCGCTCTGTCGCAAGGTCTTTGCCCGCGGACGCGCTTGAGCGGATTCGTCGGCCTCCGCTTGAAACGCGACGAGCTTGCGTCGCTTCGCGCTGTCCGCTCCACCTTTCATCGACGAAGATTTGAGGGTCATGGCTCTTTCAAAACTTTTGGTGCTCTGTCGAATTTACAGCCAAGGGATGGAAAACACCGTGCATTATAGGCTGCCCAATACCGTGACATGGCATCCTACTTCCGTATGACGGCGCCGCTGCGGGAGCGTACCTGGCCGACAAGCCCCTTGGGGTGGGCAGTTATCCCGGACAATTCCATCGATCCGGGCCGGGTTGCCGGCCCCCCACGGTCAGGACGTTTTCCGGCTGCCTGTCATGTCAGCAGCCCGCCCCCTTGCCGGCATGGGCAAAGGCCTGCCGCATGTCCTCGATCAGGTCGGCCGCGCTTTCGAGGCCGGCATGGATGCGGATGGTGGGACCCCAGCCCTCTCTTTTCTTCATCCAGGCGTCCTCCGCCCTCATCACCAGGCTTTCGAAGCCGCCCCACGACAGCCCGATGCCGAACAGTTGCAGGCGGTCGAAGATCGCCTTGACCACATCCTCGCCGACCGGATTCAGCACGACGGCGAACAGCCCGCTGGCGCCGGTGAAATCCCGCTTCCACAGTTGGTGGCCCGGATCCTGCGGCAGCGCCGGATGCAGCACCTGCCGCACCAGCTTGTGGTCCAGCAGGCTCTCCGCCAGCGCGAGCCCGGTCTCCCAGTGGCGATGCAGCCGCACGTCGAGCGTGCGGATGCCGCGCAGCGCCAGATAGATGTCGTCGGGACCGGCGGTCTGGCCGAAATAATGGGTGTTCTGCTGCAGCACCGGCCACGCCGCCTTGCTGGCGGTGGCGATGCCGAGCAGGGCGTCGGAATGGCCGACCAGATATTTGGTCGCGGCCTGGATCGACACGTCGACGCCGTGCGCGAACGGCTGGAAGAACAGCGGCGACGCCCACGAATTGTCCATCAGCACCACGGCGCCGGCGCGGTGCGCCGCCTCCGCGATCGCGGGAACGTCCTGCACCTCGAAGCTCCACGAGCCGGGCGATTCGACATAGACCACCCGCGTGGTCGGCCGCATCTCTCTGGCGATCGCGGCGCCGATCAGCGGATCGTAGAACGTGACGTCGATGTTCATGCGCGCCAGCACGTTCTGCGCGAAGGCGCGCACCGGGCCGTAGACGTTGTCGGTCATCAAGACGTGGTCGCCGGCCTTCAGGAACGACAGCAGCGCATGGCAGCAGGCCGAGAGACCGGACGGAAACACCAGGCTGCGATAGCCGCCCTCGAGCTGCGCCACCATGTCTTCGAGGCTGCGCGTGGTCGGCGTTCCGAACCGGCCGTACTGCTCCTGCGGGTTGGTCGCGCTCGCCCGGTCCCAGGATTCGAGGTCGGGAAACAGGATGGTCGAGCCGCGATGCAGCGGCACGTTGACCAGCCCGGAGAAGCGATGCGGCGCGCGTCCGCCGTGAACCAGCAGGGTTCGCGGATCGCGATGCAGTGGAGCGGACGGTTTGAAATCGGACGACGTCATTCCTGACTCGCGGCGGTGAGGGTGATGTCGCCGCGCGGGCCGCGCAGTACGGCCTGCATGGCGGGGCGGTCATGAGCAACGACCCGGACGCCGATGCCGAGCGCAGCATAGAGCGCGGCAAGCCGCGCGCGATCCGGGTGCATCACGGTGAAATCCAAGAGCGTCAGTCCGCGCGCCGCCGTGGTCGACGGATGCGGCGAATCCTTCCAGTCGATGTAGAACGGCACGTAGCGGCCGAACGGAGTCTCGTCGGTGAAGGCAAGCAGCCATTCCAGCGTCTTGCCGCCGGGCTGCTCGCGGCTCCACGCTTCCGGTCCTCTCAGCGGGATCTCGGCCTGCCGGGCCGCGCGCACCAGCGCGTTCATGTCGCGGCACTGCACCGCATAGGTGAAGATGCCGGGCGCGCGCAGCGCCTTGATTTCGGCGCCGAGATTGTTGTCCAGCGTCTGCGTCGGATCGGGCGCGATGATTTCCAGATAGCAGCCGTGCTCCAGCGACATCAGCGCGTTATGGGTGCCGCGACCGGGATGGCGTCCGCCGGGCGTGGCGCGGATGCCGGTGAGCCGCTCGAAATGCGCGATTCCGGTCTCGAGATCGGGCGCCGCCCACATGATGTGATCGAGCGGCATGCCGCTGCTGTCCGCCGGAGTCTGGCGGGAGCCGGCGGGCGGGACGGCGGGCTGGTCGTGCGGCATGGCGAGGGCCTTTCAGGGACGAGGTTGCGCGTCAGGCCGATCGCTGCGCTTGCGTCCCGGGCTTGCCGAATGTCGTGCGGGCCCGGCGGGCGATCGTGCCGATCCTGCAATTGTCGCGGAACGCGATCGTCCGCTGCAACCTGCCTGGCGGCTGCTGCGGCACGGTGCCTCGTTTTTGGTCGTCATGATGCTTGTTCGGTCCCCACTGCTGCTGCCGGCATCGCGCGCCGGATCGGATCGCGCCGGCCACACGACACGTTCCAGCCGCACCCTCAAGCGGATATCGCCGATTAACATGTTAAGTCAATCAACAAGAAGAACAAATGGATGGTTGTCGGCAGTTTTTGGAGATTGTGATTTTCCCTCATCATTCGCGGGCGGACCGGACGGAGACTGGTTGGCGCGATCGCCGCGATGGCGAGGAAGGTGCTTCTCAGAAATATCCATGTTAAAACAAAGCATTGTCTGAATATTTCGATGAGCCCGCGTCGTTACGGGCTCGACCGCTGCAGATCCACGATGGCCATCTTGTGGAGTTCCTAAGTCAGCAATTGACATGTTACAGACCTCGGTCTGTTATCATTTCGGCGGCGGCGCATCGTCGGTCTGGTCTCGCATCCGATCGGCTGCTTTTTTGCGGAGGCGCGTTTGCAAGCAGGCTCGGCTTCGCGGAAAGGGCGGAAAGGCTTGACCGCTCCGGCCGACGCGAGGCGCCCGCAGGCACATATCCTGCTTGCAGCGGGTGGTCGGGGGTGCGAGGTTTTTGCGCGGCGGGACGGCGGGGCTTGGCGGCGGGGCATGGCGGCGCAGCAGTTCAATCGGATGGGTGGCCTCTGACGGTGAGTAGCGTGGCAACCGAGCGTCGAGACGGATGGAAGGACGCGCTGTCGCGGTTTTTCTGGCGCCTGGGATTGCTGGTGGTGACCCTCGCGCTGTGGGAACTGGCGACGCGGACGGTGATCAGCCCGTTCTGGGTCAGCCAGCCGAGCCTGATCGCGCAGCGCCTCTGGGAGCTGTCGATTACCGGCGTGTTGTTCGCCCATGCCGCGACCACGCTGTGGCAGGCGATCCTCGGCCTGCTGCTCGCGCTGCCGGTCGGCGTCGCGTTCGGCGTGGCGATGGCGGCGTGGCCGCGCTTCGCCGAGATCGTCGATCCGTTCTTCATGGGACTGTACAGCCTGCCGCGCATCGCGCTGGCGCCGCTGTTCGTCATCTGGTTCGGCATCGGCCTGTTGTCGAAGGTCATGCTGGTGTTTTCGCTGGTCGTGTTCGTGTTCGTGCTCAACACGCATCAGGGACTGCGCGAGGTCGATCGCGATCTCATCAGCCTGATGCGCACGATGCGCGCCTCGCGCGCCTATATCCTGCGCCGCGTGCAGATTCCCTCGATCCTGCCCTGGATCATCGCCGCATTCCGTATCAATGTCGGCCTCGCGCTGATCGGCTCGGTGCTGGGCGAACTGCTCGGCTCGAACCGCGGGCTCGGCTGGTACATCGAGCACTCCGGCGGCCGGCTCGACACCACGGGCGTGTTCACCGGCCTGGTCGCGCTGATGATCACGGCGCTGCTGATCAATGAGCTGGTCCGCGTCGCCGAGGCGCGGCTGCTGCCGTTCCAACCGAAATCGTGACCTGACTCTATCGCACACGGGAGACTGTACGATGACGACTCGCGCTGTGAAGCTCCTGTTCGGAATTGCTGTCGCTGCGACGCTCGGGCTGGCATCGGCTCCCGCCGATGCCCAGACCAAGATTCGCGGCGGCATCTCGGTCCGCTTCGAAGGCATGCTCGCGGTGTTCGCCGCGCAGGAGAAAGGCTATCTCAAGGCGGAGAACATCGAGCTCGAGACCGTGGACTTCAAGGGCGGCGGCCCCACGGTCCAGGCATTCGCCGGCAACAGCATCGACATCTGCTTCTGCGCCGCCGACCACGCCGTGCGGCTGCGCAACCGCAACATCCCGACCGTCGTGCTGTATGGCCTCGACGACCGGCACAACTACACGCTGATGGGCCGGGTGGAAAACACGCCGGCGAGCGGCGGCCTCGCCGCGCTGAAGGGCAAGACCCTCGGCATGACCTCGCCGGGCAGCATGACCGACAACACGCTGCGCTGGGCGATCGAGGATCGGAAGCTGAACCCCGACACCGACTACAAGCTGCTCTCCTCCGGCACCGGCGCCTCGATGATCGCGGCGATCGATTCCGGCAGGGTCGACGCCGGCATGGTGGTGACGACGGACCGCGGCTTCCTCATGGAGAAGGACAAGAACGCCTACCGCGTGATCGAGGATTTCACCTCGCTGCCTTACGCCGGCTTCGCGGCGCTGGTGCTCGAAAGCTGGGTCAAGGCCAACCCGGAAGCCGCGCGCGGCTTCATCCGCGCGCTCGACAAGGCGACCGGCGATCTCAAGTCCGATCCGAGCCTCGGCCACAAGATCATCAAGTCGATGTATCCGAACTTCTCGGATACGCTGGTCGACGCGACCGTGAAGTCGGCGGTCTCACGCATCCCCGAGAAAGGCCAGTTCACGGCCGCTGCGGTCGAGAACCTCAACAAGATCATGAAGGGCTCCGACCCCGACCTCAAGCCGATCAGCGTCTCGGACCTTCTGCCGAAGCTCTGATGTCCGGGTTGTTGTTGTCCATGCCGTTCATGACGCACAGCCGCTCGGCAGCGAGGTTTCAACGGACATGAGCGTGATGCGCGCGGCATCCGGGCAGGGCGGACCAAGGCCGGATTCCGGTCATGACCGCGATCAGGTCGCGGCCGGGGCCGCCGCCGCTCAGGGAAACGCTGTCTCGGCTGAAAGCAGGAATGCGATGGCGCCGGGCGACAAGGTGGTGCTGGACAACGTGTCCATCGCCTATGGCGAGCTGACGGTATTGCGGGACGTTTCGCTGACGTTGCGCGACGGCGAGTTCCTGTCGATCGTCGGCCCCAGCGGCTGCGGGAAGTCGACGCTGCTCAAGCTGGTCTCGGGGCTGGAGCGCCCCAGCTCGGGGAGCATCCTGGTCGACGGCGTTCCGGTCGACGGCACGCCGGAGAAGGTCGGCTTCATGTTCCAGCGCGATGCGCTGCTGCCATGGGCCACGGTGGCCGGCAACATCGATGTCGGGCTCGAGCTGGTTAACTATCCGGTGGCCCGGCGCGCCGCGCGCCGCCAGGAGCTGATCGACTTCCTGCAGCTCACCGGCTTCGAGAATCACTACCCTTCCATGCTCTCCGGCGGCATGCGCCAGCGCGTCTCGCTCGGCCGGCTGCTCGCTTACGAGCCCGAGCTCTATCTGATGGACGAACCGTTCGGCGCGCTCGATGCGCAGACCAAGATCCTGATGGGCCGCGAGCTGCTGCGCATCTGGAGCACCTATCGCAAGAGCGTCATCTTCGTCACCCACGACATCGAGGAGGCGGTGTATCTCTCCAACCGCGTGCTGGTGATCACCGACCGCCCGGGCCGCATCAAGAAGGAGTTCACCGTCGATCTGCCCTATCCGCGCGACTTCCGCCGCACGCGCCAGATGCCGCAGTTCCACGAGCTGACCGCGGCGGTGTGGGAGGAGATCACGAGTTCTCCGGACGTGATCGACGCCAATCCAGGCCTGCTCTCGAAAGCGGCGGGTGAGTGACGCCAGCCGCCGCAGCAAGATCGATGCCTTAACAGCAAACCACCAGGACACAGCGATGAGACAGGACACGCCGGTTGCGGTTTCGAGCCCGAAGGCGCATGCGAGCGCCGATCCCAAGGCCTTCACCGAGGGACTGCGCGGCTTTGTCGAGCGGCTGCGCGCCGCCGGGGAACTGATCGATCTGCACCAGCCGGTCGATCTGCGGCACGTCGCGACGCTGGTCGACCAGTCCGACAAGGCGCTGATGTTCCACAACGTCATCGGCTACAAGATGCCGGTCTTGTCCGGCATCATCCGCTCGGCCAAGCGCGGCTTCATGTCGATGGGGGTCAACAGCTACCGCGAAATCGAGGACATCCTCACGCACGGCCTCGCCAATCCGATTCCGCCGGTCTTCGTCTCGAACTCGAAGACCGAGGAGGTGGTGCTCACGGGAGACGACGTCGACCTGTTCAAGCTGCCGGTGCCGCTGTTCGCGATCCACGACGGCGGCCCGATGATCACCGCCGGCATCGTGATGGCGCGCGATCCCGAATACGGCATCATCAACACCGGCTGCTATCGCTTCATGGTGAAGGAGAAGAACCTTACCGGCATCGACATCGTCACGCCCAATAATATGCGCCATTACCTGCAGCGCGCGCTGGAGGCCGGGCGGTCGCTGCCGATCTCGATCTCGATCGGCACGCATCCGATCGAGATCGTCGCCGCCAATTTCCGCGCGCCGCTCGATGTCGAGGAAATGTCGCTCGCCGGCGGCTTCCGCCGCGCGCCGCTGCCGCTGGCGAAGTGCCGGACCATCGACCTTCCGTATATCGCGGACTGCGAGATCGTCCTCGAGGCCGAGGTGCTGCCGACCGGCTGGACCCAGCCGGAGGGCCGGTTCGGCGAGTTCACCTTCCTGATGGGCGGGCTGCACTGGAATCCGAACGTCAAGGTCAATGCGGTCATGATGCGACGCGACGCGATGTATTACGCGCTGCACATGCCGTTCGAGTACACCTATCTCGGTGCCGCGGCGCTGCATCAGCCGATCCGCCGCGCGCTGCAGAACACCGGCGTGCAGGTGAAGGACATCAACGTCACCGTCGGCGGTGCCGCATACTGGCACGCCGTGATCTCGATCAAGAAGCAGGCCGGCGAGGGCAAGACCGCGCTGCTGGCGGCGCTGTCGGTCGGCGACATCAAGCACTGCGTCGTCGTTGACGAGGACATCGACGTCTACAACGGCCAGGAAGTCGAATGGGCGATCGCGACCCGCGTGCAGGGCGACCGCGACGTCATCATTGTGCCCGGCGTGCGCGCCAAGCCGCTCGATCCCAGCCTCTACATCACGCCGGGCGTGGTGCCGACCGGAGCCAAGGTCGGCGTCGACGCGACGATCGGCGAGGGCATTCCGCGCGAGCGCTACGAGCGCGTCGCCTACGCCTATGCCGATACCGTCAAGGTACAGGACTATATCGGCGGCAAGGACGACACCGCCTCCCAGATCAAGACCGAAACGCCCGCCAAGCTGGCCGACATCATCCTGAAGATGATCGAGGACGAGCCGAAATATTACACCGAGGTCGACCGGGCGCTGGCCGGCTACGGCTTTGCCGCGGTGGCGGCCGCCATCGGCGAACTGCATGCGCAGGGCAAGCTGTGGAAGGACAAGATCGGCCGGCTCTGCGTGCGCGGTTCGAAGTTCGACGCCAAGCCGTGAGCGGCGACGAACGGCGGACGCGCGGCAGGAGGCGAACGGGCATGAGAACCCAGCCAGTCAATCTCGGCGATCTGATCGACCGTTCGCAGGACCAGAGCAGGCTGGCGCTGATCGATCTGCGGCTGCCGGAGGCGCCGCGGCACTATTCCCATGCCGAGATGGATCGGCTGTCCGGCGGCGTCGCGCGCTATCTGACGCAGCGCGGCCTGCCGCGCGGCGCCCGCATCGGCATCGCCTCGCTCAACCGCGCCGAATATATCGCGGTGTATTTCGGCGCGATGCGGGCCGGCTATGTCGCCGTCCCGATCAACATCAAGCTGGCGCCGGAGATCATCGCCTTCATCCTCGAAGACGCCGATATCGCGCTCACCTTCACGGATTCGGCGTCACGGGCCAGGCTTCCCGCCGACGCCGAGACCATCGGCTTCGACGATGCCGGTCCTGGCGGTTTCGGCGCGCTCGTTGCGCCGTCGGAATTCGAGACGGTGACGCCGCAGCCCGACGAACTGGCGCAGATCCTCTACACTTCGGGCTCGACCGGCCGCCCCAAGGGCGTGCTGCTCAGCCATGCCGGCCAGCTCTGGGTGCTGAAGGCGAAGAACCTGCCGCCGAGCGCTGCGCAGGAACGCCACATCCTGGCGCAGCCGCTGTTCCACATGAACGGCCTGATCGTGACCAAGCTGGTGTTCCTCAGCGGCGCGTCGATGGTGATGATGCCGTCGTTCGACGCCGCGGCTTACACCGAGGCGCTGCATCGCTATCGCATCACCAGCGCCTTCGCGATCCCGACGATGTTCGCGCGGGTCGAGAAGGAGCTCAAGAGCCGTCCCGGCCTCGACCTGTCGTCGCTGAAGCAGATCATCCTGGCGTCGGCGCCGCTCACCTTGGCGCTGATGGAGCGCGTCCGGCACGCGATCCCGAGCGCCACCGTGGCCAACAGTTTCGGAACAACCGAAGCCGGCGCCGCGGTGTTCGGCCCGCATCCGGCGGGGCTGCCGACGCCGCCGCTCTCGCTCGGCTATCCGCTGCCCGGCAGCGAGGTGCGTCTGGTCGACGGCCCGAACGAGAACGAGGGCACGCTGGAGATGCGCAATCCCGCGGTGATGCTCGGCTACAACAAGCTGCCGGAGAAGACCCGCCAGGTGCTGCGCAACGGCTGGTACAACAGCGGCGACGTGATGCGCCGCGACGAGAACGGGTTCTTCTTCTTCTTCGGCCGTGCCGACGACATGTTCGTGTGCGGCGGCGAGAACATCTATCCGAACGAGGTGGAGAAGCTATTGGAGCGCCATCCGCTGGTGCAGCAGGCGGCCGTGGTGCCGCTTGCCGACGAGGACAGGGGCCACATCCCGGTGGCCTTCATCGTGCCGGTCGCAGGCGCCGCGCTCGACTTCGAGGAGATCAAGCGCTTCGCCATCGCCAACGGTCCCGCCTATCAGCATCCGCGGCGCGTCGAATTCCGTCCGGACCTGCCGCTCGCCGGCACCAACAAGATCGACCGCAACGCGCTGATGAAGCATGCGCGCGCGCTCGAAGCGGCGGCGGCATGGTCGCGCTAGGTCCGGCGGCCGGCGCTGCGCCGGTCCTGCGCAACTTTTCTTGAGGAATCGCCCGTGGCCGATCCGCTTCCGCTCACCCTCGACGATATCCAGGCGCAGCTCGATGCGTCGCCCTTCATCGCCTTCCTGCGGCTGACCTGCATCGCGATGGACGCGACGGCGGGCACCATGGCGATCAGGATGCCGATGAGCGCTGCGCTGGAGCGCGGCGCCGGCTCCAACCAGTTCCACGGCGGCGCGGTGGCGTCGCTGATCGATACGGTCGGCGACTTCGCGGTGGTGATGCGGACGGGCCTGTCCATTCCCACCATCAATTTTCGCGTCGATTTCCTGCGTCCGTCGATGGGCCCGTCCCTGACCGGCCACGCCACGGTCAGGAGGGTCGGCAAGACCATCGGCGTCGTCGATGTCGACGTGCTTGACGAGCAGGGCCGCGTCACGGCCGTCGGCCGTGGCTGCTACGGCGTGCCGAATTCCGCCGCGTGAGGAGACGATGAAAGCGATTGTCATTCGCCAGCACGGCGAGATCGGGGAGCTGCAATACGAATCCTCCTGGCCCGACCCGAAGCCGGCGGCGGATTCGGTCATCATTGCCGTCAAGGCCTGCGCGCTGAACTATCATGACCTGTTCACGCTGCGGGGCATGCCTGGGATCAAGGTTCCGATGCCGATCATCATGGGCATCGACGTCGCCGGCGAGATCGTCGAGGTCGGCGCCGATGTGACCGGCTGGAAGGTCGGCGACCGCATCGTCGCCGATCCGCTCGATCTCGAGACCGGCAAGCTGCTGGGAGAGCGGATGGACGGCGGCCTCGCCGAATTCTGCGAGGTGAAGGCGCGAATGCTGGTCCCGATCCCAGACGGCGTTTCGTTCGCGCAGGCCGCAGCCTTGCCGGTGGCCTACGGCACCGCCTACCGCATGATGATGACGCGCGGCCGGATTCAGCCCGGCGAGAAAGTGCTGGTGCTCGGCGCCTCCGGTGGCGTGGGCACCTGCTGCGTGCAGCTTGCGCGGCTTGCCGGCGCCCATGTCATCGCCGCCGCCTCGACCCAGGACAAGCTCGACCGGCTGGTCGCGATCGGCGCGCACGAGACGATCAACTACAAGGTCGAGGATTTCATGAAGGCCGTCCACGCGCGCTATGGCAAGCCGCGGGTCTACGGCGCGGGCAGCGGCGAGGGCGGCGTCGATGTGATCGTCAACTTCACCGGCGGCGACACCTGGGTCCCTTCGCTGCGGGCGCTGCGCCAGGGCGGCAGGTTGCTGACCTGCGGCGCCACCGCGGGCTTCGATCCCAAGACCGATCTGCGCTATATTTGGACGTTCGAGCTCAGCATTCTCGGCTCGAATGCATGGGAGCGGAAGGATTTGACCGCGTTGCTCGATCTCGTGCGCGAGGGCACATTGCAGCCGGTCATCGATTCGCAGCTGGCGCTGCGGGATACGCCGGCGGCGTTCCAGCAGCTGGCCGATCGCAACGTGACCGGCAAGATCATCATCGAGCCGGCGCGGGCGTGATCAGAGGACGCGGGACAGCGGCTCGGCCGGACAGGGACGGGAACATTGCATGCGGCGGCTGATCGTGGCCATCACCGGAGCGTCCGGCGTGATCTACGGCTTGCGGGCGCTCGAACTGCTGCGCGCGCTGCCCGATATCGAGACCCATGTCATCATCTCGCCGTCCGCGGTGCGCACGCTCGTCGAGGAGACCGGCCAGAATGGCGATGCCGTGCGCGGCCTGGCCGATTATGTCTACAGCCACAAGGATATCGGCGCCTCGGTCTCGAGCGGATCGTTCCGTACCGCGGGGATGCTGGTGGCGCCGTGCTCGGTCAAGACGCTGAGCGGCATCGCGACCTGCTACGATCAGGACCTGGTGGTGCGCGCTGCCGACGTCTGCCTCAAGGAGCGCCGCCGCGTCGTGCTGCTGTTCCGCGAGACGCCGCTGCATGCCGGCCACATCGCGATGATGGAGCAGGCGACGCGCAACGGCGCGATCGTGATGCCGCCGGTGCCGGCCTTCTATCACAAGCCCAAGACCATCGATGATATTGTCACCCAGACGGTGGGCCGCGCGCTCGACCTGTTCGATATCGACGTGAAGGTCGTGAAGCGATGGCAGAGCGGCGGCAAGGCCGGCGGGTCCGCTCCGGAGCCGGAAGACTCGTGACCGACGCCAACCGGGGACCGATGACCGAAGACGCTTACTGGACCGGACCGCATTGGACGTTCTCGCTGCGGCTTTATGGCTCCGAGCCGGTCCGGGCTGCCTGTCTGTCGTTGCAGGAGCGGTTCGGCCTCGATGTCAGCTTGCTGTTCGTGATTCTGTATTATGCGGTGCGGCGCGGCTTCCTGCCGCCGGACGGCGTGCTGTCCGAGGCCGTCCGGCTGACCGGGCCGGTGCGCGACGCCGTCATTCGCCCGCTGCGGCGGATTCGCGACGACATCAAGCAGACCCCGCCGGGCGATCTCGCGGAGAAGAACCAGACGGTGCGCAAGGCGGTGCTCCAGGCGGAGCTCTTGGCCGAGCAGCTCGAGCAGGCCATGCTGGCGCGCTTCCTCGACGAGCGCAGCGCAGGTGCGTCGTCCCGGCCGCCGCAGGATGTCACCGCGCTGATCGTCGCGGTGGTGTCGCGTTTTGCTATCGGCCGGGCGGGGCCGGCGGCGGACGATCCCGATATCGCCACGCTCAGCCGGGCGGTGGCGGCACTGCCGCCTGCGGATTGACGGCGGCGCAGGTCCTCCATGACCGTCGCGCCTTCGGCTGCCGATGGCGCGCGATCCGCAGAAACGCGCCATACTGCCAAGCTGCTGTAGGACGATTTTTTCGTTTGGCGCGGCCGCGCGGCAAAAATACACTGTCAGGATGCAAAGCAAACGACGCACCGCCGCCATGTTCGACGACCCGCCGGTTGCGACCGATGCGCCGGTTGCGGACGAGGTCAAGCACACCACCTGCTATATGTGCGCGTGCCGCTGCGGCATTGCCGTGCATCTGCGCGACGGTCAGGTGCGCTACATCGAGGGCAACCGCAGCCATCCGGTCAACCGCGGCGTGCTGTGCGCCAAGGGCTCGGCCGGCATCATGCAGCATTATTCGCCGGCGCGGCTGCGCAAGCCGCTGCGGCGCGTCGGCCCGCGCGGCAGCGGCGAGTTCCGCGAGATCAGCTGGGACGAGGCGCTGGACACCGCGACGCAATGGCTCGGCGCGCTGCGCGCCAGCGACCCGAAGAAGCTCGCCTTCTTCACCGGGCGCGACCAGTCGCAGGCGCTGACCGGCTGGTGGGCGACGCAGTTCGGCACGCTCAATTATGCCGCGCATGGCGGCTTCTGCTCGGTCAACATGGCGGCCGGCGGGCTCTATACGGTCGGCGGCTCGTTCTGGGAGTTCGGCGAGCCGGACTGGGACCATACCCGCTATTTCATGCTGTTCGGCGTGGCCGAGGATCACGATTCCAACCCGATCAAGATCGGCCTCGGCGCGCTGAAGCGGCGCGGCGCAAAGGTGGTGTCGGTCAATCCGATCCGCACCGGCTATTCGGCGATCGCCGATGAGTGGATCGGCATCCGCCCCGGCACCGACGGGCTGTTCGTGCTGTCGCTCGCGCAGGAATTGCTGCGCGCCGGCAAGATCGATGCGGATTTCCTCGCGCGTTATACCAATGCCGGCTGGCTCGTCATTCAGGACGAGGGCGCGCCCGATGACGGCCTGTTCGCGCGGCGCGACGGCGCGCCGCTGGTCTATGACCGCAAGCGCGGAACGCCGGTGAGCGCGCTCGATCCCGAGGCCGCGCCGGCGCTGACCGGCGATTGCACGCTGCCCGACGGCCGTCGCGCCGTGCCGGCGTTCAGCCTGATCGCGGCGCGCTGCCTCGATCCCGCCTATGCGCCCGAGGCGGTCGCGGCGCAGACCGGCATCGCCGCAGCGATGATCCGGCGCATCGCCGCCGAGCTGGCGCATGCCGCATTCGATTCGCCGGTGGTGATCGAGGAGCCGTGGACCGACTGGACCGGACGCCGCCACGACCGCATGGTCGGCCGCGCTGTCAGCATGCATGCGATGCGCGGCATCTCCGCGCATTCCAACGGCTTCCACACCTGCCGCGCGCTGCACCTGCTGCAGGCGCTGCTCGGTGCCATCGATACGCCGGGCGCGTTCCGCTACGAGCCGCCCTATCCCAAGCCGGTGCCGCCGGCGATCAAGCCGGCCGGCCCGGCCGCGGCGAATGCGCCGCTCAAAGGGCCGCCGCTCGGTTTTCCGCAGGGGCCGCAGGATCTGCTGGTCGATGCCGCCGGCGAGCCGCTGCGCATCGACAAGGCGTTCTCGTGGGAGGCGCCGCTCGCCGCCCACGGCATGCTGCACACGGTGATCGCCAATGCGCATCGCGGCGATCCTTATCCGATCGACACGCTGTTCCTCTACATGGCGAATATGAGCTGGAACTCGGCGATGAACACCGCTGAGACCATGCGCATGCTCGCCGACCGCGATCCGCAGACCGGCGGCTACCGCATCCCGCACATCATCTATTCCGACGCCTATTATTCCGAGATGGTCGCCTATGCCGACCTGGTGCTGCCCGACACCACCTATCTCGAGCGCCACGACTGCATCTCGCTGCTCGACCGTCCGATCAGCAGCGCCGATCATGCCGCCGACGCCATCCGTCAGCCCGTCGTGATGCCGGACCGCGACGTGCGGCCGTTCCAGGACGTGCTGATCGATCTCGGCGCGCGGCTGAGGCTGCCGGGCTTCGTCAATGACGACGGCACGCCGAAATATCCGGGCCTGTTTCCCGACTACATGGTCAACCATGAGCGCAAGCCCGGCGTCGGCATGCTCGCCGGCTGGCGCGGCGCTGACGGTACGGAGAGCGGCGTCGGCGCCGTGAACCCGGCGCAGCTTAACCGCTACATCGAGAACGGATGCTTCTGGCAGAGCGAGGTGCCGCGCGCGGCGCGCTACTTCAAGCCGTGGAACGCCGCCTATCTCGATTGGGCGGTGCGGATGGGCTTCCTCGACAAGGCGGAGCCGATCATCCTTCAGCTCTACAGCGAGACGCTGCAGTCGTTCCGCCTCGCGGCACGCGGCCACGGTGCGGTGCCGGTGCCGCAGCGTCACCGCGCGCGCGTCGAGACTTTCTTCGATCCGCTGCCGTTCTGGTACGCGCCATTCGGTGAAACCGATGCCGCCGGCGGCTTCGAGCTTCATGCGATCACGCAGCGGCCGATGGCGATGTATCACAGCTGGGGCTCGCAGAATGCCTGGCTGCGCCAGATCCACGGCGAGAACCGTCTCTACATCGGCCGCAGCACCGCGGCACGGCACGGCATCGCCGATGGCGACTGGGTCACGGTGACGAGCGCGCATGGCGCGATCACGGTGCAGGCCAAGCTGATGGACGGCGTCAATGCCGACACCGTGTGGACCTGGAACGCGATCGGCAAGCGCACCGGCGCGTGGAATCTCGCTGAGGATGCCGGCGAGAGCCGGCGCGGCTTCCTGCTCAACCACCTGATCCGCGATCTCTTGCCGCCGCGCGAAGACGGCCACCGCTACGCCAATGCCGATCCGGTGACCGGGCAGGCGGCGTGGTACGATCTGCGCGTGCGCATCGAGAAGGCCGCGGGCCGGCACCGGCACAGCGAGCCGGCTTTCGCCGCCGTCGCTTCGCCGCCCTTGCCGCAACGGCCCGCCGTGCTGCGCTACGGCGCGGCGTTCCGTCCGGGCAAGCCGTCATGACCTCGCTCCCGCAGCAGCGCGGCGACAAGCGGCTCGGCCTCGTCATCGATCTCGACGTCTGCGTCGGCTGCCATGCCTGCGCGGTGAACTGCAAGGAGTGGAATGCCGGCGGCGTCGCCGCGCCGCTCACCGACCTCGATCCCTACGGCAAGGACCCGCACGGCGTCTGGTTCAACCGCGTCCATACCTTCGAGGCCGGCACCGGCGCCTCCGGCCGCACCGTGCATTTCCCGCGCTCCTGCCTGCATTGCGAGGAGCCGGCCTGCGTTACGGTGTGTCCGACCGGCGCGAGCTACAAGCGCGCGGAGGACGGCATCGTCCTCGTCAACGAGGACCTGTGCATCGGCTGCAAGCTGTGCTCCTGGGCCTGCCCCTATGGCGCGCGCGAGTATGACGACGATGCCGGCGTCATGAAGAAATGCACGCTGTGCATCGACCGCATCTACAACGAGAATCTGCGCGCGGAGGAGCGCGTGCCGGCCTGCGTCGCCACCTGTCCGACCTCGGCGCGCTCGTTCGGCGATCTCGGCGATCCGCAATCGGCGGTATCGACGCTGGTGCGCGAGCGCGGCGGCTATGACCTGATGCCGGAGATGGAGTATCGGCCGACCAACAAATATCTGCCGCCGCGGCCGCGCCGTGATGCGGCCGATGCCGGTGCCGCCGCTTCGGCCGCGCCGCCGCTCGAGCCGGTGTCCGGCGCTGGCGGCCTGCTCGGCTTCATCGACCGCCTGCTGTCGGACTGAGCGGCTGTGCATCCGGCGCTGTCCGTCATCGTGTTCACGACACTGTCCGGCGCCGGTTACGGCCTGCTGGGGTGGCTCGGCGTCTATGCCGCGGCCGGCCTGCTGCCGCCGGACCGGCCGTTCGCCATCGCGGCGATGCTGCTCGCGCTCGGCGCGGTGACCGCCGGGTTGCTGTCGTCGACGCTTCACCTCGGCCATCCGGAACGGGCCTGGCGCGCGCTGTCGCAGTGGCGCAGCTCCTGGCTGTCGCGCGAGGGCGTCGCCTCGCTCGTCACCTACCTGCCGGCGCTGGCGTTCGGCGCAGCCTGGATTCTGGACGACGGCACCGGCGCGCCGGCGCGCATCAGCGGCGTGCTTGCCACGCTCTGCGCCGTGCTCACCGTGGTCTGCACCGCTTATATCTATCGCTCGCTGAAGCCGGTGCCGCGCTGGTGCAATGCCTGGGTGGTGCCGAACTATCTGGCGCTCGCAGCCATGACCGGCGCGCTGTTGCTGGCGTTGCTGGCGGACGGCTTCGCACAGCCGCTGCCGGCGACCCATGTGCTGGCCGCCGCCGCGATCGTGATCGCGTTGATGGGCAAGCTCGGCTATTGGCGCTTCATCGACAGCGCCCGGCTGGCGAGCACGCCGGAAAGCGCCACCGGACTCGGCGGCCTCGGCGCGGTACGCCTGTTCGAAGCGCCGCATACCTCGGATAATTACCTGATGAAGGAGATGGGCTTCCGCATCGCGCGCAAGCATGCCCGCAAGCTGCGCATCCTCGCCGTCGTCCTCGGCTTCGTGCTGCCGTTCGTGCTGATCGCGACGGCGGGTATTGCCGGCGGCGTCATTGCCGCCGCGGCCTCGCTGCTCGCCGTGGCATCGGCGCTGATCGGGATCTTGACCGAACGCTGGCTGTTCTTCGCCGAGGCGCAGCACACCGTCACGCTCTATTACGGCCGCCGGCTCGGCATGGAAAATTGAGCGCCTGCGCCTGACCCGTCATTGGCGCGCAGCAAGCCGCCGTGCTAACCCTCGCGCGCCTTTGGACACACCAGCACGGAAGCCGTGAGCAAGCCACTTCTCGACGTTCTCTCCGGCGCGCGCCGGATGCCGCCGCCGGTCTGGATGATGCGGCAGGCCGGCCGCTACCTCGCGGAATATCGCGCGGTGCGCGCCAGGGCCGGCAGCTTTCTCGGCCTGTGCTTCAATCCGGAACTGGCCGCCGAGGTGACCTTGCAGCCGGTGCGGCGCTTCGGCTTCGATGCCGCGATCCTGTTCTCCGACATCCTGGTGATCCCGCACGCGCTGGGTCGCACGGTCCGCTTCGTCGAAGGCGAGGGGCCGCGGCTCGATCCGCTGGAGAGCAGCGCCGCGATCGCGGCGGTGCGCGGCGAGCACGATCCGCAGGTGCTGGCGCCGGTCTACGAGACGGTGCGGCGGGTCAAGGCCGCGCTGCCGCCCGGCGTGACGCTGATCGGGTTCTGCGGCGCGCCGTGGACGGTCGCGACCTATATGATCGCCGGCCGCGGCACGCCGGACCAGGCGCCCGCCAAGGCCGCTGCGGCGCGCGATCCCGCAGTGTTCGCCGGGTTGCTCGACACGCTGGTCGAGGCCTCGGCCGACTATCTGTGCCGGCAGATCGAGGCCGGCGCCGAATGCCTGCAGATCTTCGACACCTGGGCCGGCAACCTGCCGCCCGAGGATTTCGCGCGCTGGTGCATCGCGCCGACGCGGGCGCTGGTCGCCAAGGTCCGCGCCCGTCATCCGCAGGCGCGCATCATCGGCTTTCCGCGCGGCGCCGGACGCGGCATTCCGCGTTACGTGGCAGAGACCAGCGTCAGCGCGGTGAGCCTCGAGACCGGCATCGACCGCGACTTTGCCCGTGCCGAGATCCAGTCGCAGGTGCCGGTGCAGGGCAATCTCGATCCCGAGGTGCTGCGCGCCGGCGGCGAGGCGCTCGACCGCGCGGTCGACGCGGTGATGGCCGCGTTCGCGGACGGTCCGTTCATCTTCAATCTCGGTCACGGCATCCTGCCGGACACGCCCGTCGCGCATGTCGAGCGCATGCTGGCCCGCGTGCGCGGCGCGTAGCGCGCTCAGCCGCGCCGGGTGATGTGATTGATCGACGGCGCCAGCGCGATCAGCAGGATGCAGAGCAGCGCCAGCGGAATGAAGGTCGCCTGCGGCACGCCGGTGAGGTCCCATACCGCGCCGCTGATGATGGGCACGACCACCGCGCAGGAATAGCTGATGGTGAACATCGCGGCGGCGATGCGATGCACGTCGTTGGGCGGCGCCAGCAGCGGCGGCAGCGCCAGCGCCAGCACCAGCACGAACGCGCAGACGAAGCCGACCATCGCGGCGCTGACCACGATCCACGGCCCGGTGCCGATCATGATCCCGATCACCGCGGCGCAGCCCAGCGCGCCGCCGGCGGCATAGGGCCAGGCCCGGCCTTCCAGCCGGCCCGCCACGACCAGCAGGATCAAGGACGACGGAAGCTGCCCGACATTCAGCGCCGTCAGCGCCAGGCTGATCCATTCCCCCTGGCCGGTGCGGTTGAGGTAGTCGGGAATGAAGGTGTTGATGCCGAAATACAGCGCATTGACTGAGCCGAACATCAGGCCGAGCTTCCAGATCAGGCTGTCGTTCCAGTTCGGCCACCAGCGCCGGCCCACCGGCACGGTGATCGTATCGGCGCTGCGTGGCGCGGCGATCACCACGGCGAGCGCGATGAGGGCGACCGGCACGCTCCAGAACACGAACGCCCATTGCCAGCTTCCGGTGAGCGGCAGCACCAGCGGGATCGTCAGCGCCGCCGGCAGGATCTCGCCCATCAGCAGCCCGTTGGTATAGACCGCGGTGGCGAAGCCGATGCGGTGCGGCAGCCACAGCCGCACCACGGTCGGCATCGCGACCTGCATGACGGCGACGCCAGCGCCCATCACCACCGTCATGGTGAACAGGAGCGCAACGCTCGGGATCGCGCCGCGTAGCGCGCCGCCCGCCGCGCACAGCAGCAGCCCGGCGACCAGCGCCGGCACCGCGCCGAGCCGGGCGATCAGCAGCGAGCCGGGCACCGCGGCGAGCGCGAACAGCATCGAGGGCAGTCCGGTCAGGATGCCGACCTCGGTGGCGCTGAGATGCAGGTCGTCGTGGATGTTCGGGATCGCCGGCGGCACCGCCAGGATGGTCAGACGCAGTGCATTGCCGGCAAGCCACAGCAGCACCAGCGCGGAGAGCACGCGCGCGAAGGATGTCTCGATGCTGCGATCGTTCATTGGAGGTTGCGTCTGGACGGAGGAACGTGGCCGGGGGCAGGCGGCCGCAAACTAGCCGTTCGGGCACGCTGCTGTCGATATCACCCGGGTATGCCGGGTATTCGCCGCGCACACGCGGCCCGCCTGTCATTCCCGACGTCTTGGCTGTAAGCAGGGCGGGTGCCGCGCGTTCCCATGCAATGATGTCGTCCTGTCCTTGTCCTTGATGAACCCTCCAACTCGATTCGGCGCGCGGCGTTGGCTGCTGGCTGCCTGGGTGGTCGCCTCCATCGCTGCCGCCATCGCGGCGTGGTGGCATCGCGACGCGTTCGAGTTCACGGTGATCGAGGCATGGGTCCAGAGCCTCGGCATCGGGGCGCTGCTCGGCTATGTCGCGCTCTATGCGCTGGCCACGGTGGCGATGGTTCCCGGCAGTCTCTTCGATACGGTCGGCGGCGCGCTGTTCGGGCCGGTGCTCGGCAGCGTGCTCAATCTCGCCGGTGGCAGCATCGGATCGATGCTTGCCTTCGTGGCGGCGCGTCATCTCGCCGGCGACTGGATCGAGCAGCGCGGCGGGCCGCGGCTGCGCGAGATCAAGCACAATGTCGAAGCCGAGGGCTGGCGTTTCGTCGCCATGGTGCGGCTGGTGCCGATCTTCCCCTATACCGTGTTCAACTATCTGCTCGGTCTCACCCGGATTCCGTTCTGGCAGTACACCGCGACCACCATCGTCTGCATGGCGCCGAGCACGGTGGCCTATACCTGGCTCGGCCATGCCGGCCGCCATCTCGCCAGCAGCAGCGGCGGCGAGGAGCGCATCCGCTATGCCCTGCTGGCGCTCGGCATCGCGGCCGTCGTCATCTTTCTGCCGCCGTTGATCCGGCGCTGGCAGCGCGGTCCGGGAGGTCCGGGCGCCCCCAAGCCGTGAACGGTCCGGGCCGGCGAGGGGGGCGGTCATTGACAGCGCCCGTCATGGTCCTTATGAACCCGGCGACCCCCGAACCCGAGAGCCGTTATGAAAGTCCGTAACTCATTGAAATCGTTGCGTGCGCGCCACCGCGACAACCGCATCATACGCCGCAAGGGCCGGGTCTATATCATCAACAAGACCCAGAAGCGCTTCAAGGCTCGCCAAGGTTAGCCAAGGCTAATGGCCGCCGCGTCGGCTCGGGCCGGCCGCCGGGACGTCACACCGCTTTGATCGATCGTCGATTGCGTTGCCGGGGAGAGCCTCTAGACTCTCCCCGATGCGATTCAAGAGTGCCTTTGCGTTGCTGCTGACAGCCGCTGTCGCGTGGCCTGCGCTCGCGACGGCTCAGCAGGCCCCTGCGCCGGATGATCGCGGCCAATGGATCGAGCCGCCGCGGGAGCTGCCCAAGGCCCAGCCCAAGGGGCAGCGGCGTGGCGATCCCACCCGCAATCTCGATTTCCTGTTCGAGGCGCTCAAGGTTGCGCCGGACGATGCCAGCGCCAAGGCGATCGAACAGCGCATCTGGGCGCTGTGGATGGTCTCGCCGAGCGATACCGCCAACCTGCTGATGTCGCGGGTGCGCACCGCGGTCGAGGCCAAGGACACCGATCTGGCGCTGAAGCTGCTCGACGCCATCGTCACGATCCGGCCGGATTATGTCGAAGCCTGGAACCGGCGTGCCACGCTGCATTTCCTGCGTAAGGATTACGGCGCCTCGCTCGCCGATCTGACCCAGGTGCTGCGCCGCGAGCCGCGTCATTTCGGCGCGCTGTCCGGCCTTGGCCTGATCCTGCAGGAGGTCGGCGACGACAAGCATGCGCTCGAAGCCTATCGCAAGGCGGTCGAGGTTTATCCCCGGCTCGAGAATATCGCCGAGCAGATCAAGAAGCTCAGCGAAAAGGTCGAGGGGCGGGATATCTAGCCTGTCGCGCTCTGTCCTCTCCGGGAATTCAGCAGGAAGCGCCGCATGACGCGCGGCCGGCGGCTTGCCGCTATCGTCGCCATCGTCGTGGCCGCGGTGTTCGGCGGCGGCGCGGTCTATACCCAGGTCACGAGCGCCGCGATCGCACGCGCGCATCCGCCGGCGGGGCGGCTGATCGACGTCGACAGCGTGCGCCTGCATGTGCTGGAGCAAGGCGCCTCGCACACCGGCGCTGCCACCGTCGTGGTGCTGCACGGCGCCGGCAGCAACCTCGAAGAGGTTCGGCTGGCGCTCGGTGCTGCGCTCGCGGACCGCCGCGTCATCCTGATCGACCGTCCCGGACTCGGCTGGAGCGATCCGCCGGGCGGACCGCAGGACGGCCGACTGTCACGCCAGATCGCGCTGATCCACGATGCCTTGCAGCGCCTCGACGCCGGACGCGTCATCGTCGTCGGCCATTCGCTGGGCGGCGCGCTGGCCGCGCGCTACGCGCTCACCTATCCCGGAGACGTCGACGGGCTCGTCCTGCTGGCGCCGGTCACGCAGCCGTGGCTCATCGGGCGCGCGCTGTCCTACAACATCTTCGCGGCACCGCTGGTCGGCGAGCTGCTCGCCTATACCATTGCCTGTCCGCTGGCCCGGTTGCTGTCCGGCCGGGTGCTGCAGAAGGTCTTTGCTCCGGCGCCGGTACCGCCCGGTTTTCGCGAGCGCGCTGCGGTCGACCTGGCGTTGCGCCCGCGGGCCATCCTGGAGAACGCGCGTGATCTCGCCGTGCTCGACGATTTCGTGCGCGCGCAGGCGCCGCGTTATGGGACCCTCACGATGCCGGTTGCCGTCATCGCAGGGACCGGCGACCGGATCATCTCGTCGGCCGCTCACGCCGGCGCCTTTGCCGCGCAGGTGCCGGCCGCGGCGCTGACGCTGCTGCCGGGCATCGGCCACATGCCGCATCACGCCGCACCGGAGCGCGTGAGCGCGGCAATCGCGGCCATGGATCGTGCTCGCGCTGACTAGCGCTTGGGGACGCTCGAGCGCTCGCCTTTCGGCGCCAGCGGCGCCGGTGCTGCGGCCGCCGGCGGCGGCATTTCCGAGATCTTGCCCGAATTGGTGAGCTGCATGGTCCACGACCGCTGCTCGCCGGTATCGACCTCGTAGAAGCCGGTGCGGTCGTAGCCGCGCGCCAGGCAATTATCGATGCCGCGGATGGTGAACTCCTTGTCGCGCGAGCACATGAAGGCTTGCCCGGTCCACTCGCCGCCGCGGTCGTAGTCCACGGCGTAGAGGTAGTAGTACCGCGCGACCAGGCCGCCGCGCAGCACCGCCTCGCAGGTGCGGTCGGACAGGTTCCACCAGCCCTCCGTCACCCAGCCGTCGGCATCCTTGTAGCCGAGCGCGACGCCGACCCGGCTGCCGGTATAGTTGCAGATGGTGAAATCGGCCGCGGCCGGCGTGGCCGAGGCGAACAGCGCGGCCGCGAGCAGCAGGAGGCCGGCCGAGCCGCGCAAGAGGAGGGTCCAGGCTTGCGAAAGGGACGGGACCATCGTCACGGAGCGCATTCGGTTCTGATCGCAGCGGCAGATTTCGCGTAAACCGTCATGCCTTGTCAACGCCGTCCGGGCGGCTGGCCGGCGGATCGACCAGAACGACCCGGAAGTCGTTCACATTGGTGAATGTCGGTCCGGTCTGCAGCAGATCGCCGGTCCTGCTGAAGAACCCGGTCGAATCGTTGTCGGTCAGAAACGCGGCAGGATCGAGGCCGGCCGCCCGCGCCCACGCGGCGGCCTCGCCGTCGGCAAAGGCCCCCGCCGGGTCGCTGGCGCTGCCGGCGCCGCCGTCGGTGCCATCGGTATCCGCGGAGAGCGCCGCGATCCCGCTGGTGCCGTCGAGCGCCAGCACCAGCGCCAGCGCATATTCCTGGTTGGGCCCGCCGCGGCCATTGCCGCGGATCGTCACGGTCAGCTCGCCGCCGGACAGGATCGCGGCACGTCGGCCCTGCGCCTGCAACTCTCGCGCGAGCCGGGCATGAGCGGCCGCGACCTCGCGGGCCTCGCCTTCCACTCGGTCGCCGAGGAACAGGCACTCGTAGCCGGCGCGGCTCAGCGCCGCCTCGGCATCGCGGAAGGCGTCGGCCGGCCGCGCGACGAGCTCGAACCGTGTCGCGGCGAACAGCGGATCGTCGGGCTTCGGCGTCTCGTTGCCGGGATCGCCGAGCGCGCGAGTGATACTGTCCGGCACGGTGAGCCGGTAGCGGGCGACGATGGCGCGCGCCTCGTCCAGCGTCGAGGGATCGGGCACGGTCGGGCCGGAGCCGATCACCGCCGGATCGTCGCCGGGCACGTCGGAGATGGCGAGCGTCACCACCGGCGCCGGGTGCGCGGCGGCGGCGAGCCGTCCGCCCTTGATGCGCGAGAGGTGTTTGCGCACCGTGTTCATCTCGCCGATGCTCGCACCGGAGCGGAGCAGGGCGCGGGTCACCGCCTGCTTGTCGGCAAAGGCGATGCCGGGGGCCGGTGCCACCCAGTTGGCGGAGGCGCCGCCCGAGATCAGCGCCAGCACCAGATCGTCGGCCGTGGCGCGGCGCGCCAGTTCGAGGGTGCGTTCCGCTGCCGCGAAGCTCGCGCCGTCGGGCACCGGGTGTCCGGCCTCGACCACCGGGATGTGCCGGGTCGGGCGGCCGTAGCCGTGGCGCGTGACGGCGATGCCTTCGAGCCGGTCGGCGGGGATTTTGTCGAGATAGAATGCCTCCGCGACCTCGGCCATGGAGCCGGCCGCCTTGCCGCCGGCGAGCACGATCAGGCGGCCGCGCGGCGGGGGCGGCAGATGCGCCGGCAGGCATTGCGCCGGATGTGCCGCCGCGGTGGCGGTGCGGAACAGCGAGGTCAGGAATGCGCGCGTCTGATTCATGACCGCCATTCTAGCGCCCGGGAACCGGGATTTGCTGGAAGCACCGGGATTTGCTTCAAACATTATGAAGACGGTCGCCGTCACGGCGCATAGGACAGACGAGGAACGAGCATGGACGACAAGACCCGAACCGAGCTGGAAGCCGCCGTCTACCGGCGGCTGGTGCAGCATCTGCGCACGCGCACCGACGTGCAGAACATCGATCTGATGAATCTCGCCGGCTTCTGCCGCAACTGCCTGTCCAACTGGATGAAGGAAGCGGCCGATGCCAGGGGCATCCCCATGACCAAGGAGGAAAGCCGCGAGATCGTCTACGGTGAGCCGTTCGAGGACTGGAAGCGGAAGTACCAGAAGGAGGCCACGCCGGAGCAGCAGGCCGCCTTCGACAAGAGCGGCGCGCACCGGCACTGACGCGCGACCGTGTCCGCATCGCACCGTCAAGCGGCGCGCCGGCAGGCGCGGCGCTCTTGTGGATGACGGGGGACACCCCCGCCGCGGCGTTGACGAGCGCCTCGCGGATTCCGAAACCTGCGCGGGACAGGCGGGACGATCCGCCGACGACGACGATCAAGGAGAGTGCGATGGCGTCCAGCGCAGCGGCCAAAAAAGAAGAAGGAACGGAGCACGCCCACACCCGGTTCGCCAAGGATCAGCTCAAGTCCTTCGTCGAGCGCATCGAGCGGCTTGAAGAGGAAAAGAAGGCCACCCAGGACGACATCCGCGACGTCTATGCCGAGGCCAAGGGCAATGGCTACGACGTCAAGGCGCTGCGCAAGGTGGTGGCGCTGCGCAAGCAGGACCCGGACCAGCGCCAGGAGGAGCAGGCGGTTCTGGAAACCTACCTGCACGCGCTCGGCATGGTGGCGTGACGCGTATCGCACCTGACACGTCCCGCTGTACTGTCAGCGCATCAGCGCTGCGGTGCGGCTGTTTCCGAAGGTTGCGGTCGCGAGGAACACCACGGCTTCGCCGGTGAAGCGGTCGCTGCGCAGGCCCGCATTCGGATCGGCTGAGAACGCCGCCGTCAGCGTCACGCGCGGCTTGCGCATCGCCTCGGCGAGCGGCCGTGGATCGAGCGGGCTAATCGGCGTCGTGGTCAGATAATAATAGGCGCTCGGCGTCAGCAGCACCGCGCGCAGCCAGGGCTCCTGGAAGCGCTGGCCGGTGATGGCGGCGGCGTCGGCCCTGGTCTGTGCCTCGGGCATTGTCTGTGCCACGGGCATCGTCTTTGCCACGGGCATCGGCATGGCGGCCGCGGCCGGCGTTTCGGTCGCGGCATAGGCCATTGCCGACAGCGCGCCGGCATCGGCCGCGACGGCGACGGCAACGGCCGGATCGGCGGATGCGGTCTGCACGCCGCGCGGCGCCGGCTTGGGCAGCGGCAGCGCCGCGAGCACCGTGGCGGGGCGCGCCTGCGGCAGCGGGATCGCGGCGGTGGTCTCGACCGGCTCCGCCGGGGTCCGCGCCGGCGCGGCGATGCGCGTGGTCGCGACCGCGGTCGGCATCGGCGCCGGCCGCGCCGCAGCGGGCTTGGGCTCGCGCTGTGCCGATGCGGTGTCGGCGGCTTCCTCTTCGTTGCGCCCGCCGAACAGCCGCGCCAGCAGGTTGCCGCCGCGGCTCACCATGCGGCCGTCATTGTCCATCGTCGTGTCCGCGGCCGCGCCGCCGCCGCGCGCGCCGCCGGCAGCGGCGAGCGTGACGGGCGAGACCTGGCCGCCGCGCCGCTCGATGTCGGCGAGCGCCAGCGCATAGTTTTTCAGCGGCTGGCCGTCGCTGCCGATGTGCACGGTACGGCCGTCCGGGAAGATCCTGACGAGCTGGTCGTGCGACAGCCGCGGCCAATGCCGGACGCTGCCGGTATCCATATGCACGAACGGCGAGCCGGACGACGGATAGAAGCCGACGCCGCCGCGCTGCAGCCGCAGCCCGACATTGCGCAGCTCCTCGAGCGACACGCCGGGGATGAAGAAATCCATGGCGTGGCCCTGCGTGTGCTGGCTCGCCTTGGCGACGCCGGTGGAGACCCGGCGCAGCATCGAATTGGTTTCCGGCGAGCGATAGCCACACACCACCTGGATCGGCTGCTTGCCGTCGACGGCGCGATAGGCTTCCCACAGCAGGTCATAGAGCTGCGGATCCATCTCGGTGGCTTCGTTGCGCCGCCAGTCGCGCATGAACCAGTCGAGCTTCTTCAGCGCGGCCTCGTCGTAGCGGCCGTTGCGCTTGAAGGTGATGGTGATGTCCTCGCCGGTGTGCAGATGATGGAACGACAGGGTGCGGGTATCGCCGTTGGCGACCGCGGTCTGCAGCCCCTGGCTGCCGAGCGCGATCAGCAGCACCGCGCCCCCGACCCGCAGGCCGAGCCGGCTGCTTGCGCGCGCGAGTGCCGCCCTCGAAGTGGACACCAAAATCTTGCGCGCGCTCCGAACCGGCACTGGTACTCCCGCGAGAAATGGCCGTCCCACACCATTCCGCGGCGGTGTGCCACGGAAACCACATCGGCAGTCTCGTCGGGTTGCGTTAATGAGGTGTTAGCGAGCCCCGCCCCGACCCGCTACAAGTCGCTGACAATCATGGCGAAAATCGTGCGGCCGGGAACTCGCCCACGATTTTTGCAGGGAACTCGACAGCCTCGCGGCTGTGCGCCTGTCACCGGAAGATGCGCTCGAAGAACGCGAACGGGTTGTTGGCCTCGCGGCGCTCGACGCGGCGCAGGATCTCCTGATTGCTCTTCAGCGTCGCAAGATCGCGCTGCTTGTCCTGCGGCGGCGGCACGTCGGCGATCTTGCGCTCGTCGCTGGTGAGGATCGCATGGATGCGGCTGTCGAAGCCGTAGATGTCCTTGCGCACCACGAGCTTGCCGGCGTCATCGACATAGGCGGTCTGATAGGTCAGATGCACCATCGGCCGGTTGGCGAGCTTGAACATCTTCTCGTCCTTGCCGTACATCGCATCGAGCTGGCGCTGGTTCGGCGCCGGTCCCGCCATCGCCAGCGACAGGATCACCTCGCCGAACTTGGTCGGATTTTCGACGCGCATGCAGCCGTGGCTGAAGGCGCGCTCCGAGGCGGCGAACAGCCGCTTCTCCGGCGTGTCGTGCAGATAGACCTGGAACTTGTTGGGGAACGCGAACTTGATGTGGCCGAGCGCATTGGCGGCGCCGGGCGGCTGCACCACGTTGATGTGACCGTCGGGTCCCCTGCGCACTTCGAGGCCCATGCGGTCGAACACCAGCGGATCCTTCTCGTAGGCCGGCAGCAGCTCGTTCTGGATGATCGACTGCGGCACGTACCATGACGGATTGACCAGCACATGGTCCATCGGCGCGGTGAGCAGCGGCGTCGGCGTCTGCGGCTTGCCGGCGACGATGTTGGTCTTCCACACCAGATTGCCGTTGCTGACGACGCGCAGCGTATAGTCCGGGATGTTGATCATCACATAAGTGCGGCCGAGGTCGCGCGGCAGCCAGCGCCAGCGCTCCAGCGTGCCGAGCACAGCCGATAGCTGCTCCGACGCCTTCGGCCCGTTCATCTTGGCGATGGTGAGGTTGCCGATGATGCCGCCGGCGATCAGGTCGTTCTTCTTCTGGAATTCCTTCACCGCCTGCGCCAGCCGAGCGTCGTAGGTGATGTCGCCGGGCTTGCCCGCCACGCCGAGCTTCTCGCGGATCGCGGGGATGCGCGGATCCTTTTGCCCCGGCTTGATGGTGCCGCCGTCGGGAATATAGGCGGCGGTGTCGCTGGCCGCGCGGGCGCGCACCTCGGCGAGCTTGGCGCGCAGCGCGCGGAAGCCGGGATGCGGCGGGTTGAAGGAATCGAGCGCGGCGTTGATGTTCGATGTCGTGGCGAGCCGCTTGAGGATGTCGGCCGCTTCGATTGGCGCCGCGCCCTTGCCGTAGTCGGCCTCCGCGGTGACGCGCGTCGGCGCGATGCGGCCGCTGTCGAGATGGCGCGCATAGGTGACGACGGAGGCGGTGAGCCGGATGTCGCCGTCGGCCAGCGCCTCGGCGGTAGTGAGAGCGCTGAAATCCGGCACCGGATAGTCGGCGACCTCGAAGCCGTCGGCATCGGCGTGCTTCAGCCGCTCGATCACCGCCTTGGCGCGCTCGCTCAGCGCGCCGTCCTTGATCCACATCGGCGCATGGTTCTGCGCCGCGTAAGCAGCTTCGATCGCCTTGCGGTCGTTGGCATTGGCGACGCGGCCGTCGAACTTGGCAGCGCGCAGCTTCTCGGCGATCTGGGCGTCGCTGACGGTGAGGATCCTGTCGAGCAGCGAGCGGTGGTCCGGCAGCGGTGCCGCGGCGGCCGGCGGCGGGCTCGCCGGTGTGCTCGTCGCGGCAGCGGCGGCGGGAGCGGGCGGCGGCGGCGATGCGGCAGGATGGCTGCTGACGGTCGGCGTCGCCGGCGGCGCGTCGTCCGCAGTCGCCTGCGCCTGCGCACGGCTCGCCGGCTGGGGAACGGTCATGATCATCGCGCCGCCGTCGCGGCGGACCGCGGATTGCGGAGGCGGCGGCAGCATGGTTCCGACGTTGCGCCGGATCGGACCCTGCTCGTTGGCATGGCGCGGTGCGGTGAGATCCTCGCGCGGCGCCGCGGTCGCGGCGGAGGCCGCCAGCAGCACGGCCAGGGCGGAGCCCGTCATCAGGCGATCGAAACGCAGGTCACGCATGCCAAACCTCACTCAAACATCTGCGGCACCCGGCATTATGGATTCAATGCCGTGCAAATTCGAGCGAAGTCGTTGACGATCTGCCGACAGGACTAACGCGCAGGCTTAACGCAGCGCGTGCGGCGCGGCGTTAATGTTACTCGGCGGGCACGCTGGTCGGTGCGTTCTCGAGCCCCAGCCCCTCGAGCTTGCGATAGAGCGTCGATCGTCCGATCTGCAATCGTCTCGCGACTTCCGACATCCGTCCGCGATAATGCGCGATCGCGAAACGGATGACGTCCTGTTCTATCGCGTCGAGGGGGCGCACGTCGCCGTTGCCGTCCGTGAGCGGCAACGCCGGCGGCGACATGGTTAATGCGGATGCCGGCTCGGCCTGTTCGATTTGCTGCGCAGAATCCGGCCAAATCGCAGCGGTGGGCGCGTCGGGAACAATCGAGACAATTTTAGTCACTGCATTGTGAGTCTGTCGACCAAGCTGCGCGCCGATCTGCGGCAGGTCGTCGACGCCGATCTCGTCGCCTTCGGCAAGCACCACGGCGCGGAAGATCGCGTTCTCGAGCTGCCGCACATTGCCCGGCCAGGAAAACGCCGTCAGCATCGCCATCGCCTCGGACGCGATGCCGCGCACCGGCTTGCCTTCCTCGGCGGCGAAGCGCGCGAGGAAATGCCGCGCCAGGTCCGGGATGTCCTCCACGCGCTGGCGCAGCGGCGGCACCGAGACCGGGAACACGTTGAGCCGGTAGTAGAGGTCCTCGCGGAAGCGGCCGGCCTTCACCTCGGCGAGCAGATCGCGGTTGGTGGCGGAGACGATGCGCACATCGACCTTGAGCGGCTTGCGCGCGCCGACCGGTTCGATCTCGCCCTCCTGCAAAGCGCGCAGCAGCTTGACCTGCGCATTGAGCGGCAGCTCGCCGATCTCGTCGAGAAACAGCGTGCCGCCGGAGGCTTCGAGGAACTTGCCGGTGTGCTTTTCGGTGGCGCCGGTGAACGCGCCTTTCTCGTGGCCGAACAGGGTGGATTCCACCAGCGTCTCGGGAATGGCGCCGCAATTGACGGCGATGAACGGCTTGGCGCGGCGCTCGCCGGAGCCGTGGATCGCGCGTGCGATCAGCTCCTTGCCGGTGCCGGATTCGCCCTCGATCAGCGCCGGGATCGCGGAAGCCGCGGCCTTCTCGGCGGCGCGCAGCACCGCGCGCATCGCCGGCGCGCGCGACACCACGTCGGCGAAAGTCAGCGTGCCGTCGCGGCTGCGCTTGACGCGGGCGAGCTCGCCGGTCAGCGCGCGCGCCTGCAGCGCGTTGCGCAGGCTGACCTGCAGCCGCTCGACGCTGGCCGGCTTGACGATGAAGTCGGCGGCGCCGGCGCGCATCGCGGATATGACATTGTCGATGCCGCCATGCGCGGTCTGCACGATCACCGGAATGGTGAGACCGGCCTCGCGCATGCGCGCCATCACGCCGAGCCCGTCGAGGTCCGGCATCACCAGGTCGAGCACCACGCAGTCGATCCCGCTGTCGCGGTCGGTCAGGATCGCGACCGCGGCGTCGCCGCCGTCCGCGGTCACCGCCTCGTAGCCGAAGCGCTGGACCATGGATTCGACCAGCCGGCGCTGCACCGGATCGTCGTCGACAATAAGGATGCGGTCCGGCATCAGGATGGCTCCCGGAAGGCGGTTGCAGGCAGCACGCGGTTGTGCCGAATTGGTGCAGTGTCGCTGCCCAGGCTTAACGGCGTGTTAAGCGCGGCGGTTGCGGCATGCGGCCGGTCGCGCCATATGGGGATGGCCACCATCCCGCCGTTCCCACCCCAATCCGGATCGCCGAATGCCCGCCGCCCGACGTGCCGCCAAATCCTCGAAAGCTCCCGCGACATCCCGCAGCAAGGCGCAGCTCAAGGGCCTGCCGGTCTGGAACCTGGACGACCTCTATCCCGGCATCGACAGCGCGGAGCTCCAGCGCGACCTTGCCCGCGCCGAGGCGGAATGCGTCGATTTCGAGAACACGTACAAGGGCCGGCTCGCCGATCTCGCTGCGGTGCCGCAGGCGCCGGGCCTGGTCGAGGCGGTGAAGCGCTACGAGGCGCTGGCCGACGTGCTCGGCCGCATCGGCTCCTATGCCGGGCTGCTCTATGCCTCCGACACCGCCAACCCGGTCCACGCCAAGTTCTATGGCGACATGAACGAGCGGATCACCGCCGCTTATTCGCACCTCTTGTTCTTCGATCTCGAGCTCAACCGCATCGACGACGCCGTGCTCGCCGCCGCCACGGAAGGCCCGCTCGGCCATTACAAGCCGTGGCTCGAGGACGTGCGCAAGGAGAAGCCCTACCAGCTCGAGGACCGCGTCGAGCTGCTATTCCACGAGAAGTCGGTCACCGGCTATTCCGCCTGGAACCGGCTCTATGACGAGACCGTGGCGGCGCTGCGCTTCAAGGTCGGCCGCAAGGAACTGACGATCGAGCCGACGCTCAATCTGCTGCAGGACAAGGACGGCAACAAGCGCAAGGCCGCGGCCGAGGCGCTGGCCGAGACCTTCACCGCCAATCTGCGCCAGTTCACCCACATCACCAACACGCTCGCCAAGGACAAGGAGATCTCCGACCGCTGGCGCGGCTTCCAGGATGTCGCCGATGCGCGCCATCTGTCGAACCGCGTCGAGCGCGAGGTGGTCGACGCGCTGGTCGATGCCGTGCGCGCCGCCTATCCGCGGTTGTCGCACCGCTACTACGCGCTGAAGGCGAAATGGTACGGCAAGAAGGTGCTGCCGTACTGGGACCGCAACGCGCCGCTGCCGAAGGCGGACAGCAAGCCGATCGGCTGGAGCGAGGCGCGCGACACCGTGCTGTCGGCCTATGCCGCGTTCTCGCCGCGGATGGCGGACATCGCCCGCGAGTTCTTCAACAAGCGCTGGATCGACGCGCCGGTGCGCGCGGGCAAGCAGCCCGGCGCGTTCTCGCATCCGACCGTGCCGTCGGCGCATCCTTATGTGCTGCTCAACTATCAGGGCAAGACCCGCGACGTGATGACGCTGGCGCATGAGCTCGGCCACGGCGTGCACCAGGTGCTGGCGGCGCCGAACGGGCCGCTGATGGCGCCGACGCCGCTGACGCTGGCGGAGACCGCCAGCGTGTTCGGCGAGATGCTGACCTTCAAGCGGTTGCTTGCGCAGACCACCGACCGCAGGCAGCGCAAGGCGATGCTCGCCGCCAAGGTCGAGGACATGATCAATACCGTGGTGCGCCAGATCGCGTTCTACACGTTCGAGCGCAAGGTGCATCTCGAGCGCCGCAAGGGCGAGCTCACCGCCGACCAGATCGGCCGGTTCTGGATCGAGGTGCAGAGCGAGAGCCTGGGCCCGGCGATCGCGCTGAAGTCCGGCTACGAGACGTTCTGGACCTACATCCCGCATTTCATCCATTCGCCGTTCTACGTCTATGCCTATGCCTTCGGCGATTGCCTCGTGAACTCGCTTTATGCGGTCTACGAACAGGCCAATGAGGGCTTTGCCGAGCGCTATCTCGCCATGCTGGCGGCCGGCGGCACCAAGCACCATTCCGAGCTGCTCAGGCCGTTCGGCCTCGACGCCCGCGATCCATCGTTCTGGCAACGCGGCCTCGGCGTCATCGAACAGATGATCGGGGAGCTGGAAGGGCTGGGGTAGGGGTAAGGACACGATCAACGAGCGGTTGCATCGCCGACTGCGATGTTATACATATTGTATAACATCAAAGGTGAACCCGATGTCCGTGCAGAAGAAGGTGACTGCCGAGCCGCAGGGCCAGCCGGTCGGCCTCGTGCAGCTCAAGAAGATCGGCAACTCGACCGGCATGATCCTGCCCAAAGGGGTGGTAGCCAGGTTGAATCTCAGTGTTGGAGATACGTTCTACGCGACGGTGACGCCGGAGGGCGGCATCCGGCTAACGCCGCATGATCCCAAGTTCGAAAAGGCGATGGAGGTCGCCCGCCGCGGCATGAAAATCTATCGCAATGCCCTGGCCGCGCTGGCCAAATAATCGCTACTTAGGATGGCCGAGATCGAATGGCTGACAGCCCCGATGGTTGTCGCCATCCATGATGAGCAGCTTGCGATTCATGGCGGGCCAGGCGGCGTTCGCGATGCGGGTGCGCTGGAATCCGCGCTTGGCCGTCCACGGAACAAATGGGCTTATGAGCAGGCTGAGCTGCCCGAGCTGGCTGCGGCTTATGCCTATGGCCTCGCAAAGAACCATCCGTTCGTTGACGGCAACAAGCGCACCGCGCTGCTGACGCTCTATACCTTCCTCGGTATCAACGACGTTGACTTTGTCGTTCCGGAAGCGGACGCGGCGGCCATCATCCTCGCCCTCGCCGCCGGCGAGGTCAGCGAGGACGGCCTGGCGCGCTGGATCCGCGACAACTGGCCGAAGCCCTGATGCCCAAGGTCTGGCTCGAAGCGGCACTGAACGGCCCCTGGGGCCGCGCCCGCCAGCCGGACATTCCCATTACAATCGAGGAGATCGTCGCCGACGGCGTGGCCTGTGCCGCCGCCGGCGCTGCCGTCATCCATCTCCATGCCTACGACGCGGCGACCGGACAGCAGAAGGACGATTGGGAGATCTATGCCCGCATCATCGAAGGCATCCGCGCGCGCTGCGACGCCGTGGTCTATCCGACCATCCCGCTCGCCGGCTCCGGCTTTGCCGGCGCGCCGGCGCTGGCCCCGCGCGAGCGCTACCGGCATCTCGCCGAACTGGCGCGGCGCGGCCTCGCGGAATGGGCGGTGGTCGATCCGGGCTCGGTGAACATCGCCGGCTTCGACGCCGCGGCGCGCCGTGAGCCGGGTTTCGTCTATCAGAATCCCGATGACCACACGCTGGAGGGGCTGCGCCTGTGCGCCGCGCATCGCATGCGGCCGAGCTACGCGATCTACGAGCCCGGTTTCATTCGGCTTGGCGCGGCGCTGGCCGCGACGCATCCCGGCCTGCCGGTGCCGGTCTACCGTTTCATGTTCTCCGACCGGTTCACGTTCGGGTTTCCGCCGCGCGAGCGCTTCCTCGACGCGCATCTCGCCTTGCTGGACGAGGCCGCGCCGGGCGCGCCGTGGATGATCGCCGGCCTCGGCGTCGATCTGCGCGGGCTGATCCCGGCGGCGGTGGCGCGGGGAGGGCATGTGCGCGTCGGGCTCGAGGACTGGCCGCTCGGCGCGCGCGGCCGCAATGCCGCGCTGGTCGCGGAGGCGGCGACGCTGATCACGGCCGCCGGCGGCACGCTGGCGAGCCCGGCCGAGCTGCGCGCGGCCTGCGTCACCGCCGATCTGGCGGCCGGCGCCGGCGCGACATAGATCAGCCGCATGCCGCCATCCCGCGATCCCGAAAAGAACCGGCTCAGCGCCCGGGCCCGGCGCTATGCCCGCGTCGGCGTCAATGTCGGCGGCGTCGCCGCGCGGGTGGCGGCGAAGAAGGCGCTCGGCCGCAAGCTCGACCACGGCCGCGACGCGTTCGACCTCGCTGCCGCGCTCGGCGGGCTCAAGGGCCCGATCATGAAGGTGGCGCAGCTCCTCGCCACCATCCCGGACGCGGTGCCGGCGGAATATGCCACCGAGCTCATGAAGCTGCAGAGTCAGGCACCGCCGATGGGCTGGCCGTTCGTGCGGCGGCGGATGACCGCAGAGCTCGGCCCGGACTGGCAGGACAAGTTCAGGAGCTTCGAGCACCAGCCCGCGGCTGCAGCCTCGCTCGGCCAGGTGCATCGGGCGGTGGCGCATTCCGGCGAGCCGCTGGCCTGCAAACTGCAATATCCGGACATGCAGTCCGCGGTGGAGGCGGACCTCAAGCAGTTGTCGTGGCTGCTCGGCATTCGCCGCCGCTTCGACGGCGCGCTCGACACCAGCGAGATCGCGCATGAGATCGGCGCGCGGCTGCGCGAAGAGCTCGACTACCGGCGCGAGGCCAAGCACGTCGCGCTATACCGCCACATGCTCAAGGATGAGCCGCGCATCCGCGTGCCGCGGGTCTGGCCGGAGCTGTCGACCGGGCGGCTCCTGACGCTCGACTGGCTCGACGGCCGCAAGCTGCTCGCGCACAAGGGCGATACGCTCGCGGTGCGCAACGCGCTGGCCGAAGCGATGTTCGCGGCGTGGTGGCATCCGTTCAGCCGGTTCGGCGTGATCCACGGCGATCCGCATCTCGGCAACTATTCGGTGTTCGACGTTGACGGCCGGCCGGCCGGCATCAACCTGCTCGACTACGGCTGCGTGCGCATCTTTCCGGCGAAGTTCGTGGGCGGCGTGGTCGATCTCTATCACGGGCTGGAGCGCGGCGATCACGCGCTGGTGGTCCACGCCTACGAGACCTGGGGCTTCCGCGGTCTGTCGCGCGACCTGATCGAGGTGCTCAACATCTGGGCGAAATTCATTTACGGCCCGCTGCTCGACAACCGCCGCCGCACCATTGCCGACGGCGTCAAGCCTTCGGAATACGGGCGGCGCGAGGCGTTCCGCGTGCACCAGGCGCTCAAGCAGAAGGGGCCGGTCACGGTGCCGCGCGAATTCGTGTTCATGGACCGGGCCGCGATCGGGCTCGGCGCGGTGTTCCTGCATCTCGCCGCCGAGCTGAACTTCTATGCGCTGTTCAATGCCATGATCGAGGATTTCGAGGTCACGGCCGTGGCGGCGCGTCAGCAGGCGGCGCTGCGCCGCGCCGGGCTCACGCCGTCGGAGCGGTAGGGCGGGCCGCCATTCGGCTGTGGATGATGGCGCGCCGCCGCCGCGGATGTCGCGGCATCATCGCTCCAGCCGGCGCCGGCGCGACGTTCCCGGCGTTGCCCTTGCGCCGCAATTGCGCTAGGGCTGAGCCCGTTTTCTGATCCGGAGCTTGAAGATGGCCGACCACGGCACTGCTGAATATGCCACCGCCACCGGCAACGACCTGCCGGCCCACGAGGCGTCCTATCGCAGCTTCGTCCACTTCGCGACCGTCGGGACCTTGCACATGATCTGCATCCTGCTCGGTCTCGCCGTCGGCGGCGTGATGGGCCACTGGTTCGTGGCGCTGCCGATCTTCCTGATCGCCATCATCGGTCCGATCCCGGCGATCGCCACCGGCTCGACCACACCAAGCGTGGTGTCGTTCGTCCTGTGCTTCCTGATCTTCGTCTTCGCCGCGACGATGGCGACGCCGCACTAGCGCGGCGCATTTCTGGGAAGCGGGGGGGGGAGGCAAGATGCGCATAGCCGTTACGCGCGAGAGCGACGCCGGGGAGCCGCGCGTCGCGGCGACGCCGGAGACCGTGAAGAAGTTCAAGGCGCTCGGCGCCGAGGTTGCGGTGGCGCGCGGCGCCGGCGCCGGTTCGGGGATTCCCGACGCCGAGTTTGAGGCCGCCGGCGCCAGCGTGGTCGAGGACCCGGCCAAGGATGCCGATATCGTCCTCAAGGTGCGCCGTCCCACCGCGGCGGAAATCAAGGGTTACAGGAAGGGCGCCATCGTCGTCGCCATCATGGACCCTTACGGCAACGAGGCCGCGCTCAAGGACTTCGCCGATGCCGGCCTGATCGCCTTCGCCATGGAGCTGATGCCGCGCATCACCCGCGCCCAGTCGATGGACGTGCTGTCGAGCCAGGCCAACCTTGCCGGCTACCGCGCCGTGATCGACGCCGCGGCCGAATACGGCCGCGCGCTGCCGATGATGATGACGGCGGCGGGCACCGTGCCGGCCGCCAAGATTTTCGTCATGGGCGTCGGCGTCGCCGGTCTGCAGGCGATCGCGACCGCGCGCCGGCTCGGCGGCGTGGTCACCGCGACTGACGTGCGGCCCGCGGTCAAGGAGCAGGTGCAGAGCCTCGGCGCCAAGTTCATCGCGGTCGAGGACGAGGAGTTCAAGCAGGCCGAGACCGCGGGCGGCTACGCCAAGGAGATGTCGAAGGAGTACCAGGCCAAGCAGGCCGCGCTGATCGCCGAGCACATCAAGAAGCAGGATATCGTCATCACCACCGCGCTGATCCCCGGCCGGCCGGCGCCGCGGCTGGTCAGCAAGGAGATGGTGGCCTCGATGCGGCCCGGCTCGGTGATCGTCGATCTCGCGGTCGAGCGCGGCGGCAATGTCGAGGGCGCGCGGCTCGGCGAGGTCGCCGTGGTCAGCGGCGTCAAGATCGTCGGCCATGCCAACGTGCCGGGCCGGCTCGCCGCCTCGGCGTCCGCGCTCTATGCCAAGAACCTCTACACCTTCCTCGAATCCCTGATCGACAAGAAGGAAAAGAAGCTCGCGATCAACTGGGACGACGAGATCGTCAAGGGCACGGCGCTGACCCGCGACGGCGCGGTGATCCACCCGAATTTCAAGCCGAAGACCGCGGCGTGATTCATGCCGGCTGGTCTGACTTTCCCGTCGTTCCGGGGCGCGAGCGTGAGCGAGCGAACCCGGAACCCAGAGGCAATATCGAACCTGATGCTGGATTCCGGGTCCGCGCGTTTCACGCGCGTCCCGGAATGACCCGATAGATTGGAGTCAAGTCCATGGACCAGCTTGCCACCGCCGTCGATCCCTTCGTGTTCCGCTTCTCGATCTTCGTGATGGCGATCTTCGTCGGCTATTACGTCGTCTGGTCGGTGACGCCGGCGCTGCACACGCCGCTGATGTCGGTGACCAATGCGATCTCGTCGGTGATCGTGGTCGGCGCGCTGCTCGCGGTCGGCGTGCCGCTCGCCGTCGACGACCAGGGTCCGCTGTGGGCGCGCGCGCTCGGCTTCGTCGCGCTGATCTTCGCAGCGATCAACATCTTCGGCGGCTTCCTGGTCACGCAGCGCATGCTGGCGATGTACCAGAAGAAAAAGAAGTGACGGCGGGCGTCGCAGTGTCTTTCGTGTCGATCCCGTCCGCAGCGTCGGGCGGCGGTCGTCTTCCTCCCCCTGACAGGGGGAGGGCGGGGAGGGGCTCCCCGCTATTCCATCCGGGGCAGGTTTCATCATGAGCGCGGATCTCGTCGCACTTCTCTATCTCGTCGCCGGGGTGCTGTTCATCCTGGCGCTGCGCGGGCTGTCGAGCCCGGAGACCAGCCGGCGCGGCAATTATCTCGGCATGGCCGGCATGACCATCGCGGTGCTGACGACGCTCGGCTCGCATCCGCCGGCGGACGGCATCGGCTGGGCGCTGGTGGTGGGCGGGCTTGCGATCGGCGGCATCATCGGCGCGGTGATCGCGCGCAAGGTGCCGATGACCTCGATGCCGGAGCTGGTGGCGGCGTTCCACTCGCTGGTCGGCATAGCGGCGGTGCTGGTCGCGGCTGCGGCGTTCTATGCGCCGAGCGCGTTCGGCATCGGCACGCCGGGTCATATCCATGCGCCGAGCCTGATCGAGATGGCGCTCGGCGTCGCCATCGGCGCGCTGACCTTCACCGGCTCGGTGATCGCGTTCCTCAAGCTGTCGGCGCGGATGTCGGGCGCGCCGATCCTGCTGCCGGCGCGTCATGTCATCAACATCGTGCTGGCGCTGGCGCTGCTGTTCTTTATTTACGGCTTCACCGTCTCGCAGAGCCAGCTCGACTTCTGGCTGATCACCGGCCTCGCGCTGGCGCTCGGCGTGCTGATGATCATCCCGATCGGCGGCGCCGACATGCCGGTGGTGATCTCGATGCTCAACTCCTATTCGGGCTGGGCCGCCGCCGGCATCGGCTTCACGCTCGGCAATTCGGCGCTGATCATCACCGGCGCGCTGGTCGGCTCGTCCGGCGCGATCCTGTCCTACATCATGTGCCACGCGATGAACCGCAGCTTCATCTCGGTGATCCTCGGCGGGTTCGGCGGCGAGACCGCGGCGGCGGCCGGCAAGGCGGAGCAGCGGCCGGTCAAGCTCGGCTCGGCCGACGATGCCGCCTACATCATGAAGAACGCGCAGAAGGTGATCATCGTGCCGGGCTACGGCATGGCGGTGGCGCAGGCGCAGCACGCGCTGCGGGAGATGGCCGACGCGCTGAAGAAGGAAGGCGTCGAGGTCAAATACGCGATCCATCCGGTCGCCGGCCGCATGCCCGGCCACATGAACGTGCTGCTGGCCGAGGCCAACGTGCCCTATGACGAGGTGTTCGAGCTCGAGGACATCAATTCCGAGTTCGCGCAGACCGACGTCGCTTTCGTGATCGGCGCCAACGACGTCACCAATCCGGCTGCGGAGGAGGACAAGTCCTCGCCGATCTACGGCATGCCGGTGCTCCAGGTCTGGAAGGCGGGCACCGTGATGTTCATCAAGCGCTCGCTGGCCTCCGGCTACGCCGGTATCGACAATCCGTTGTTCTACCGCGACAATACGATGATGCTGCTCGGCGACGCCAAGAAGATGACGGAGAGTATCGTCAAGAGCCTGTAGAGAGCCGCGCCGGCCGGTGCGGCAGCGACAAAGGGGGGAGACATGGCTGACAATGTTAGACAGCGCGGTGCTGCCGACCGGCGGCTGATCTCCTTGGGACAGGCCTATGAGGTCCACTACTGGTCGAAGAAGCTCAAGGTGACGCCGGCGCGGCTGCGCGCCGCGGTGCGCCGGGTCGGCAATTCGGCCAAGGCGGTGGAGGCCTATCTCGAAAAGCTGGCGCATCGCGCGCGCGACAGCGCCCGCATCGCGGTGGGCCAAGCCTACGAGGTGCATTACTGGTCGAAGAAGTTCAACGTCACTCCGACCGTGCTGAAGGCGGCGGTCGAGGCGGTCGGCCATTCGTCGAAGGCGGTGGCGGCCTATCTCGGCGTCGGAAAGGCGAAGAAACGCAAGGCCAAGAAGGGCACGGCCAAGACACGTTCAGCCAAGACACGTTCAGCCAAGTCACGCGCAGCCAAGACACGTGCGGCGGGGCGCGCCGCGCGCCAGACGGCACCGCGAAAGACGGCGGCCCGCAAGACCGTCGCCCGCAAAACGGCGTCACGCCGCGCCGCCTCGCGCGGGACCGTGAAGCGCTGAGCAGCGTCGGCGGTCGCGGCGGCGGAACGATCATCGCGTCCAGCCGTTACTGCGGACGGTCGCGCCGCGCCCTCGCTTGCGCCGGCGTCTGATGGTGTCCGCAATTGTGGAGGCTGCCGTGATCCGATTTGCGCTGCTCGTTGCCGCCATGACGCTGGCGGGCCACGCCGTTCCGGCGCGCGCCGCCGACGAGCCGGACCTGATCTTCAAGCGGTCGACCGTGTTCAAGTGGCTGTCGCCGAACGACAAGCTCGCCACCTACGGGCTCGACGATCCGCAGGTCGAGGGCGTCGCCTGCCATTTCACGGTGCCGGAGAAGGGCGGCTTCAAGGGCTGGATCGGCGTCGCCGAGGAGGTGTCCGACATCTCGCTGTCGTGCCGGCAGGTCGGACCGATCCATATCAAGGCCAAGTTCGAGCAGGGCGAGGACGTGTTCCGCCAGCGCCGCTCGCTGTTCTTCAAGAAGATGCAGATCGTGCGCGGCTGCGACGTCAAACGCAATGTGCTGGTCTACATGGTCTATTCCGACCGCATCATCGAGGGCTCGCCGAAGAACTCGACCTCCAGCGTGCCGATCATGCCGTGGGGCGCCGAGACCGCGGTGCAGAAATGCGCCGACTGGGTGGAATAGCAGCGGGCGCTAAAGCAGGATCGCTTCGAATTGAAGCACGCTCTCTCCAGCGCTCATTCCCGCGCACGTGGGAATCCACGCTTTCGCGGGGACGAACGGAAGCAAAAGCCGATTCAACTTGAACCGATAAGACTCTAAAGCCCCAGGTAGAACTTTTTGATGAGGTCGTTGTTGTTGAGGTCTTGGGGGCTTTTTCCTTCGAAGGCGATTTTGCCGTGGACGATGACGTATCCGCGGTCTGCGATGCGGATGGCCTGGTTGAAGTTCT
>Ga0180222_1000472_pt1 | contig 58287 bp, 55 predicted proteins | sample eDN5th37CKraftOP_FD_151336 | JGI IMG/M metagenome (GOLD analysis project Ga0180222, IMG submission 151336) | Enriched Organic Plus compost microbial communities from Emeryville, California, USA - eDNA 5th pass 37_C Kraft OP (version 2) (version 2) ...
TTCACCCCCAGCGCCTCCAGCCCGATATTCTCGGTGTTGGGGACGATGCCGATGGCGACGATGGCGTGGCTGAACTCGGCGGCCACGGTCTTGCCGTCGGCGCCCTTGATGGCGGCCCTGACGCCATTCTTTGAAGCTTCAAGCTTCTCGACGCCGGCGCCGACATGGATGGTCAGACCCTGTTTGGTCAGCGCCTTGTGCATGAAGGCCGAGATTTCCTCGTCCTCCACGGGGAGGATGCGAGGAAGCATCTCGACGATCGCCACCTCCGCGCCGAGGTCCGAATAGAAGCTCGCGAACTCGACGCCGATCGCGCCCGAGCCGATGACGAGCAGCTTCGAGGGCATCTCCTTCGGCACCATTGCGTGGCGATAGGTCCAGATGCGCTCGCCGTCCGCCTTGGCGAAGAGCAGCTCGCGCGCCCGCGCGCCGGTGGCGACGATGATATGCTTCGCCTGCAGCTCGGTCTTCGCGCCGTCCTTCGTGACGACGAGCTTGCCCTTGCCGGCGAGCGCGCCCTCGCCCTCGACGACCGTCACCTTGTTCTTCTTCATCAGCCCCTTGACGCCGGCGTTGAGCTGCCCGGCGACCTTGCGGCTGCGCTCGACGACCTTGGCGAGGTCGAAGCCGACCTTCTCGGCGGTGAGACCGTAGGCCGAGGCATGGGTGAGATAGTGATAGATCTCGCTGGTCCGCAGCAGCGCCTTGGTCGGGATGCAGCCCCAGTTGAGGCAGATGCCGCCCAGCTTCTCGCGCTCGACGATCGCGGTCCTGAGCCCGAGCTGCGCCGAGCGGATCGCCGCGACATAGCCGCCGGGACCGGAGCCGAGGACGATGAGATCGAAGGTGTCAGCCATTGCGCCTTCCCATGCCAGTTCCTCCCGCGGCGCTAACCCAACTCGCCGCGCATGTCCAAGGCGCTAATTCGCGCGCGGCCCTGTCCCATTCCCCGGCTCTCTCGCCTTGCGGGAGAGGGGTCGCCGGCCATGTGGCGCAATTCGCCCGCCACGCCCGCGCCCTTCAGGGAAACAGGGCGCTGACCGCAAGCATCGCGGCGAAGGCCAGCGCGGCGATGAGCGCGCTCGGCCGGCGCAGGCGGCGGACGAAGAGGGCGACGAGCCCGAGCGTCAGCACCGCGATCAGCGCGATGCCGGTGGCGTTGCCCACGAGGAAGTCGTTGTCGCCCGGCGCGGTCTGCATCCCGCGCGCGAGGCCGATGACGTAGATGGCGATCGCCGCCGGCGGCACGGCGAGGATGGGCCAGAGGATCGAAGGGCCCGGCGAGGGCCCGGCGGCCCGGCCGCCCTCGCCCCCCGGCGCCTCGTCCGGCGCGGCGGGGGGCGAAGGCGGGCGATCCGTCAAGCCAGCATCCCCAGCGGGCTTTCGACCAGTGCTTTGAACGTCTTCATCAGCCGGGCGCCGTCGGCGCCGTCGATGGCGCGATGATCGAAGCTGCCGGTCGCGCTCATCACGGTCGCGATCTGCAGGCTGTCGTCGATGATGACCGGCCGCTTCTCGCCCGCGCCGATCGCCATGATCATCGACTGCGGCGGGTTGATGATCGCATCGAACTGCGTGATCCCGTACATGCCCATGTTCGAGATCGAGGCGGTGCCGCCCTGATATTCATGCGGCTGCAGCTTGCCCTCGCGCGCGCGGCCGGCGAGGTCGGCCATCTCCTTCGAGATGGCGGAGAGCACCTTCGTGTCGGCGCCGACGATGATCGGCGTGATCAGCCCGCCCGGGATCGCCACCGCGACCGAAATGTCGGCGCGCTTGTACTTGAGCAGCTGGTCGCCGGAGATCGAGACGTTGCACTCCGGCACTTCCATCAGCGCGACGGCGAGCGCCTTGATCAGCATGTCGTTGACGCTGAGCTTGACGCCGCGCGCTTCGAGGCCCGCGTTGAGCTCGGCGCGGAGCTTCAGCAGCGCGTCGAGGCGGACATCGACCGTGAGGTAAATGTGCGGGATCGTCTGCTTCGCCTCGGTGAGGCGGCGGGCGATCGTCCTGCGCATGTTGGAAAGCTTGACCGCCTCGTGCGGGATGTCGGTCTCGACGATCGCGGGCGCCGGGGCCGCGATTGTCGGCGCGCCGGCGGGCGCTTCGGCCGGCGCGGCCTTGGCGGGCGCCTTGCCGGCGGCGGCCTCGATGTCGGCCTTCACGATCCGGCCGCCCGGGCCGGAGCCGGTCAGCATCGAAAGGTCGATGCCCTGCGCGGCGGCGAGGCGGCGGGCGAGCGGACTCGCCTTCACGCGGCCGTCGTCCGAAGCCACCGCAGGCGCGGGAGCCGGGGCCGGAGCAGGTGCTGGAGCAGGAGCGGGAGCCGGCGCGGCCTTCGTTTCCGGCGGCGGTGGCGGCGGCGCGGGCGTCTCGGCCCTGGCCGCCGCGCCGGCGGAGGCGGCGGCGACGTCCTCGCCCTCCTGCGCCAGAATCGCGATCGGCGCGCCCACCTTCACCTCGTCCGTGCCCTCCGGCACCAAAATCTTCGCGATCACGCCCTCGTCGACCGCCTCGAACTCCATCGTCGCCTTGTCGGTCTCGATCTCGGCCAGCACGTCGCCGGACGACACCTTGTCGCCCTCCTTCACCAGCCACTTGGCAAGCGTGCCCTCCTCCATCGTCGGCGACAGGGCGGGCATCTTGAGTTCAATCGGCATCGGACGATCCTGTTCGCATGGAGCAGTGCTCGACCCGTCCAAACAGCAGCGCGTCGGCCGGGTCAAGGGCCTGCGGCACCGCGGGAGGCCGCCCGGACGGGCGGTGCCGGCGATCGGCCGCCGCGCGCAAGGCTTGCGCGCGGCGGCGTTCGAGCGCACCTCTCGCGGCAGGAGACGGCGCATGGGCTCATATCTGGTCGTGATGGACGGCACCGAGGAAGCGCGGATAGCGCTTCGCTACGCGGCGCGGCAGGCGGCGCTCTCCGGCGGCGCGGTCGACATGCTCGCCGTGGTGACGCCGCAGGAATTCGTCCAGTGGGGCGCCGTGCAGGAGGCGATGGAGGAAGAAGCGCGGCTGCGCGCCGAGGCGATGCTTCTGGAGGCCGCCGATTCGATCGTGGAGGAAGCGGGGCTGCGCCCCTCCGTCATCGTGAAGCATGGCGAGCCGGTGAAGACCGTCGCGGAGCTGCTGAAGGAGCGCGGGGATATCACCGCGCTCGTCCTCGCCACCGGCGAGAGCGGGCCGGGGCCGCTCGTCAGCCATTTCTCCGGCGCGGCGGCGGGCGGCCTGCCCTGCCCGCTGATCATCGTACCGGCGAAGCTGCGCGACGAGGCGCTGGCGCGCGCGACCTAGCGGATCAGCCGCGCTCCCCGGCGGGCGGACGCGGCGCGGGACGGCAGACGCACGGCCGGGCGCGACGGACACGGCGCGGTGCCGCGACGCGCTCGACCTCCTCGGTCACTTCCTCGACATAGCCGCCAGAACCCCACACGGTCGTCTCGACGATGATCGGATAGGCGTAGCCGTAACCATAGCCATAGCCGCCGTAGTAGCCGCCATGGTAGCCGCCATCTCCGCCGTAATAATAGCCGAGCGGCGGCGGTGGATAGCCGGGCGCGCCATAGACATAGGTGCGGACATGCTCGTCGCCGCCATGGTGGCGGTGATGGTCGCCATGATCGTGACCGCGGTCGCCATGGCCATGGTCGCCGTCGCGGCGCGCCCGGGCCTCGCCCGCGCGCTCCCAGTCAAGATCGGCGCGCACGTCGACGACGCGGCCGTCGCCATCGACCAGGTAGGCATCGCCATAATAGCGGATCCAGCGCTGGCCCGGGCCGGGCGCGGGCAGCCCGAAGACTTGCCAGTTGCCGACGCCGAATTGCGGCGCGAGGAACATCGGCGGCACCGTGAAGCCGCGCTCGATCCGCTGCGGGAACGCGCCGGGCTGCGTGGCGGGGCCGTGCCAGGTGACGCCCGGGCGCGGCGGCGCCGGCGGCGGTGCGGGCGGCTGCGCGACGGCGGCCGAGCCGGCGAGGCCAGCCGCAGCGGCGAGCGCGAGAGTAGCGAGTCTGGTCATCCCTGGTGCCTTTCGAAGCGGACTGCTTTTGGGACGATTTCTAGCCTCCGGCGCCCGCGCTGGCCATGCCGGCGAGCCGTAACGAGACAGCCTGTATCAGTTTGACACAGCCGGCTTCGTCCTCCTCGTCGAAGCGGCCGGGCGTCGGGCTGTCGAGATCGAGCACGCCGACGAGCCGCCCCTCCGCCACGATCGGCACCACCAGTTCCGAGCGCGAGGCGGAATCGCAGGCGATGTGGCCGGGAAAGGCGTCGACGTCCGCGACGCGCTGCACCGCCAGCGTCGCCGCCGCCGTGCCGCACACGCCCTTGCCGAAGGGGATGCGGATGCAGGCGGGACGACCCCGGAAGGGGCCGAGCACGAGCTCTTCACCCACATTGCGGTAGAAGCCCGCCCAGTTGAGGTCGGGCAGCGATTCCCAGATCAGCGCGGCGAGGTTCGCCATGTTGGCGATCGCGTCCGGCTCGCCCTCGGTCAGCGCCTCGGCGGCGCGGGTCAGTTCGCGATAAAGGGAGGGCTTGTCGGCCGCCTCGATCCGGAAATCGAACATCAGTCCAGCTTCACCTTCCCGCGGCCCTCCTTGACCGAGCCACGCCGCTTCTTCGCATCGACGCGCTTCGCCTTCGCCGCCCGGGTCGGGCGAGTCTTCCGGCGCCGCGCCGGCCTCACATGGGCCCTCGCGATCAGTTCCGCCAGCCTGGCGCGCGCCTCCTCCCGGTTCGCCTCCTGCGTGCGATACTTGCGCGCGGTGATGACGATCTCCCCGCCCGCCGTCATCCGGCTCCCCGCAAGCTGCTTCAGCCGCGCGTAAACGTCCGGCGAAAGGCCGAGGCGGAACACATCGCAGCGAAGCTGACAGGCGGTGGCGACCTTGTTGACGTTCTGCCCGCCGGGACCGGAGGCGGCGAGGAAGCTTTCGCTGAGCGCGTCCTCCGGAATCTCAAAGTCCGCCATCGCCGAACCCCGTCTCGACGAAGGCCGGCGGCAGCGGCGCCGTCGCCTCGATCGCCGCCTTCCCCGCGCGCGCCACACGGAGCGTGTGGGCGTGAAGCAGCATCGGCCCCTTGCCGTCGCCATAGACCGGATCGCCCGCGATCGGAATCCCGATGCCCGAGGCCGCGTGGACGCGGATCTGGTGCGTTCGCCCGGTCTCGGGCCGGAAGCGGACGAGCGCGCGCCCGCCCGCCTCGGCGAGCAGCTCCCAGCCGGTCGCCGCCGGCTTGCCGTCCTCGCGGACCACCATCCGCCAGCCTTGCTCGCGGCTCGAGACCTTGGCGAGCGGCAGCTCGATCCGCCCGGCCCTCGCCGCAGGCACGGCGGCGAGCACGGCGAGATAGGTCTTTTCGACCTCCCCCGCCTCGAAGGCCGCGGCGAAGCGCTTCAGCGCCTTCGGGCTGCGCGCGAGCAGCAGGCAGCCGGACGTGTCGCGGTCCAGCCGGTGGACCGGCGCAGGCCGCCGCCTGAAGCCGAAGCGCAGATCGTCGAGCCAGTTCTCCAGGCTCTCGCGAGTCGCCGGGCCGGGATGCACGGCAAGCCCCGCCGGCTTGTCGATCACCAGCGCCTCGCCGTCGAGGAAAAGGACGCGTTCCGGCGGAAACATCGCGCCGCCCTGCCACCGCCGCGTTAAGCGTGCAACTCGCGGGCGCTCTTCGCCGGAAATACGGTATTAATACGAAATTAACCTTTTGCGTTCAGATCGGTAAAGATTCATGTACGTGGCAGGCCGCGCGACCCGAGGGGCTGGCCGCGACAGGAGGGCGGGACAATGCGCGTTTTGTTGATCGAGGACGAACCGACCACGGCGAAGGCCATCGAGCTGATGCTCACTGGCGAGGGGTTCAACGTCTATACGACCGATCTGGGCGAGGAAGGCCTCGATCTGGGCAAGCTCTACGACTACGACATCATCCTGCTCGATCTCAACCTGCCCGACATGCACGGCTACGACGTGCTGAAGAAGCTGCGCACGGCCAAGGTCGGGACCCCGGTGCTGATCCTCACCGGCGTCAGCGAGCTTGACGCGAAGGTCCGCGCGCTCGGCTTCGGCGCCGACGACTATGTCACCAAGCCCTTCCACCGCGACGAGCTGATCGCGCGCATCCACGCGATCGTGCGCCGCTCGAAGGGCCATTCGCAGTCGGTGATCAAGACCGGCAAGCTCTCGGTCAACCTCGACGCCAAGACGGTCGAGGTGGATGGCACCCGCGTCCATCTGACCGGCAAGGAATATGCGATGCTGGAGCTGCTTTCGCTCCGCAAGGGCACGACGCTGACCAAGGAGATGTTCCTCAACCATCTCTACGGCGGCATGGATGAGCCCGAGCTCAAGATCATCGACGTGTTCATCTGCAAGCTGCGTAAGAAGCTCAGCCTCGCCTGCGGCGGCGAGAATTACATCGAGACCGTCTGGGGCCGCGGCTACGTGCTGCGCGACCCGGAGGAAAGCCAGGCCGCGCAGGTCGCCTGACCGAAGCAATCTCCGTTCCATCCCACGAGAAGCCGGCGTCCCAGGGCGCCGGCTTTTCCTTTGCCCCTCAGCGGCCGAAGAGCAGGCCGATCAGCGCCGGCCAGAGCAGCATGATGATCCCGACGAAACTGACCAGCCAAACCATCGTGCGGACGATCCTCACGCCGAACGCGTAGAGCGGGAGGTAGACGAGGCGCGCGACCAGCCAGACGATCGCGCCGATCGCGGTCCAGCGATCGAACAGGTTCGCCGCCGCGTCGATCAGCACCGCCGCGACGACGATCGGGAAGGTCTCGAAGAAATTGGCCTGCGCGCGCTCCAGCCGGCCGACGACGGGCGCCGGCGGCGGCAGCGCCTCGTCGCGCGCGCCCATGTTCCAGCCAACGCCATATTGCTGGGTCTTGGCCCGGCCCGCGGCAAGGATGTGCACCAGCCCCAGCACGCAGCCCCAGACCAGCACGGCGATCTCGGTCGTCATGGCGCGAGCATACACGGCTCGGACCGCGCGGTCACCCGCGCTTTCAATGCCGGCGGGAAGCCGCGCTGGATTGCTTCGCTTCGCTCAATGAAGCGCCTCTCGCCCGACGGGAGAGGGGGAGGCGACCGAAGGGGCGCGACGGCCCGGAGGCAGCGCAGCCTGGCAACCCGCCATGTTGCAATGCAAAAAACACGTTGCGCGACTGCGGTTTTGGTGCATCTTTCCCATGCGCGGTTGGGTCCGCGCGGCCGAGGAGACGCGATGGCGGGCAAGGCGGCGTTCGACGAACTCTGGGGCTTCAGCCGTGGGCGCAAGCCGCGGAACGGCTTCGAGCCGCTTGCCGAATGGAGCGGAAACGCACCGCCGGGCGAGCTGGAGCGTCGCCAGCAGGCCGCCGAGGCCGCCTTCCGCAATCTCGGCATCACCTTCGCCGTCTATGGCGAGGCCGAGGCGGCGGAGCGGATCATCCCCTTCGACATCATTCCGCGCGTCTTTTCCGCCGCGGAGTGGAAGCGGCTCGAGGCCGGGCTGGAGCAGCGCGTCAACGCGATCAACGCCTTCATCGACGACGTTTACGGTGAGCGCCGCATCCTCGCCGACGGCGTGATCCCGGAGGACATCGTCCTCGCCAACGCGCAGTTCTGCATCCCCTGCGCCGCCGCGCGACCGCCGCACGGCGTCTATGCCCATATCTGCGGCATCGACCTGGTCCGCACCGGGCCGGAGCAGTTCTACGTGCTCGAGGACAACGCGCGCACGCCCTCCGGCGTCTCCTACATGCTCGAGAACCGCGAGACGATGCTACGGCTCTGCCCGGAGCTGTTCGACCTGCTTCCGGTGCGCCCCGTCGATTCCTACCCGGAGCTGCTGCGCGACACCTTGCGCTCCGTCTCGCCGCGCCGGTCGGCCGACCCGGTCTGCGTGCTGCTGACGCCGGGCCAGTACAATTCGGCCTATTACGAGCACGCCTTCCTCGCCGACAATATGGGGATCGAACTGGTCGAGGGTCGCGACCTCGAAGTGGACGACGACATCGTGTGGATGCGGACCATCGACGGCCGCGTCCGCGTCGACGTGATCTACCGGCGGATCGACGACGCCTTTCTCGACCCGCTCGTCTTCCGGCCCGATTCCGCGCTTGGCGTGCCGGGGCTGATGGCCGCCTATACCGCCGGCAACGTTACCCTCGTCAACGCGCCCGGCACCGGCATCGCCGACGACAAGGCGATCTATTCCTACATGCCGGAGATCGTCCGCTACTATTCGGGCGAGGATCCGATCCTGCCCAATGTCGAGACCTGGCGCTGCCGCGAGCCGGACGCGCTCAAATATGTGCTCGAACATCTGGGCGAGATGGTCGTGAAGCTGGTGGACGGATCGGGCGGCTACGGCATGCTCGTCGGGCCGACCGCGACCAGCACCGAGATCGAGCGCTTCCGCGCGGCGCTCAAGGCCGAGCCGCACCGCTATATCGCGCAGCCGACGCTGGCGCTCTCGACCGTGCCGACGCTGGCGGAGGGCGACATCGCGCCCCGCCATGTCGATTTCCGCCCGTTCGTGCTGACCGGCGCGGACGGCGTGCGGATCGTGCCGGGAGGCCTGACCCGCGTCGCGCTGCGCAAGGGTTCGCTCGTCGTCAATTCGAGCCAGGGCGGCGGCACCAAGGACAGCTTCGTCCTCGCGCCGCAGTGCGAGGGGGAGCGCGGCTGATGCTCTCGCGCACCGCGGGCCATCTCTACTGGCTCGGCCGCTACATGGAGCGGGCCGAGTTCACCTGCCGGCTGGTCGAGGCGACGGTGCGGCTCAGCGTGCTCGGCGACCACGAGGCCGGCGAGCGCGCCTGGCGCAGCGCGCTCAGCGTCGTCGGCGTGCATGAGGATTTCGTCGCCGACGGCGAGCCCTTCACGGTTCCGGCGGCGCGCCGCTACCTCACCCTCGCCGAGGAAACCCCCTCCTCGATCCGCTCGTGCCTTGCCGCGGCGCGCAACAATGCGCTGGCCGCGCGCACAGCGCTCACTGTCGAGGTCTGGCAGGCGATCAACCGTGCCTGGACGATCGTTCGCGACCGCAGCCGCCCCGGTCGGGAGCAGGCGACGCTCAACCTGATCGAGGAGCTGAAGGCCGAAATTCGCGGCTTCGAGGGCGCGGTCGGCCGGATGCTGCGCAGCGAGGGGCACTGGTTCATCCGGCTCGGCGCCGCCGTCGAGCGTGGCGACAACACCGCGCGCCTGCTCGACGTGAAATACTATCTGCTGCTGCCGCCGGGGCAGGAGGTGGGCGGCGCGCTCGACCGCGACCAGTGGACGACGATCCTCCAGATCGTCTCCGCCCGCACCGCCTATCGCCACATTTACCAGGGGCCGCTCCAGCCGTGGCTGGTGGCCGATTTCCTGATCTTCCGCCGCGAGATGCCGCGTTCGCTGATCGCCGCCGCCGACGAGGCGGTCGAACTGCTCGGCGAGTTCGCCGCCCTTTCCGGCCGGCAGGGGCCCGCCGACCGGCTCGCGCGGCAGCGGCTCGACCGGCTGGAGGATCTCGACATCGTGACCGTCTTCCAGGGCGGGCTGCACGAGTGGCTCGCCGCCTATATCGGCGAGAATGCCGCGCTCGACGGCGCGATCGCGCGGCAGTTCAGGTTCGGCTGATGCGACTGCACATCCACCACCGCACCGCCTATCATTACGACGCCCCCGTCCGGCGCGTCGTCCAGCTCCTGCGCGTCACACCGTCCCACTTCGCGGGGCAGAGCGTGATCGACTGGCGGATCGACGTCGATTGCGACGCGCGCCTGCGCGAGGGCCGCGACGGCTACGGCAACATCGTGCACATGCTCTACGTCGACCAGCCGGTGGAGCGGCTCGCGGTGACCGTCTCCGGCAAGGTAGTGACCGAGGACCGGGCGGGCATCGTCCAGGGCGCGCCGCACGAACTGCCCCCGGCCATCTTCCTGCGATCGAGCGAGCTCACCCGGCCCGGACCGGCGGTGCGCGCCCTCGCCGACGCCGTGCGCGGCGGCCAGTCGCTCGAGCGAATGCACCATCTGTGCGCGCTGCTGCACCAGCGCATCCGCTTCGACGTCGACGCGACCGAGGCGGACACCAGCGCCGAACATGCCTGCGCCGAGGGCCATGGCGTGTGCCAGGACTTCGCGCACATGTTCGTCGCCGTCGCGCGCCTTGCCGGCATTCCGGCCCGCTACGTCTCCGGGCACCTGTTCCGCCGCGACGGCAATCACAGCCAGAGCGCCGCCCATGCCTGGGCGGAGGCGTGGATAGAAGATCTCGGCTGGGTCGGGTTCGATCCCGTGCACGGCCACTCGCCCGACGACGCCTATGTCCGGGTCGCGCACGGGCTCGACTATCGCGACGCCGCCCCGGTCGCCGGCGCACGTTCGGGTGGCGGGACGGAGGAACTGTCGGTAGAAGTCGAAGTGAACCAGTTGCCCGCGCAGGCGCAATCCCAGTCCTAGAAGGCGACGAGGGGCCGATGACCTATTGTTTGGGGATGCTGCTGGACGCGGGGCTGATCATGATCGCCGACACGCGCACCAATGCCGGCGTCGACGACATCTCCTCCTACCGCAAGCTGCACTGCCTGGTGGACACGCCCGAGCGGTGCATCTTCGCCGCCTCCGCCGGCAACCTTTCGACGACGCAGATGGTGATCAGCCTCCTGCGCGAGGGCGTGCCGACCCGCAACGGCGCGCCCGACGCGGAGTATGAGGGCCTGCTGCGGACCATCGCCGAACCGACGACGATGTTCCGCGCCGCGCAGCTCGTCGGCGACGCAGTGCGCTTTGCCAACGACACGGTTGGCAAGGCGCTCGCCGCGCTCAAGATCAGCGCCTCCTCCTCAATCCTGCTCGGCGGGCGGATCGGCAACCAGCCGCCGGCGCTCTACCTCATCTACTCGGCCGGCAATTTCATCGAGTGCAAGGCGGACGTTCCCTTCTTCCAGATCGGCGAGACCAAATATGGCCGCCCAATCCTGGACCGGGTGATCCGGACCTCGACGCCGCTCGGCGAGGCGGTGAAGATTGCCTTCCTCTCCTTCGACGCCTCGATTCGCTCGAACCTCGCGGTGGGCCTGCCGCTCGACATGATGATCCTGCCGAACCGGACGGGCGCGCGTCCCTACCAGCGACGGATCGAGGTGAACGACCCCTATTACAATGACCTGTCGCTGCGCTGGGGCGACCTGCTGAACGACGCCGCCCAGACGATCCCCGACCCGCCCTTCCTGCCCGATCTCGACTAGGCCGCGGCGGCCTGCCGGGCGAGCGCCGCCCAGGCCGCGATCCGGCCCGTCTGCGCCGCCCCGTTCATGTAGCCGGGCCAGGCATCCGACAGCCACTCGCCGGCGAAGATCAGCGGGCCGGCAACGCTGGCGCGCGCCGCGCCATCCTCGCCCTCGGTGGTGAGCAGGCCGGCGAAGCGGCTGAGCTGGCCCGGACGATAGTTGACATAGGCGCCCCCGGTCAGCGGCTCCTCGCCCCAGCGGGTGCGGCGGACGCGGCCGTTGGGCGCGGGAAGCTCCGGCATCGCCCGGCGCGCGACGTCGCTGAACCGCTCGGCCAGCTCGGCCATCGTCGCGTCGGAAAGGGCACGCACCTGGTCGCCACCCAGGAAGAAGCAGAGCGCGCCCGGCCCCTCCGCCGGCGGCGGCGCGAGCGAGACCGCGTCCCAGATCGCGGCGAAGGGCTGGCTGCCCCACACCGCGCCGCCGAAGCCCATGCGGCGGCGCCAGCTCTGCCGGTCGTAGCCGACGATCAGCTTCTCGTTGCGGCCGAGCGCCGCCTCGGCGATGAAGGCACGCCACGGCTCCGGCAGCGGCCCAGAAATCTCCGCCTCGCGGACGAGCGGCGCGGGCAGCGCAACGATCACCCGATCGGCGCGCGCCTCCTCCCCGTCGGCGAAGCCGAGCCGCACGTCCGGCCCCGCAATGTCGAGGGCGACCAGCCGCTTGTTGACGCGGATCGACTCCGCATGGACGCGCGCGAGCGCGCGAGCGACCTGGTCGGTGCCGCCCGAGACGACATAGCGCTCGTCCGACTGGCTGATGCGGCTCACATGGGCCCCGTCGACGGCGGGCAGATTCCAGATCAGCTCCAGCGCGCTCGCCTCGGCCGGCTCGACGCCATATTCGGTGCGGATTCCGGCCTCCAGCGCGTCGCGCGCGTCGCCGGCGGGCATGGCGTGGCGATCGAGATAGTCGGCGACCGAGAACGCATCGAGCTCGCGCGCGACCGCCTCATAGTCGCGGTCGAGCCGCTCGGCGTCGTCGGCGATATGCGCCGCGATGCCGCGCAGCGCCCGGACCAGCTCCGCCTCGCGCACCAGCCGACCGCCCCGGCCGATCTGCAGCTCCGCGCCGGGGCCGAAGGCCTGACGGTCCACCAGGCGAATGCCGAAGCGGCGGCAATAGCCGATCATGTCGGCATGATCGGTGTTCACGAGCTGCGCGCCCTCGTCGAAGGCGAATTCGGGGGCGAACACGCCGCGCACCGACCGGGTCCGCCCGCCGCAGGCGCCGCGCGCCTCGTAGAGCGTCGCGCGGACGCCCTGCCGCGCCAGCGTGTCGAGCGCCGCCAACCCGGCGAGTCCTCCGCCGACGATGGCGATGCGGGGCGCGCCTTGCGCGAAGGCCGGCCAGCGCGGCAGGGCGAGCGCCCCCGCCCCTGCGCCCAGCGCCGCGATCACGCGCCGCCGGGTGATGCCGCCGCCTCCGGCCCGCGCCGGACGCGCGCCCGCTTCCTGGAGATTGATCGCCCGCGCCCGCTCGATCGCCCGCCAGACGAAACTCCGCATGGCCTCCCCCCTTCGGTCGACCGGGGGACCCTACCCCAAGCCGCGCGCCGGCGCGAGGGGCGGCGGAGGGCCGGATCGCATCCGGCGACAGGCCCGAGGGCGGCGGGCCGCGCTCAGCCGAGCGCGAGTTCGTGCTGTTCGGGGTCGAAGCGGCGCCAGCCGCCGGGGCCCAGCTTTTCGAGCGGGCGAAAGCGGGCCTTGTAGGCCATGCGCCGCGACTCGGCGACCCAGTAGCCGAGATAGACATAAGGAAGGCCCGCCCGCGCGGCGCGAACGATGTGATCAAGGATGATGTAGGTGCCCAGCCCCGAGCGATCGGGCAGATCGGGCTCGAAGAAGCTATAGATCATGCTGAGCCCGTCGGCCTGCTGGTCGGTGAGGCAGGCGCCGACCAGCCGCCCCGGCCGGCCGTCGCGCAAGGGCTCGCGATATTCGACGACATAGGTCTTGACCGGGCTCTGCTCGACCATGTCGGCGAAATCGTGCTCGTCCATCTCGACCATGCCGCCGTCGGGATGGCGCCGCTGGAGGTAGCGACGCAGCAGCTCGTACTGCTCCTCGGTCGCCCAGGGCTTGGAGGCGGCGACCTCCAGATCGGCATTGCGTTTCATCGTCCGCCGCTGGCTCGCGCTCGGCTGGAATTCCTGCGTCACGACGCGCACCGAGATGCAGGCGGCGCAATCGAGGCAGGAAGGACGGTAGGCGACGTTCTGGCTGCGGCGAAAGCCGATCCGGCCCAGCGCGTCGTTAAGCTCGCCGGCATGCGGCCCGGCAAGCTCGGTGAACACCTTGCGCTCGATCTTGCCCGGCAGATAGGGGCACGGCGCCGGCGTGGTCACGAAGAAGCGCGGGAATCGGAACGGGGCGGTCAAGGCGACTCCATCGGCCTTCAGATTGCGCCCCATTTATGGGCCAGCGCACCGGCCTTGGAAAGCGCCCTGCGGCGAAATCCCGCGGGCGCGGTCTGGATCGTTCCGGCGTGGGACGACGGTTCAGTCCATGGTGACCGGCCGCACCCGATAGCCGCTCGCGGCGAGCGCGGCGACGAGCCGCGAGATCTGCTCCGGATCGCGCGCCTCGCACTCCACCTCCACCGCCGCGTCCTTGGCGGGAAGGTCGGTGTACACGCGCTGGTGCAGCACCTCGACGACGTTCACCTGGCACGCCGAGAAAAGCTGCATCACCGCGACCAGCGCGCCTGGCCGGTCCTGCAACTCGATCCGCAGCCGCGCCATGCGCCCCGAGCGAGCGAGATCGCGCAGCAGCACATTGGCGAGCAGGTGCGTGTCGATATTGCCGCCGCTGACGACGAGGCCGATCGTGCGGCCGCGATAGCGCTCCGGATCGCCGATCAGCGCCGCCAGCCCGGCCGCGCCGGCGCCCTCCGCCACCACCTTCTCCGATCCGACGAGCAGCGAGATCGCCGATTCGATGTCGCGCTCGGGCGCGAGCACGATGTCCGAGACGAGCGCCTCGATGATGTCCGCGGTAAGCTTACCCGGCGCCTTCACCGCGATCCCCTCGGCGATCGTGTCGCCCGCGCAGGGCAGGCCCGGCTTGCCGGCGAAGCGCCCGTACATGGCGGGATAAAGGCTGGCCTCCACGCCAATGATCTCGATGTCGGGGCGCAGCGTTCTGGCGGCGACCGCCATGCCGGCGACCAGCCCACCGCCGCCGATCGGCACCACCAGCAGGTCGATGTCCGGCGCGTCGGCGAGCAGCTCCAGCGCGACCGTGCCCTGCCCCGCCATCACCGCATAGTCGTCGAACGGGTGAACGAAGGCGAGGCCGCGCGCCTCCGACAGCCGCCGCGCCTCGGCATAGGCCTCGTCGAAGCTCTCGCCGTGCAGCACCACCTCGGCGCCGTGGCTTTCGGTCTGGCTCACCTTCACGATCGGCGTCGGGGCCGGCATCACGATCACCGCCGGCACGCCGAGCCGCCGCGCGTGATAGGCGACGGCCTGGGCATGGTTGCCGGCCGAGGCGGCGATGACGCCGCGCGCGCGCTCATCGTCGTTCAGCAGCAGCAGCTTGTTGAGCGCGCCGCGCTCCTTGTAGGCGCCGGTATGCTGGAGGTTTTCGAGCTTGAGATAGAGCCTCGCCTCGAAGCGATCGGAAAGCGCGCGGCTCGGCACCGTCGGCGTGCGCAGAACCGCCCCCTCGATGCGCGCCGCCGCCGCTTCGATCTCGGCGAGGCCGAAGGGAAGGTTGGTCGCAGCCATGGGCCGGGGGTCTAGACGATCTGGCGCATCGGGCAAACAGGCCTTATCGCAGCCGCCATGCTCCGCTTCCTCATCGCCCTCGCCGCGCTCGTCTGCGCCAGCCCCGCGCTCGCCGACCTGCTGATCGACCATGTCAACGGCTATACGATGGCGGACGGGCGCCTCACCCGCTTTTCCGCCATCCTGATCGGCGACGACGGCCGCGTCGAGCGGCTGTTTCGCGACGGCGAACGGCGGCCGGAGCGGTCCCGTTACCTGCTCGACGCGCACGGCCGCACGATGCTGCCCGGCCTCATCGACGCGCACGGCCATGTGATGGAGCTGGGCCTCGGCGCGCTCGCGCTCGACCTGTCCGACACCAATTCGCTGGAGGAGGCGCAGCAGCGCATCCGCGACTATGCCGCGGCAAATCCGACGCCGCGCTGGATCGTCGGCTTCGGCTGGAACCAGGAGCGCTGGCGGCTCGGCCGCTTCCCCACCGCCGCCGACCTCGACGCCGCGGTGGCGGACCGGCCGGTCTGGCTGGTCCGCGTGGACGGCCATGCCGGCTGGGCAAACAGCCTCGCGATGCGCGAGGCGGGCGTCACTGCCGCCACCCGCGCCCCCGAGGGCGGGCGGATCGAGCGCATCGGCCGCGAGCCGAGCGGCGTCTTCGTCGATGCCGCCCGCCAGCTCGTCGAGCATGCCGTGCCGCCGCCGCTCCCGATCGTGCGCGACCGCGCGTTCGAACAGGCGCAGCGCATCCTGCTCGGCTTCGGCGTCACGGCGACGTCCGACATGGGCACCAGCCAGGAGGACTGGGCGACGATCCGGCGCGCCGGCGACAACGGCCGGCTGAAGCTGCGCATCTTCTCCTACGCCGCCGGCGTCGACACCCTGCTCGCCATCGCCGGGACGCGCCCGACGCCGTGGCTCTATGACGGGCGGCTCAGGATGGGGGGCGTCAAGCTCTATCTGGACGGCGCGCTCGGCTCGCGCGGCGCCTGGCTCAAGCAGGACTATGCCGACGCGGCCGGCCAGCGCGGCAACCCGCTGCTCACCGACACGATGCTCAAGAACCTGATGAGCCGCGCGGCGATGGACCATTTCCAGGTCGCCGTCCACGCGATTGGCGACGCCGCCAACGCCGAGCTGCTCGGCGCGATCGAGGAGCTTTCGGGCACCTATACCGGCGACCGGCGCTGGCGGATCGAGCACGCCCAGATCGTCGATCCGGCGGACCTGCCGCGCTTCGCCCAGCACGGCATCATTGCCTCGATGCAGCCGACCCACGAGACCTCGGACTGGCGGATGGCGGACGCGCGGATGGGGCACGAGCGGCTGCGCGGCGCCTATGCGTGGCGGACGATGCTCGAGCAGCACGTCCCGCTCGCCTTCGGCTCCGATTATCCGGTCGAAAGCCCCAATCCCTTCCCCGGCCTTGCCGCCGCGATCAGCCGCGAGGACGCGGAAGGCCAGCCGCCGGGCGGCTGGTTCCCCGAGCAGCGGCTGACACTGGAGGAGGCATTCGCCGCCTTCACCACCGGCGGCGCCTATGCGGCCTTCGCCGAGGAGGACCTTGGCTCGCTCGCCCCCGGCCGCCGCGCCGACTTCATCTTCATCGACCGCGACATCTTCGTCGATCCCGACCCGGCGCGCATCCGCCAGACCCGCGTGCTCGAAACCTGGATCGGCGGCGAGAAGGTGTGGGAACGGGAGGAGTAGGCGGGTCTCATCCCTCCCCGGCGCGGGGACCCGGAAGACCTAGTTCGCCACCATCTCCACCAGCGTCGCGGGCGTCAGGATCTGCGGCAGCTCGCGCGGCTCCGCGCCGGGGGGGTAGTAGAGATAATAGGGGACGCCGGAGCGGCCGTGGGCGGCGAGGAAGGCGCTGATCGCCGGGTCGCCGCGCGTCCAGTCCCCCATCAACACCTTCACGCCGCGCGCGCGGAAGGCATCCGCCACCTCGGCGCGGTCGATCGCGACGCGCTCATTGACCTTGCAGGTGAGGCACCAGTCGGCGGTGAAGTAGAGAAAGACCGGCGTGTTCGCAGCGCGCAGCGCCGCGAGGCGCGTTTCGTCGAACGGCTCGGTGGCGAGCGCGCCCGACGCGACGGCCTGCGCGGCCTCGGCCGGCGCGAGGCGGACGAAGGGCAGCGACCCGATCACCGCGACCGCGACGAGCGCGAGCGCCGGCCAGGTTGCCCTCCTGCCCTGCCGGACGCCGAACCACCACAAAGCGAGGCCGAGCAGCAGCGCCGCGCCGAGGCCGATCGCCATGCCGTCCGCCCCGCTCTCGCGCCCCAGCACCCAGGCGAGGCCGAGCGCGGTCACGAACATCGGCACGGAAAGGAGGCGCTGGAGCGTACGCATCCACGGCCCCGGCTTCGGCAGCCAGCGGCGCAGCGCCGGCACGAAGCCGAGCGCGAGGAAAGGCAGCGCGAGGCCGAGTCCGAGCCCGACGAAGACCGCAATCCCCGCCCAGAGCGGCAGCACCAGCGCGGCCCCCAGCGCGACGCCGAGGAACGGCCCGGCGCAGGGCGTCGCGACGAAGGCCGCGAGCGCGCCGGTGAAGAAGGCGGCGCGCGCCCCGCCGCCCTGGGTGAGCGATTCGCCAGCGGTGATGACGGGAAGCTCGAACAGCCCGGCGAGGTTGAGCGCGATCGCGGTGACGAGCAGCAGGAGCAGCAGGATCACGCGCGGGTCCTGCAGCTGGAAGGCCCAGCCCGCCGCCGATCCGCCCGCCCGGAGCGCGAGCAGCGCGATGCCGAGCGCGAGGCAGGTGCCGACGACGCCGGCGGCATAGGCGAGCGCCTCGCGCCGCGCGTGCGCGCCGTTCCCGGCGCGGGCGAGGCTCAGCGCCTTCAGGCCGAGGATCGGGAAGACGCAAGGCATGACATTGAGGAGCAGCCCGCCGGCCAGCGCGCCGAGCAGGGCGAACAGGATGGCGCCCGCGTCCGCCGGCGAAGCGCCCGGCGCGGCGGCCGTCCCCGCGATCGGGGTTCCCGCCGGCGGCACCTCGCCGAGCCGCGCGGTAAAGGACAGGCCGGCGCCCTCGCCGATGGCGAGCACGCCATCGAAGGAGGCGAGCCGCGCCGCGCCCTCGTCCGCCTCGGTCTCGACGACGAGCGTGTCGCCGTTGCGCGACACGCTTTGCGGCGCGGCGTAGCGCACCGCTTCCTGCGTGACCGGATAGACATAGGGGTCGGCGATCGCCGCGCCGCGTGGAAAGGGGATGGCGAGGCGCAGCCGCCCACCGGAGACGGCGAAGCGCGCCGGCTGGCCGAGCGGGCGCGGCAGCGCCTGGCGAAAGCGATCGAAGCGCGCGTCGCGCGACGCGGGCGGGCCGCCGACGGTCAGCTCGGTGGAGACGTTCGCCGTCTCCGGCACGCACAGGCTCTCGGTGCAAACGAGATAGTCGAGCCGGGCATCGACCGGCACGACCACGCCCGGCTCCGCGTCGGCGGGAACGCGCAGCGTCGCAAGCAGGGCGTAATCGCCCTCGAACACATAGTTCATCAGGCCGGCGATGGTCAGGCGCCGCGGCACCGGATAGAGCAGCGGATCGGCGCGCCAGCCATTGTCGAGCCGCCAGGCGACGCGAGGCTCGGTCCCGGCATCGCCGGGATTCCGCCAATAGCCGTGCCACCCCGGCTGCGGGCGCATGAGAAAGGCGAGCGTGACCGACTCGCCCGGCGCGACCGAGCGCGTCTCGGGCAGGAGCGTGACGTTCATGTGCCGCGCGGCGGCGCTCGCGGCCGTGGCGGCGAAGGCGGCGAGAAGGAGGGCGAGGAGCGCCGCGAGCCTGGTCATGCCGCGGCTATAGCGCCTCGCCTTCGTTTGCCAAAAGGGATCAGGAACGGGGTCCGGCGGCGGCGCAATCGGCCGGCGCGTCGCCCCCCACGGTGCGCGCCGGAACGGGTGCCGCCGCGACGAGGCAGCCGAGGATCGTCATGAGTATCAGGCGTCCCATATGTCCCGAAATCGCCGATCGGGGCGGCCGCGTCCACGCCGGAACAGGGTTAATTTTCCCCTGCCCCGGATCGGGACGGATCGCGCGGCGGAGGTCAATGCGAGCGCCCGCGACCGGTCCGGCGAACCTTCGTTGCGACCGGCCAGGTCCCCCGCCTTGGTCGGCGGGCGCGCGGGCCTGCCCGTCCCAGCGGCGCGGGAAGGACGAATCGGCCGGCCCCCTCTGCGCGCCCTTGCCTGCCCTGTTCCCGACCTACTCCAGGTTCGGCCGCAGCCACTTGCGGGCCTGCTCCACGTCCACGCCGCGGCGGGCGGCATATTCTTCGAGTTGGTCCTCGCCGATGCGGGCGACGCCGAAATACTGGCTGTCGCGGTGGCCGAAATAGAAGCCGGAGACGGCCGAGGCGGGCAGCATCGCGAAATTGTCGGTGAGCCGTACGCCCGCCGGTCCCTCGCCAGCGCCGTCGGCGCCGAGCATCTCGAACAGGATCGGCTTCAGGCTGTGGTCCGGGCAGGCTGGATAGCCGGGTGCCGGGCGGATGCCGGCATAGGTCTCGTGGATGAGATCGGCATTGGTGAAATGCTCGTCCGGCGCATAGCCCCACACCGCGGTCCGGACGTGGGCGTGCAGCGTCTCGGCGAAGCTCTCCGCCAGCCGGTCGGCGAGTGCCTTCAGCAGGATGTCCGAATAATCGTCGTTCTGCGCCCGGAAGCGCTCCAGGTGCGGCTCGATGCCGTGGATGCCGACCGCGAAGCCCCCGATCCAGTCCTCGCCCTCGGGATCGATGAAGTCGGCGAGGCACATGTTGGGCCGGCCGGGGCGCTTCCTGATCTGCTGCCGCAGGAAGGAGAGCTTCGTCTCCTCGTTGCTGGCGAGCACGTAGATGTCGTCGCCCTCGCGGCGGCAGCGCCACAGGCCGACGGTGCCGCGCGCCTGCAGCCAGTGCTCGGCGATGATCCGGTCGAGCATCGCCTGCGCGTCGTTGAACAGGCTGCGCGCGCTCTCCCCGACCACCGGGTCGTCGAGGATCGAGGGATAGGTGCCGGCCAGCTCCCAGGCGCGGAAGAAGGGCGTCCAGTCGATCGTGTCGCGCAGCGCGCGCAGCGGCCAGTCGTTGAAATGATGCACGCCGGGGCGCAGCGGCGGCGGCGCCTTGCCGGCGGGATCATAGGGGAAGGGGTTGGCGCGCGCCTCGGCGAGGCTGGCCAGTTCGTTCTGCCCCTTGTTCGCGCGCGTCTCGCGCACCGCGCGATATTCGGCGACGGTGCGCTCGACCAGCCCGGCGCGCTGCGTGTCGGAGACGAGGCTGGTCGCGACGCCCACCGCGCGGCTGGCGTCGAGAACGTGGATCACCGGCCCGTCATAGGCCGGGTCGATCTTGAGCGCGGTGTGCACGCGGCTGGTCGTCGCGCCGCCGATCAGCAGCGGCAGCGTCATCCCCTCGCGCTGCATCTCGGACGCGACCGTCACCATCTCGTCGAGCGAGGGGGTGATGAGTCCCGAGAGGCCGATCATGTCGGCCTTGTTGTCTTTGGCAGCCTTCAGGATGTCCTGCCAGGGCACCATCACGCCGAGGTCGATCACCTCGAAGCCGTTGCACTGGAGCACCACGCCGACGATGTTCTTGCCGATGTCGTGAACGTCGCCCTTCACGGTGGCCATCACGATCCGGCCCTTGCCGGACGTGTTCGCGTCCTTCTCCGCCTCGATATAGGGGAAGAGGTGGGCGACGGCCTTCTTCATCACCCGGGCCGACTTCACCACCTGCGGCAGGAACATCTTGCCCGATCCGAACAGGTCGCCGACGACGTTCATCCCGTCCATCAGCGGCCCCTCGATCACGTCGATCGGCCGGGCGGCGGCGCGCCGTGCCTCCTCAGTGTCCTCGACGATGAAGGTGTCGATGCCCTTCACCAGCGCGTGCTCCAGCCGTTTGGCGACCGGCCAGCCGCGCCACTCCGCCGCCTCCTTCTCGCGCGCGGGATCGCTGTCGCGATACTTCTCGGCGAGCGCCACCAGCCGCTCGGTCGCGTCGTCGCGCCGGTCGAGGATCACGTCCTCGCAGGCCTCGCGCAGTTCGGGATCGATCGCGTCGTAGACGTCGAGCTGTCCGGCGTTGACGATCGCCATGTCCAGCCCCGCCGGGATGGCGTGGTAGAGGAACACCGAGTGCATCGCCCGGCGCACCGGCTCGTTGCCCCGGAACGAGAAGCTGAGGTTGGAAAGCCCGCCGGAAATGTGCGCGTGCGGGCAGGCGGCGCGGATCTCGCGGCAGGCCTCGATGAAGTCGAGCGCGTAGCGGCGGTGCTCCTCGATCCCGGTCGCGACCGCGAAGATGTTGGGATCGAAGATGATGTCCTCGGGCGGAAAGCCGATCGAGGTGAGCAGGCCGTAGGCGCGCTTGCAGATCTCGACCTTGCGTTCCCTGGTGTCGGCCTGGCCGGTCTCGTCGAAGGCCATCACCACCACGGCGGCGCCGTAATCGCGCACCTTGCGGGCGAGGCGCAGGAACTCCTCCTCCCCCTCCTTAAGGCTGATCGAATTGACGATCGGCTTGCCGGAGACGCACTTCAGCCCGGCCTCGATCACCGTCCATTTCGAGCTGTCGATCATCACCGGCACGCGGGCGATGTCCGGCTCGGCGGCGATGAGCTTCAGGAAGGTCGTCATCGCGACCTCGGCGTCGAGCAGGCCCTCGTCCATGTTGACGTCGATCACCTGCGCGCCGTTCTCGACCTGCTGGCGCGCGACCTCGACCGCGGCGGCATAGTCGCCCGCCATGATCAGCTTCTTGAAGCGCGCCGAGCCGGTGACGTTGGTGCGCTCGCCGATATTGACGAAGCGCGAGCGCAGCGCCGCATCTGCCTGCGGCAGCGGTTCGGGAGTGGAATCAGTATCGGGCAAGGCGGAAGACATTCGGTTCGGCAATCCAAGACAAAATCGGACAAGGCCCCTCGCCTGCCCTCTCCCGCGAACGGGAGAGGGGTCAGGCGGCGAGAGTCATCGGTTCGAGGCCGGCGAGGCGGGTGCAGGGCGACAGCTTCGGCACCGCGCGCGGCGGCAGGCCGGCGACCGCCTCGGCCATCGCGGCGATGTGCGCGGGCGTCGAGCCGCAGCAGCCGCCGACGATGTTGACCCAGCCGTTCTCGGCCCATTCCCTGAGCAGCGCTGCGGTCTCGGCCGGCAGTTCGTCATATTCGCCGAGCTCGTTGGGCAGCCCGGCGTTCGGATAGGCCATGATCAGCGTGTCGGCGATGCCGGCGAGCGTCTGCACGTGCGGACGAAGCTGCTTCGCGCCGAACGAGCAGTTGAGCCCCACCGTCACCGCGTCGGCATGGCGCACCGCGTGCCAGAAGGCCTCGACGGTGTGGCCCGAGAGGTTGCGGCCGGAAAGGTCGGTGAGCGTCATCGAGATCATCAGCGGCACGTCGCGCTCAAGGTCGGCCGCGGCCTCCTTCGTCGCCATGATCCCGGCCTTGGCGTTCAGCGTGTCGAAGATCGTCTCGATCAGGATGAAGTCCGCGCCGCCCTCGAGCAGTACGTCGACCTGTTCGCGATAGACGGCCTTCAGCGTATCGAAGTCGATCTCGCGATAGCCGGGATCGTTGACGTCGGGCGAAAGCGAGAGCGTCTTGTTGGTCGGGCCGATCGCGCCGGCGACGAAGCGCGGCCGCCCGTCCCTCGCGGCGAAATCGTCGGCGGCGCGGCGCGCGATCCGGGCCGCGGCGCGGTTGATGTCCGCCACGAGATGCTGCGCGCCGTAATCGGCCTGGCTGATCGCATTGGCGCTGAACGTGTTGGTCGAGACGATGTCCGAGCCCGCCGAAAGGTAGGCGCGGGTGATCTCCTCGACGATGTCGGGCCGAGTGAGGGCGAGGATGTCGTTATTGCCCTTCTGGTCGCGCGGAAGATCGAGCGCGCCGCGATAGTCGGCCTCGGCGAGGCCAAGTCGCTGGATCTGCGTCCCGAACGCGCCGTCGGTGAGCAGGATGCGCTTTTCCGCCTCGGCCCGCAGTCTTTCACGCGCGTTCATCGTCATTCTCCGTCATCTCGGCGGTCCACGCTCCTCACGCCGCCGCCTCCCGGCGCCGGCCGCCGGGGCGCAGACCCAGCAGGTGGCAGATCGCGTAGGCGAGCTCGGCGCGGTTGAGCGTGTAGAAGTGGAAATGGCGCACGCCGCCCGCATAGAGCCGGGCGCACAGCTCGGCGGCGACGGTGGCCGCCACGAGCTTGCGCGCCTCCGGGCGGTCGTCCAGCCCCTCGAACAGCCGGTCCATCCAGGCCGGGATCGCCGCCCCGCACTGGTCGGCGAACTTGCGCGTCTGGGCGACGTTGGAGACGGGCAGGATGCCGGGCACGATCTCCGCATCGATCCCGGCCGCCGCCGCCTCGTCGCGGAAGCGCAGGAAGCAGTCGGGCGAGAAGAAGAACTGGCTGATCGCGCGGTTCGCGCCGGCGCCGATCTTGCGCTTGAGATTGTCGAGATCGGCGGCGCGGCTCGGCGACTCCGGGTGGCATTCGGGATAGGCGGCGACCGAAATGTCGAACGGCGCGACCTTCTTCAGCCCGGCGACCAGCTCGGCGGCATTGGCATAGCCGCCGGGATGGGTCTCGTAGGGCCGCCCCGGCTCGGGCGGGTCGCCGCGCAGCGCGACGATATGACGCACGCCGGCCGCCCAGTAGGCGCGGGCGATGGCGTCGATCTCCTCCCGCGTCGCGGCGACGCAGGTAAGGTGCGCGGCGGGGGTGAGATCGGTGTCGCGCACGATCCGCGCCACCGTCGAATGCGTGCGCTCGCGGGTCGAGCCGCCGGCCCCGTAGGTGACCGAGACGAAGCGCGGGCTCAAGGGCGCCAGCGCCTCGATCGACTCCCACAGCTGCGCCTCCATCCGCTTGGTCTTCGGCGGGAAGAACTCGAAGCTGACGTCGATGTCGCCGGCCGCGTCGGCGAAGAGCGGCCGCGCGGCGGTCAGGAAGGAGTCGCTCATGCCACCACCTTCAGCCGCGATTTCGATTCGGCGCGCACGCCGAGCCAGATGGTGACGGTCAGCTCGCCGCCCTCGAGATGCTCGACGACACGACCTTCAAGCCCGGCGTCGGCGAGGTAGCGCAGCATCGTCTCGTCGGCGAAGCCGAGCCGCTGGTGCGCGTCGCGGCGGCGCAGCTCCTCGCGCTCGTGCGGCGCGAAATCGACGATCAGCAGCCTTCCGCCGACCGAGAGCAGCCGCGCCGCCTCGGCAACCGCGGCGGCGGGGTTCTGCGCGTAATGGAGCACCTGGTGCAGGATCACCGTGTCGGCGGCGCCGGCGGGGAGCGGCAGCGCGTACATGTCGCCCTGCCGCAGTTCGACCGAATCGAGGCCAGCCTCCGCCAGCTTGACGCGGGCGAGGCGCAGCATTTCCGGCGCGCGGTCGATGCCGACCGCGCGCTCCGCCGCGGGCGCGAACAGCTCCAGCATCCGCCCGGTGCCGGTGCCGATGTCGATCAGCCGGCCCAGCTCGGCCTCGCCCAGCGCGCGGCGAATTGCCGCCTCGACCTCGCTTTCGGCGACATGGAGCGAGCGCAGCGCGTCCCAGTTCTCGGCGTGGCTCGCGAAGTAGCGCTCGGCGGCGGCGGCGCGATCGGCCCGGACCGCCGCGAGCCTGGCCGAATCGGCGGCGAACCAGGGATTCTCCCCGTCGAGCGCGACCCAGCGCGAGAGCAGGTCGAACAGCGGATCAACGCGCTCGCGGGGCCCGAGGCCCACGAACACCCAGCTCCCCTCCTTGCGCCGCTCGGCAAGGCCGGCCTCGATCAGGATGCGCACGTGGCGCGACACGCGCGGCTGGCTCTGGCCCAGCACCTGCGCGATCTCTCCCACCGACAGCTCCATCGCGCGCAACAGCATGAGGATCCGAAGCCTCGTCGGATCGGCCAGCGCGGCGAAAATGCGGGGCTCTTCAGCCATATTTGCAGATATAAAGATATCTTTATATCAGCGTCAAGCGCACCTTTGCCAACCCGCTTGGTAGAGAAATGCTGGACTCATCGTTTCGCATCCAATAAAAGCTGCGCTTCGCCCGAAGCCGGGGGAAGGGCAAATTGCTCTTCGGCGCACGGCGAAATTGGACTGTTTAACCTCGCAACTGATCGAAGGGATCACCCAGTGAAGAAGATCGCTCTCACCCTCGTCGCCGCTTCGGCGCTCGGCCTCGTCGCCTGCAACAGCAACACGGCCGCCACCGAGAATGCCACCGACGCGATGAACCAGGCCACCAGCGACCTGGGCAACGCGACCGACGCCATGACCGACGCGGCCGCCAACGCGCAGGACGCCGCCGCGAATGTCGCCGACGCGGCGACCGACGCTGCCGCGAACGTCGCCGACGCCGCGGCCGACGCGACGACCAACGCCCAGTAAGCGATTCGCTAACGAACAGGAGGGCCGCGCGGATCACCCGCGTGGCCCTTTTTCGTGCGCGCGATCCGGCATTTCGCCGGAACGGTGCGGCCAGCAGATGATCAGGTCCGGAGCGCATTTCGGGGCGTGTCAGCGCCGGCCCGAAGCCTCGCTCCCCGCCGGGCGAGAGAGGTTGGAGGGAGGGCGCGACCGAACGGGCCGACACCCCGCGGAGCTTTCATCCGCCGGCATCGGGACCCCGCGCCCCTCCACCGAAGCCGCTTCTTCGCGCCGCGCGGATCGGCTAACGGTGCGCCGGTTTCGCGTTCAGGAGGGAATGCATGCGAAGATCGCACTGGCGGGTCGCCCTGGTCGCGCTCGCCCTGCTCGGCGCCTGCCATCGCCAGGAAGGACGCGGCGGGCTGACCGCGGACGAGGAGCGGCGGCTCGACAACGCCGCCGCGATGCTGGAGGCGAGCACGATCGAGAAGGGGGACGAGAATGTCGCCGCCAACGCGGCGATGCTCGACGAGACCGTCGACGAGAACCTGTTCGACATCGATTGAGAGCGCCACGCGCGCGCGGCGCAAATCAGCGGCGCAAATCAGATGAAGAAGAAGGGCCGGGATCGCTCCCGGCCCTTCCCTTTTCTGCTGGACGGCCCGACCCGGCGGGCGCCGGGGCGGACCTGCCCGTGCCGGATCAGAAGTCCATGCCGCCCATGCCGCCGCCCGGGGCTGCCGCGGGCTTGTCCTCCGGCAGCTCGGTCACCGCCGCCTCGGTGGTGATGAGCAGGCCGGCGACGCTCGCGGCGTCCTGCAGCGCGGTACGAACGACCTTGGTCGGGTCGATGACGCCCGCCTTGGCGAGATCCTCGTAGGTCTCGGTCTGGGCGTTGAAGCCGAGCTTCTCGTCGTTGCCGTCGATCAGCTTGCCGGCGACGACCGCGCCGTCGACGCCCGCATTCTCGGCGATCTGCCGCACCGGCGCCTGGAGCGCGCGACGGACGATGTCGATGCCGCGGGTCTGGTCCTCGTTGGCGCCGGTCAGGCCCTCGAGCGCCTTGGTGGCGTAGAGCAGCGCGGTGCCGCCGCCCGGGACGATGCCCTCCTCGACCGCCGCGCGGGTCGCGTGCAGCGCGTCGTCGACGCGGTCCTTGCGCTCCTTCACCTCGACCTCCGAGGCGCCGCCGACCTTGATCACCGCGACGCCGCCGGCGAGCTTCGCCAGCCGCTCCTGCAGCTTCTCGCGGTCATAGTCGGACGTGGTGATCTCGATCTGCTGGCGGATCGACTCGATGCGCGCCTTGATCTGGTCCGAAGCGCCAGCGCCGTCGACAATGGTGGTGTTGTCCTTGTCGATGGTGACGCGCTTGCACTGGCCGAGCATGTTCAGCGTGACGTTCTCGAGCTTGATACCGAGATCCTCGCTGATCATCTCGCCGCCGGTCAGGATCGCGATGTCCTGCAGCATCGCCTTGCGGCGATCGCCGAAGCCCGGCGCCTTGACGGCCGCGACCTTGAGGCCGCCGCGCAGCTTGTTGACCACGAGCGTGGCGAGCGCCTCGCCCTCGATGTCCTCCGCGATGATGAGCAGCGGACGGCCCGACTGCACCACCGCCTCGAGGATCGGCAGCATGGACTGCAAGTTCGAGAGCTTCTTCTCGTGGATGAGGATGTACGGGTCGTTCAGCTCGACCAGCATCTTCTCCGGATTGGTGATGAAGTAGGGCGACAGGTAGCCGCGGTCGAACTGCATGCCCTCGACCACCTCGAGCTCGAACTCGAGGCCCTTGGCCTCCTCGACCGTGATGACGCCTTCCTTGCCGACCTTCTCCATCGCCTCGGCGATCTTCTCGCCGACTTCCTTGTCGCCATTGGCCGAGATGGTGCCGACCTGGGCGATCTCCTGCGAGCCGGAGACGTCCTTCGAGCGCGCCTTCAGATTCTCGACGACCTTGGCGACCGCGAGGTCGATGCCGCGCTTGAGGTCCATCGGGTTCATGCCGGCGGCGACCGACTTCATGCCCTCGCGCACGATCGCCTGGGCGAGCACGGTGGCGGTGGTGGTGCCGTCACCGGCGAGATCGTTGGTCTTGCTGGCGACCTCGCGCAGCATCTGCGCGCCCATGTTCTCGAACTTGTCCTTGAGCTCGATTTCCTTGGCGACGGTGACGCCGTCCTTGGTGATGCGCGGCGCGCCGAAGCTCTTGTCGATGACGACGTTGCGGCCCTTGGGGCCGAGCGTGACCTTCACCGCGTCTGCGAGGATGTCCACGCCCCGGAGGATGCGCTCGCGCGCCTCGCGCGAAAAGCGTACGTCTTTGGCTGCCATCTGGCTTACCTTTCAATCCTGGAATGTTGGTGAAACTGACGAAACGGAAGGGGCGCGGCCTCAGCCAATGATGCCGAGGATGTCGCTCTCCTTCATGATGAGGAGATCCTTGCCGTCGATCTTGACTTCCGTGCCCGACCACTTGCCGAACAGGATGCGATCGCCGGCCTTCACGTCGAGCGGCGTCACCTTGCCGTCCTCGCTCTTCGCGCCCGGGCCGACGGCGACGACCTTGCCCTCCTGGGGCTTCTCCTTGGCGGTGTCGGGGATGATGATGCCGCCGGCCGTTTTCTCCTCGGCCTCGATGCGTTCGACCAGCACGCGATCGTGCAGGGGACGAAAGTTCATAGGTTCACCTTTCCTTTTCCTCAGTCACGCGGTAGACGGCCCCCCTTCGAGGTAGGCCGCGACACGAAGCTTGTTAGCACTCTCGGATGGCGAGTGCTAATGTGCGCGATTTAGGCGCACGGGCGCCGAGGTCAAGGGCGCCAAGGCAGCATTTTTTGCCGGGTCAGGGGCGGATCGAGATCCGCCAGCCAATCGAAACCCGCCAGTCCGACGCGTAGCCCGGATAGGGCCGGTCCACGGTGCGGGCATATTCGAGCTCGATCATCGCCCGGTCCGTCCAGGCGAAGCGCACGCCGCCGCCGGCCGAGGCGAGATCGAAGTCGCGACCCGCGGAGTCGCCGCGCGGGAGCAGGCGCAGCTCCGACCAGTCGCCGAATCCGTAGATCTCGCTGCGCGCGAAGGGCCCGGCGCCGAACGGCCGCCAGGCGAGCTCGCCCAGCGTCGCATAGCCGCGGTCGGCATTGATCAGCCCGGTTTCGAAGGCGCGCCCGAAATCGAGCCCGCCGACCGAGAAGCGCTCGACCGCGGGCAGCGGATCGTCGGTCCACTGGCCGGCGGCGCGGAGCCGGAGCGCGGCGCGCCGGCCAATGGCCTGATCGAGCGAGAGGCGCCCGGCGAGCTTGGTGAAGCCCTCCTCGCCCACGTCCGCGGGCACGTCCGCGCCGAGCGCGGCCAGCCCCCGGCTGGCGCTGGCGGTCCCGGAGACGACGCGCCGTGTCCCCGCCGCCGCCAGCGTCGCGGCGGCGCGGACGGCGCGGCTGTGCTCGCTGGCGATCAGCGAGCCGAAGGCGGCATTGTCGCTGTCGATGCCGTCGATTCCGAGGCTCAGCGTCAGGCTGCGCCGATAGCTGCGCAGCATCGGATGGCTGACGGTGAGGCCGGCCGTGCGCGCCTCGCCGGTGACGCCCGTTCCCTCGGCATGGGTGGCGATATAGCCGCCATTGACCGCGAGCCGGGTGCCGTCGGTGCCGAGCGGCGTCGAGTGGCTCATGCCGAAATAGAGCTGGTCGTTGAAATCGGCCGAGGCCGAGGCCGTCAGTTCAGTCGCGTCGCCGTCGCGAAGGAGGCTGTAGCCGCGCGCGGCCGCCTGGAACACGCCGTCGCGGACGAGGCGCGTGGTGCGGTTGTCGAAGCTGAGCGTGAGCGTCGGCCGCCGGTAGTCGAGCGTGAGGACGAGGCGGACTCCGCCTGGCCCCTCGCCCATCTGCAGCGTCGGCTGGACAGTGAGCCCCGGAATGTCCTGGATGAGGGAGAGATAGCGCTCCAGCGTCGCGCGGCGGGTCGGCCGCTCGCGCGTCAGCCGGTCGGCATAGGCGCGCACGAGGGCAAGGTGCCGGTTCTCGACCTCGCCGGTGAGCAGCACCGCCTCGATATGACCCTCGCCGACGAGCACGGTGACCGTGCCGGTCGAAAGATCCTGCGCGGGAATGACGACGGTGAACAGCGCGATCTGCGAGCGCGCATAGGCGCGCGACATCGCCGCGACCAGCGCCTGCAGGTTCTCGTGCGTGGCGGGCCGGCCGATGAAGGCCTGCGCCGCCTGCGCGACGACGGCCGGTACCGCCGTGTCCTCGAAGCGGATGCCCTGGATCGGCGTCGTCGTCGCGTCGCCGGCGTCGACCCTCGTCGCCGCGCCGGGAAGGTCGGGCGCCGCGATCGCTGGCGGCAGCTCGACCTGCTGGCGATCGACGCGGTCGCGATCGATCGGGCTGCCGGTCTGCGCGTCCGCCCGCCACGGGGCGATAAAGGCGGCGGCCGCGGCGAGCGCCGCCAACCGCCACCCCGGGGAGAGCGGGCGCGACGGGCGTGAAGTCGCCGCGCCCGCCACCAGCTTAGTTGCCTCGACGCTGGCCGCCAAGCAGCCCTCCCAGTCCGTTGGTGACACCTTGCACGAGGCCGCCTACGGCGCCCGTCGCGGGCTGCGCCGGCGGCGCGGCGTTGCCGCCGTTCTGGGTCAGCAGGCCGGTCACGGAGCCGCGCACGTTACCGACAAGCCCAGCGCCGTTCGCGCCGCCCTGGCCCGTCGGCAGGACGCCGGCCACCGTCGTCACCACCCCCTGCAACGGGCCACCCGCGCCGCCATTGCCCGGTTGGGCGACGGGGAGCAGGTTCGTCACGGTCTGGACGACGCCCTGCACGACCCCGCCGGCGCCTTCGCCGCCGCCGTTGCCGCCCGGCAGCGCGCCGGTGACGGTATTCACGACGCCTTGGACGACGCCGCCCAGCCGATCACCGCCGACGCCAGTGGCCAGCGTGGCGACCTGCCCGGCACTGCCGACGCCGACGGTGAGCGCGTCGCCGCGCGGCTGCGTGGCGGAGAGGACGCCGACGCCAACCAGCGGCGAGCGATCGGCCCAGCCGAGCACTTGCCCCTGACCGACCGTCAGCTTCACCAGCGAGCCGACCGCTGCGGTGAGGCCGTCGATGAGGTAGGTCTCGCCATTGCCGGCGCGAACCAGCGCCTTGCCAGCGTCGGCGGTCGTCTCGATCACGCGGCCCACCAGCCGGGTGCCGGCGGGAAGCCGCGGATCGACGATATTGGCGAGGATCGCGCCGCGATCCGCCACGCCCTCGACCGTGTTGCCGGCGGCGACGAGCACGCCGGAAACGACCGGGTTCGTGTGCGCAGGATCGCCGGTATTGGCGAGCAGGCCGGTGCCCGCGATGCCGTTCGGGCCGATCAGGCCGCCGACCGCCAGCGCACCTGTCGCCCCCAGCGCCGCGCCGTCACGACCGGGCGCGCCCGGCGGGCCGGCGGGACCAGCAGGGCCGACCGGACCCTGCGGGCCGGCGGGGCCTTGGGGGCCGGCCGCGCCGATGGGTCCGGGCGGTCCGTCCGACCCGTTCCCTCCCGGCGCGCCGCCGACGCCGGGGGCGCCCGGTGTGCCGATACTTCCGAACCGGGTCACGCCGCTGGATTCACAGCCAGAGAGCGTAATGATCATCGTCGCGGACGCAAGCAGCGTCAGAGTGGAGCGTCGAACCCTGCTGGTCATTTTCCACACCCTTTTCTGCGCCCCCACGCTATTCGATATCATTTCCCTTCGCGTATCGACGCGAATACTGTTCCGAAATGGACACAGTTCTTTTCAATAAGTTAACGATTGTTAACCATGCCCGGCGGTGGGTACGCGGGCGCGGCGCCGGCGCATTTACAGCGTCCCTCCGCTGCGTTAGCCGGGGCGGGAGGAGACTGCCGATGAGCTTTGCGGCGCGAGTCTGGCGACTGCTGGTGGGCATCAAGGACGCGCTCGTCCTGCTGTTCCTGCTGCTCTTCTTCGCGGGCCTCTACGGCCTGCTTTCCGCGAGCCCGTACAAGGAGAGCGCGCGCAGCGGCGCGCTGCTGCTCGATCTTGACGGCGCGATCGTCGAGCAGCCGGCGCGTCCCGACGCCATCGCGGCGCTGAGCGGCCGGGCGCAGGGCCGGCAGTACCGGGTCGCCGAGCTGGTGCGCGCGCTCGACGCGGCGGCGAGCGACAACCGGATCAAGGCGGTGGCGCTCGATCTCGGCATCTTCGCCGGCGGCGGCCAGAGCGCGATCGCGGACGTCGGCGCCGCGCTCGACCGGGTGCGGCGCGCAGGCAAGCCGGTGATCGCCTGGTCCAACGGCTATACCGACGACGGTTACCAGCTCGCCGCCCATGCCAGCGAGGTGTGGCTCGATCCGCTGGGCGCGGTCGCGATCACCGGGCCGGGCGGCAGCAATCTCTATTATGCCGGCCTGCTGCAACGGCTCGGCATCACCGCCAACGTCTATCGCGTCGGCGCCTACAAGTCGGCGGTCGAACCCTTCACCCGCAACGACATGTCGCCCGAGGCGAGCACCGCCGCGCAGGCGCTGGCCGACGCGCTGTGGGAATCCTGGCGCCAGGACGTCGCGCAGGCCCGCCCGCGCGCCCGAATCGCCGACTGGGTCGCCGATCCGCACCGGTTCATCGCCGAGGCGAACGGCGACCTCGCCGAAGCCGCGCGCCGCGCCGGCCTCGTCGACCGGATCGGGGATCGCACCGCCTTCGGCGCGCGGGTCGCCGAGGTCGCCGGCACGAGCGACGATGGCCTGCCCGGCAGCTTCCGCGCCGTCCGCTACGACGCCTGGGTCGCCGACCACCCGATCAGCGATTCGGCGGGCCGGATCGGGGTGCTCACCATCGCCGGCGAGATCGTGGACGGTCATGCCGGGCCGGGAACCGCCGGCGCCGAGACGATTGTCGCCAATCTCGAGCGCGGGCTCCGCAACGGGAATCTGAAGGCGCTGGTGGTCAGGGTCGATTCGCCAGGCGGCTCGGTCTTCGGCTCCGAGCGCATCCGGCGCGCGATCGCCGCCGCGCACGAGCGCGGGCTGCCGGTCGTGATCTCGATGGGGTCCGTCGCGGCGAGTGGCGGCTACTGGGTCTCGACCGCGGGCGACGCGATCTTCGCAGAGCCGTCCACCATCACTGGATCAATCGGCGTGTTCGGCATCCTGCCGAGCTTCCAGGGCGCGCTCGAAAAGCTCGGCATCGGGGTGGACGGGGTGCGGACGACGCCGCTTTCTGGCGAGCCGGACCTGCTGCGCGGCCCCTCCGAGGAGGCGGGCCGGCTGATCCAAGCGGGGGTCGAGAACACCTATCGCCGCTTCATCGCGCTCGTCTCCAGCTCGCGACGGCTGCCGCCCGCGCGGGTGAACGAGATCGGCCAGGGCCGCGTGTGGGACGGCGGGACCGCCCGCCAGTTCGGCCTCGTCGATCGTTTCGGCCGGCTTGAGGACGCCATCGCCGAGGCGGCCCGGCGCGCAAACCTTGATCCGAACAACGTCCGCACCGTCTATCTGGAGCGCCAGCCCGGCTGGTTCGAGAAGATGCTGCTGGGGCTTTCGCGGCGCGACGGGGACGACGATGCCGAGGCCCGCGACGCCTTCTCGCGCATCGCGTCGCGACAGCAGGCGCTGGTTGGACGGGCGCTCGGCGACGCCCGGTCGCTGCTCGCCGGCCCGGCGATCCAGGCGCGCTGCCTCGAATGCGCCGCCGCGGCCGCGCCGCCGCCCGCCGCGGGCCGCCGCGCGACCCCGACGCTGCTCGGCGCGCTGCTCGCGCGGCTATGGGGCGCATGAGGCTGCGGCGCGCCGCGACGGCGGATGCCGCCGCGATCGCGGCCATCTACGCGCCCTACGTCACCGACACGGCGGTCACCTTCGATACCTCGCCGCCCGACGCGGCGACGATCGCCGAGCGCATGGCCGGGGCCGCCGATCTCTATCCCTGGCTCGTCGCCTGCGACGCGGAGGGCGTCGTCGCCGGCTATGCCTATGCGAGCCAGTTCCGGCCGCGCGCTGCCTATCGCTTCGCGGTGGAGACGACGGTCTACCTCGCTAAGGGGCGCGGCGGCGCCGGCATTGGCACCGCGCTCTACACGGCGCTGCTCGACCTCCTCACCGCACAGGGCTTCCGGCAGGCGATCTCGGCGATCACGCTCCCTAACCCGCCCAGCGTCGCGCTGGCGAGCGGATGGGTTTCGTCGTCGTCGGCCGTTACCCCCAAATCGGCTGGAAGCTGGGCGCGTGGCACGATGTCGGCCTCTGGCAGCGTCGGCTGGCGACCGGCGACGACCCGCCGGTCGAGCCGAAGCCCTATCCGCCCTTCTGGTCCGACCGGTTCCTGTAGCCCGGCAGGCCGATCCCCCGCTCGATCGCGAAGGCACGCAGCGCAAAGCCGGCGAGGCCGGCGACCGGCCCGGCGATCGCGCCCGGCACGCCGGCGAAGAGCAGCCCCACGACCAGTCCCGCCGCAAGCGCGGCCGCGGTCACGTAAAGCTCCGGGCGCATCAGGATCGACGGCTCGCCGGCGAGCACGTCGCGGATGATGCCGCCGAGGCAGCCGGTCAGCACTCCCATGGCGAAGGCAGGCAGCGGCGCGATGCCCCAGGCGAGTCCCTTGGCGGCGCCGTAGCTCGCATAGGCCGCCATGCCGATCGCATCGAGCCAGAGCAGCGCCTTTCCCTGCCACAGCCCGCTCGGCAGCAGCCAGACGGCCAGCGCGGCGCCAAGGCAGATCAGCAGCGTCGCATTCTCGTGCACCCAGAAAACCGGCGCGCCGATCAGGAGGTCGCGCACCGTGCCGCCGCCGACGCCGGTCACGACCGCGAAGAAGGCGAAGGTGACGAGCGTCTGGCGCTTGCTCGCCGCGACCAGCGCGCCGGTCAGCGCGAAGACGGCGATGCCGGCGAGGTCGAGCAGGTGGAGGACCGGGCCAACCAGGGCGGGAAGCTGCGCGTCCGCCATCGCTCAGCGCGGCTCCTGCCACACGCGGACATGATCGACCGCCATGCGCTGCGGCAGCGCCGCATCGTCGATGCCGCGCGCGGCGGCGGCGAGCAGGGGAGCGGCGAGCAGCAGGATGGGCATCGCCGCATTCCTAGCACAGCCGGTTCCCCGGCGCGAACGCGCCGCGCGCAGGCGCGCGTGGCCAGCGCCACGCTAAAAAAGCTCCCCGTGCAGCGAAGCATGACGGGGAGGATGTGGGGGCGCCGCGCGCCAACCCGCGCGCGCCGGCCCGAATCCTAAATGTGGATCGGCTTGCCGTTCACCGCCATCGCCGCTTCCTTCACCGCCTCGCTGTGCGTCGGGTGGGCGTGGCAGGTGTAGGCGATGTCCTCGCTGGTCGCGCCGAACTCCATCGCCTGCGCGGCCTGGGCGATCATCGTGCCGGCGACGCAGGCGATCATCCACACGCCGAGCACGCGATCGGACTCGGCATCCGCGACGACCTTCACGAAGCCGTCCGGCTCGCGATTGGTCTTGGCGCGGGAATTGGCGAGCATCGGGAACTTGCCGGTCTTCACCTCATAGCCGCGCGCCTTCGCGTCCTCCTCGGTGAGGCCGACGCCAGCGATCTCCGGCATGGTGTAGACCACGCTCGGGATCACGTCGTGGTTCACGATGCCGGGCTGGCCGGCGATGATCTCGGCGGCGGCGATGCCCTCGTCCTCGGCCTTGTGGGCGAGCATGGGGCCGGGCACGACGTCGCCGATCGCATAGATGTGCGGCACGGCGGTGCGGAAGTCGTGATCGACCTCGATCTGCCCGCGCTTGTTGGTGGAAAGGCCCGCCTTGTCGAGATCCAGCCCCTCGGTGTTCGGGCGGCGGCCGATCGAGACCAGCACCACATCCGCCTCGATCGTTTCCGCCGCGCCGCCGGCGGCGGGCTCGACGGTGAGGGTGACGGTCTTGCCCTTCACGGTGGCCCCGGTGACCTTGGTGGAGGTGCGGATGTCGAAGCCCTGCTTCTTGAAGATCTTCGCCGCCTCCTTGCGGACCTCGCCGTCCATGCCGGGGAGGATCTGGTCGAGGAACTCGACGACGGTGACTTGCGCGCCGAGCCGGCGCCAGACGCTGCCCAGCTCCAGCCCGATCACGCCGCCCCCGATGACGACCATCCTCTTCGGCACCTGCCGAAGCTCCAGCGCGCCGGTTGAATCGACGATTCGCTCCTGGTCGATCTCGACGCCGGGCAGCGGCGTCACCGACGAGCCGGTGGCGATGATGAAGTTCTTCGCCTTGTAGGCGGTGCCCGCGACGTCGATCGTGTTGGCGTCGAGAAAGCGGCCGTGGCCCTTCAGCCAGGTGACCTTGTTCTTCTTGAACAGGAACTCGATGCCGCCGGTCAGCCCCTTGATCGCCTCGAGCCGTGCCGCGTGCATCGCGTCGAGATCGAGCGACACGCCCTTCGTCGCGACGCCCCATTTGGCGAGCGCGCCGGAATGGGCCTCCTCGTACAGCTCGGAGGCGTGGAGCAGCGCCTTGGAGGGGATGCAGCCGACGTTGAGGCAGGTGCCGCCCAGCGTCTCGCGGCTTTCGACGCAGGCCGTCTTCAGCCCCAGCTGCGCCGCCCGGATCGCCGCGACATAGCCTCCCGGCCCGGCGCCGATCACGATCACGTCGAATTCGGTGTCTGCCATTCCAAAACTCCGTTCGCCCCGAGCCTGTCGAAGGGCCTCCTTTTTACCGCGCCGCAAGCGATCGGGCTTCGACAAGCAGCCCGAACGGACGGCCTAGAGATCGATCAGCAGCCGCGTCGGATCCTCGAGCGCTTCCTTCATGCGCACGAGGAAGGTGACCGCTTCGCGGCCGTCGATCAGGCGGTGGTCGTAGCTGAGCGCGAGATACATCATCGGGCGCACGACGATCTGGCCGTCGCGCACCACCGGCCGCTCCTCGATCCGGTGCATGCCAAGCACCGCCGACTGCGGCGGGTTGATGATCGGCGTGGAGAGCAGCGAGCCGAACACGCCGCCGTTGGAGATGGTGAAGGTACCGCCCTGCATCTCCTCGATGGTGAGCGTGCCTTCCTTCGCGCGGCGGCCGAAATCGGCGATCGTCTTTTCGATGTCGGCGAAGGAGAGCGCCTGCGCGTCGCGGATCACCGGGACGACGAGGCCCTGCGGCGCCGAGACCGCGACCGAGACGTCCATATAATCGTGGTAGACGATCTCGTCGCCGTCGATCGAGGCGTTGACCGCCGGGATGTCGCGCGCGGCCAGCACGGCCGCCTTCACGAAGAAGCTCATGAAGCCGAGGCGGATGCCGTGCTTCTTCTCGAACAGGTCCTTGTAGCGGTTGCGCGCCTCGATCACCGCCGACATGTCCACGTCGTTGAACGTGGTGAGCATCGCCGCGGTGTTCTGCGCCTCCTTGAGCCGGCGGGCGATGGTCTGGCGCAGGCGCGTCATCCGCACCCGCTCCTCGCGGCGCTCGCCGGCCGCGGCAGCGCGCGGGGCCGGCGCCGGCGAAGGCGGCGGCGCGGCGGGGGCCGGCGCCGACACGGCGGGCGCCCCGCCCTCGGCCTGCTGCGCCTTGGCGGCGGCGAGCACGTCGTCCTTGGTAATGCGACCGTCCTTGCCGGTGCCCTTGATCTTCGAGGGATCGACGTGAAGCTCCAGCACCGCGCGGCGCACGGCGGGCGAGAGCGTCAGGTGCGCGCTCTCCTCGTCGTCACCCTCGGCGACCGGCGCATTTTCGTCACCCTGCGGCGTCGGTGTCTCGCCCGGGCCGGCGGGATTGACCGCGCCGGAGGCCCCCGCAGGCGGCGCGGGCGGCGGCGCAACGGCGGCGCCCGCCGCCTCGATCGTCGCGATCACCGCGCCGACATCCACCGTGTCGCCTTCCTTGACGTGCTGCTCGCCCATCACGCCGGCGACCGGGGAAGGCACGTCGAGCGCCACCTTGTCGGTCTCGAGGCTCGCGATCGCCTCGTCGGCCGCGACGGGGTCGCCCGGCTTCTTCAGCCACGTTCCCAGCGTCGCCTCGGTGATCGATTCGCCCAGCGTCGGAACCTTGACCTCGGTCGCCATCCTTCTGTCCTTCTAGCTCGCCTTGCGCCGCTCGGGCGCCTTCCTGTCGAGGCCGAGAGCCTCCGCGACCAGCGCCGCCTGCTCCTCGGCATGACGCTTCGCGAGGCCGGTCGCCGGCGAGGCCGATTCGGGCCGGCCCGCATAGCGCGGCCGCTTCGGCTTCACCCCGGCCTCGGCCATCGCCGCCTCCAGCCGATCCTGGACGAAGAACCAGTAGCCCTGGTTCTTCGGTTCCTCCTGGCACCAGACGACCTCCTCGATATTGGTCATCCTGGCCATCCGCTTCGCGAGCGGCTCGCCCGGGAAGGGATAGAGCTGCTCGACGCGAACGATCGTCGTGTCGCGCAGCCCGGCGGCGTCGCGCGCCTCCATAAGCTCGTAGGAGACCTTGCCGGTGCACAGGACCAGCCGGCGCACCTCCTCGTCCGCCGGCGGAGTCATATCGGACAGCAGGCGACGGAAGTGGCCCTCGGTAAAGTCGTCGAGCTTCGACACCGCCAGCTTGTGGCGCAGCAGCGACTTGGGCGTCAGCACGATCAGCGGCTTGCGGAAGTCGCGGTGCATCTGCCGGCGCAACAGGTGGAAATAATTGGCCGGCGTCGTGCAGTTGACGACCTGGAGATTGTCCTCGGCGCAAAGCTGCAGGAAGCGCTCGGGCCGCGCCGAACTGTGCTCCGGCCCCTGCCCCTCGTAGCCGTGGGGCAGCAGCATCACGAGCCCGTTGGCGCGCAGCCACTTTGCCTCGCTCGCCGCGATGAACTGGTCGATCATGATCTGCGCGCCGTTGGCGAAATCGCCGAACTGCGCCTCCCAGAGCACCAGCGTCTTCGGGTCCGCGAGCGCATAGCCATATTCGAAGCCGAGCACGCCATATTCGGAGAGCGGGCTGTCGCGCACCTCAAAGCGGGCCGGGCCGACCTTGGTCAGCGGGATATACTTGGAGCCGTTATTCTGGTCGACCCAGACGGCGTGGCGCTGGCTGAACGTGCCGCGGCCCGAATCCTGGCCGGACAAGCGGACCGGGAAGCCCTCGCGCAACAGCGTGCCGAAGGCGAGCGACTCGGCGGTCGCCCAGTCGAAGCCCTCGCCGGTCTCGAACATCGCGCGGCGCGCGTCGATGATGCGGCCGAGCGTCTTGTGGATCGTCACCTCCTCGGGGACGGTGGTGAGGATGCGGCCGATCTCCTTCACCAGCGGCTCGGACACGGCGGTGACGACGTTGCGCCGCTCGCTCTCGGGGGTCGAGGGCCGGCCGAGCCCGCTCCAGCGCCCCTCGAACCAGTCCGCCTTGTTGGGCAGGTAGGAGGTGGCGGCCTCGAACTCGGTCTCCAGGAAAGTGGTGAAGGCCTGAATCTCGCCCTCCACCCAGCCCGGCGAGATCACGCCCTCGGCCTCGAGCCGCGCGGCGTAGAGCTGCGAGACCGGCGGGTGCCGCCGGATCTCGCGATACATCAGCGGCTGGGTGAAGCTCGGCTCGTCGCCCTCGTTGTGGCCGAAGCGCCGGTAGCACCACATGTCGATGACGATGTCGCGCTTGAAGGTGTGGCGATAGTCCATCGCCAGCTTGCACGCGAAGGTCACCGCCTCCGGATCGTCACCGTTGACGTGCAGGATTGGCGCCTGGACCATCTTCGCCACGTCCGACGGATAGGGCGAGGAGCGCGCGAACTGGGGGCTCGTCGTGAAACCGATCTGGTTGTTGATGATGAAGTGCAGGCAGCCGCCGGTCGCGTAGCCGGGAATGCCGGAAAAGCCGAGACATTCGGCGACGATGCCCTGGCCCGCGAAGGCGGCGTCGCCGTGCAGCAGCACCGGCAGCACCTCCTTGCCCTCGCTGTCGCCGCGCAGCACCTGCGTCGCGTGCGCCTTGCCGAGCACGACCGGATCGACCGCCTCGAGGTGGCTCGGATTGGCGACCAGCGAGAGGTGGACGTTGATGCCGTCGAAGCTGCGATCCGACGAGGTGCCGAGGTGATATTTGACGTCGCCCGAGCCGCCCACCTCGGTCGGATTGCTCGCGCCGCCGGCGAATTCGGAAAAGATCGCGCGATAGGGCTTGCCCATCACGTTGGCGAGCATGTTGAGCCGGCCGCGGTGGGCCATGCCGAACACGATCTCGCGCACGCCATATTGGCCGCCATATTTGATCACGGCTTCCATCGCCGGGATCATCGCCTCGCCGCCGTCGAGCCCGAAACGCTTCGTCCCGACATATTTCTTGGCGAGGAACTGCTCCCACTGCTCGGCCTGGATGACCTTCGTCAGGATCGCGCGCTTGCCCTCGGGCGTGAAGCTGATCTCCGCGTCGCGGCCTTCCATCCGGTCCTGGAGGAAGCGGCGCTCCTCCAGGTCGTTGATGTGCATATATTCGAGGCCGACCTTGCCGCAGTAGTTGCGACGCAGGATCTCGACGATCTCGCGCACCGTCGCGCGCTCGAGGCCAAGCGCGCCGCCGAGCCAAACAGGCCGGTCCAGCGCCGGACTAGAAAAGCCGTGGAATTCGGGCGTCAGGTCCTCGGGCAACTCGCGCTTGGCGAGCCCCAGCGGATCGAGATCGGCCGCGAGATGCCCGCGCACCCGGTAGGTGCGGATCAGCATCATCGCGCTGATCGAATCCTTGGCCGCCTGCTCGATCTCGGCGGGCGACGCGCCGGCCGCGCTCGCCGCCGCCCTTGCGGCGGAGGCGACCTTTTCGAGCGTCTGGCGCGTGGGATCGAACCCCGCGTTCAGATCGTCCAGCTCGTCGAGCGGCCAATTCGCGCGCGCCCAGCTCGGTCCGGGCTCGCGCGTCATCTCGCCACCAAGGATGTCCACTTTCACCGCCTTTTCGTCAGCGCACCGGCCCTACCCGAACGCTCAACCGTTCAAAAGGGCCGCGAGCGTGTTGCCCAGCTCAGATGGGCTCTGCGAAATGGTAATTCCAGCCGCCTCCATCGCCCCGATCTTGCCCTCGGCCCCGCCCTGGCCGCCGGAGACGATCGCGCCGGCATGGCCCATGCGGCGGCCCGGCGGCGCGGTGCGCCCCGCGATGAAGCCGACGACCGGCTTGCCGCGCCCGCGCTTCGCCTCGTCGGCGAGGAACTGCGCGGCCTCCTCCTCGGCGGTGCCGCCGATCTCGCCGATCATGATGATCGACTTCGTCTCCTCGTCGGCGAGGAACAGCTCCAGCACGTCGATGAAGTTGGTGCCGTTCACCGGATCGCCGCCGATGCCGACCGCGGTGGTCTGGCCCAGCCCGACATTGGTGGTCTGGAACACCGCCTCGTAGGTGAGCGTGCCCGATCGGCTGACGATGCCGACGCTGCCCTTGCGGAAGATGTTGCCGGGCATGATCCCGATCTTGCACTCGCCGGGAGTGAGCACGCCGGGGCAGTTCGGCCCGATGAGACGCGACTTCGAACCGGAAAGCGCGCGCTTCACCTTCACCATGTCGAGCACGGGGACACCCTCGGTGATGCACACGATGAGCGGCACCTCGGCGGCGATCGCCTCGAGAATCGAGTCGGCCGCAAAGGGCGGCGGCACGTAGATCACGCTCGCCGTCGCCCCGGTGGCATCGATCGCCTCGGCGACGGTGTCGAACACCGGCAGGCTGAGATGCGTCGTCCCGCCCTTCCCCGGCGTCACGCCCGCGACCATCTTCGTCCCGTAATCGAGCGCCTGCTGGGTGTGGAAGGTGCCGGTATCGCCGGTCATCCCCTGAACGATGACCTTGGTGTTCCTGTCGACGAGAATGGACATTCGGGGTCGCTAGCTTTCTGACTTGAAAAGGGGAAGTCGGGCGCGGAGCGGACCGGTCAGCCGAGCGCCGGATCGATCTTCTTGCAGGCCTCGAGCAGCTCCTTCACCGCATCGACCGAAACCTGGAAGTTGGCCTTCGCCTCCTCGTCCAGGTCGATCTCCACGATCTGCTCCACGCCGCCCGCGCCGATGATCACGGGCACGCCGACATAGAGGCCGTCGAGCCCGTACCTGCCCTCGACATAGGCGGCGCAGGGAAGCAGCCGCTTCTGGTCGCCAAGATAGGCCTCCGCCATCGCGATTCCACTGGTCGCCGGCGCGTAATAGGCCGAGCCGGTCTTGAGCAGCGCGACGATCTCGCCGCCGCCGCCGCGCGTGCGCTTCACGATCGCGTCGATCCGCTCCTTCGTCGAGCGGCCCTGCGCGACCAGATCCGGCACCGGAATGCCGGCGACGGTGGAATATTGCACGACCGGCACCATCGTGTCGCCGTGGCCGCCGAGCACGAAGCTGTTCACGTCGCGCACCGAGACGCCGAACTCCTCGGCGAGGAAATGGCTGAAACGGGCCGAGTCGAGCACGCCCGCCATGCCGACGACCATGTGGCGCGGCAGGCCGGAATATTCGCGCAGCGCCCACACCATGGCATCGAGCGGGTTGGTGATGCAGATCACGAACGCGTTCGGCGCGTGGTTCTTGATGCCCTCGCCGACAGCCTTCATCACCTTGAGGTTGATCCCGAGCAGGTCGTCGCGGCTCATGCCCGGCTTGCGGGCGACACCGGCGGTGACGATGATGACGTCGGCGCCCTCGATGTCCTTGTAATCGTTCGAGCCGGTGATCTTCGCGTCGAAGCCTTCGATCGGGCCGCACTGCGACAGGTCGAGCGCCTTGCCCTGCGGTACGCCCTCGACGACGTCGAACAGGACGATGTCGCCCAGTTCCTTCGTCGCCGCGAGATGGGCAAGGGTGCCGCCGATATTGCCGGCGCCGATAAGCGCGATCTTCTTCCGAGCCATGAAGGCCTCCCGATCCTGACCAATGGTGACAAAAAAGCGACGGCGCTGCGTTGCAGCAGGGACGCGCGGCCCGCTTAGCCCCACCGCGCGCGGGGAGCAACCGATTCAACCGCCGTTCCTATTCCGTTGCCCGCCGGCGCAATCCGTGCGAAAAGCGCGGCCTCCAATGGGAGCGCCCCGATGCGCCTTCTCGCCCCCGCCGCCGCCGCCCTCGCGATCTCGATCAGCACCCCCGCCTTTGCCGGCACCCGGACATGGGACGACGCCAGCCGCGTCGGCGAGGTCGCCCTCGTCGGCACCGCGCTCGTCCTGCCCTCGTTCCGTGGCGACTGGAACGGAACGCTTCAGGCGGGCGGCAGCGTCGGCGCCGCCTGGCTGATCACCGAGGGGCTGAAGCAGACCTTCCCCGAGACGCGGCCGGACGGCAGCGACCGGCGCAGCTTCCCGTCGGGCCACGCCTCGCTCTCCTTCGCGGCCGCGGCGACGATGCAGAATCGCTACGGCTGGCAGATCGGCATCCCCGCGCACCTCGTCGCCGCCTTCGTCGGCTATGCGCGCGTGCGCGCCGACAAGCATCATTGGTATGATGTCGTCGCCGGCGCCGCGGTGGGCGAGGTTTCCGGCCTGCTCATCACGCGCCGCCACGACGCCAACGTGCGCGTGCTCCCCTGGGGCGATACGCATGGCGGCGGGATCGCGCTCGGCCTGAATTTCTGACGGCCGCGCGGCGCCGGCCTTCACGTCGCGCCATGCCCCCGCGCGAGATAATCGGCGCTCTGCATCTCCATGAGGCGCGAGGCGGTGCGCTCGAACTCGAACGCGCCGTCGCCCGTCGTACAGAGCTGGTCGGGCGGCGCGTCGGCGGCGGCGAGCAGCTTCACTTTGTGCTCGTAGAGCGCGTCGATCAGGCTGACGAAGCGCGCCGCCTCGTTGCGGTTCTCCGGCCCCAGCTTCGGGATGCCGACAATGACGACGGTGTGGAAGTGGCGCGCGATCGCGAGATAGTCCGCCGATCCGCGCGCCTCGGCGCAGAGCCGCTTGAACGAGAAGACAGCGACGCCCTTCAGGCTCTTCGGCACGTGCAGGGTGCGCCCGCCCGGCACGTGCAGCTCCTCGCTCGGCACCTTCGTCCGGTCCTCGACCGGATAGTCGGTGAGGCGGAAGAAGGCCTCGGAGAGCGCCGCGGTCGCCTCCGGCCCGTTCGGCACGTACCAGGTCGGCATCCCGCCGAGACGCTCGAGCCGATAGTCGGTCGGGCCGTTGAGCGGCACGACCTCGAGCGCGCGCTCGATCAGCGCGATGAAGGGCAGGAACAGGTCGCGGTTGAGCCCGTCCTTGTAGAGATCGCGCGGCGGCCGGTTCGAGGTGGTGACGACGGTGACGCCGCCATCCAGCAGGTGCGTGAACAGGCGCGAGAGGATCATCGCGTCCGCGCTGTTGTTGACGATCATCTCGTCGAAGCAGAGCAGCTTCGTCTCGGCGGCGATCGCCTTGGCGACGTGCGGCACGGGATCGCCGGCGCCCGTGGCGCGCTGGGCGCGCAGCCGATCGTGCACCTCCAGCATGAATTCGCTGAAATGGACGCGACGCTTGGGCGCGTAGTGGATCGTCTCGAAGGCAAGGTCCATCAGCATGGACTTGCCGCGCCCCACGCCGCCCCACATGTAGACGCCGCCCGGCGGCCGCTCGAACCGGCCCGCGAGCCGCCAGATCGGGCTCCCCCGCCGCGGTTGCTCCTCCAGCTTTTCGGCCAGCGCAGCGAGCACCGCGACGGCGCGCTCCTGGTCCGGATCGGGCCGCAGCTCCCCCGCCGCGACAAGCGCGCGATAGCGTCGTTTAAGCTCCGTGGTGCCGGCCTCGCCCGCCATGCGGCCTCCCTAGCCGAAAGCCTCGTCCGCGCAAGGAGCCGGCGCTTCGTCAGGAGCAGGTCGCTACCCCCCTCCCGCTTGCGGGAGGGGAAAAGTCAGACCGCCCGCTCCGCCAGCATCTTCTTGGTTTCGGCGATCGCCTTGGCCGGGTTGAGGCCCTTCGGGCAGACGTTCGCGCAGTTCATGATCGTGTGGCAGCGATAGAGGCGGAACGGGTCCTCCAGCTCGTCGAGCCGCTCGCCGGTGAACTCGTCGCGGCTGTCGGCGAGCCAGCGATAGGCCTGGAGCAGGATCGCCGGGCCCAGGAACTTGTCCGCGTTCCACCAGTAGCTTGGGCACGAGGTCGAGCAGCAGGCGCACAGGATGCACTCGTAGAGGCCGTCGAGCTTGGCGCGGTCCTCCGGCGACTGCAGCCGCTCCTTGCCCGCGGGCGGCGGCGTTTTCGTTTTCAGCCACGGCTCGATCGAGGCGTACTGCGCGTAGAAATGGGTGAAATCGGGGACGAGGTCCTTGATCACGTCCATGTGCGGCAGCGGCGTGATGCGGATCTCGTCGCCCTTGATGTCCTCGATCGCGGTCGTGCAGGCGAGGCCGTTCTTGCCGTCGAGGTTCATCGCGCACGAGCCGCAGATGCCCTCGCGGCAGGAGCGGCGGAAGGTGAGCGTCGAATCCTGCTCGCTCTTGATCTTGATCAGCGCGTCGAGGACCATCGGGCCGCAGCTGTCGAGATCGACCTCGAAGCGATCGTAGCGGGGATTCTCGCCGCTCTCCGGATCGTAGCGGTAGATCTTGAAGGTCCGGGTGCGCTTGGCCCCGGCCGGCGCCTTATGGACACGCCCCTTGGACGTGATCTTGCTGTTCTTCGGAAGCGTGAACTCAGCCATGCCTGTCTCCCCGTGCGCGAGCGGGATAGCCGGTCCGCGCCGCGCGCTCAATCCTCTCGCGCGCACTTTTGTGCGCCCGCCGCAGGGGCGAAATTGCCCGGTGGCGCCTGCCGCCGCATTCGGCTAGGGGGCCGCGACGAACCCAATTTCGCCGGGGCCCAGATGTATCAGCACGAAATGGCGCGCAGCGGCCGGCGCCTGTTCTTCATTCGCGGCCTTTATATCTACACCGTGATCGCGATCGGCACGCTGATCGTGTGGCAGACCGGGCTCGAGGGCCCGTTCGCCGATCCCTTCTGGAATTGCGCCTGGTTCTGGCTGTCGCTCGGCGTCGCCGGCGCCGGCGCGCTGGTGCGCGTGATCACCTCGGGCTTCGCCGCGCTCGGCACGTCGGGCCGCGCCAAGGTCGCCGCCGAGGCGGCCGAGCTCAACACCACCGGCCCCTATTCGCTGGTCCGTAACCCGCTCTATGTCGGACGCATCCTCAACTTCACCGGCCTGGCCATGCTGACCGGCTCGTGGGTCTATGGCGCGATCGTCTTCCTGCTCGCCCTCCTCGTCTACGAGCGCATCTCGGTCTACGAGGAGGAATTCCTGCGCGAGAAGTTCGGCAAGGCCCATGCCGAATGGGCGAAGGACGTGCCGGCGCTGCTGCCGCGCCTCAATGGCTGGGTGAAGCCCAAATATCCCTTCTGGTGGAAGCGGATGATCTGGCGCGAGCAGAACAAGCTGTTCCTGCTCGCCACCGCCGTCGCGCTCTACGCCTTCGCCCGCGCCGGCTTCGATCCCGCGGCGGTGCCCGAATGGCAGCACCCCTGGTACTACGCCTATGGCGTGCTCGTCGTGATCCGCTTCATCATCGGCGGGCTCAAGATGGGCGGGTACTTCAAGGAACTGTCCTGATGGGTGAAGCCGCGCTGGCGCCGCTAATCGCGATCGTCGGCGCGGACGGCTCGGGCAAGTCCACCCTCGCCGCCGACCTCGTCGCCGAGCTTCGCGCCGGCGGGCGGCGGGTGGAGCTGTGCTATCTCGGCCTCGGCACCGGCGATCTCGGCAACCGGATCAAGCGCTGGCCGCTGATCGGCCGCGCGCTCGCCGGCCTGCTCGGCCGCAAGGCCGATCAGGCGCGCGACCGGAGCGCGAGGATTCCGGGCCTTCCGACCGCGCTCGTCATCTATCGCCTGTCGCAGGTCCGCGCGCGGCGATTCCGCCGGGTGCTGGCGCTGCGCCGCGCCGGCGTCACCGTGCTCACCGACCGCTATCCGCAGACCGAGGTGCCGGCGCTGTTCGAGGGGCCGGGCCTTTCCGCGGCGCGGGCGGAAAGCGCCGCCATCCGTCGGCTGGCCGCGCGCGAGCGCGCGCTTTACGAATGGATGGCCTCCTACGTCCCCGATCTCGTCATCCGTCTCAACGTCGATGTCGAGACGGCGCTCGCGCGCAAGCCGGACCACGAACGGGCGCTGATCGAGCGCAAGGTGGCGGTGGTGGGCCAGCTCGGCTTCAACGGCGCGCGCATCGTCGATCTCGACGCGACGCGTCCCTACGCCGAGGTGAAGGCGGCCGCGCTCGCCGCCGCGCGAGAGGCGCTGGCCGGCCGCGCCTAGCCCTCGCGTCCGTCGCCGATCACCACGGTCGAAACGTCTAGCCCGTCGAGCGCGGCGAGATATTCGTCCAGCGAGATGAGATCGAGGCAGGGCCGCGCGCCGGGCGGCAGCGCCCCGCCGGCGGCGAAGCGCCGGGAAAGCAGGATCGCGGGGATGCTGGGGATATAGGGCCCGTGCCTCTGCCGGGCGATGACGTAGAAGCGGAGCGTCGTTCGGGCGCCCCCGGCGTCCGTGCCCGAGAGGATCATGTGCAGGCCGCTCCGCCCCGTGCCCAGCGGGTCGAGCAGGCGGGAGAGGGCGAGCAGCGGCCGCGCGATCCGGTCCAGCCGGGGCAGGAGCCGCGCGCGCGAGAGCCAGCTCAGCGCCCACAGGCCGAGGTGGATCGCGGCCAGCTCGTGGCCCGCGCCGAAGCGGACCGACTTCAGCCCCGGATAGCGCGCCGGGAACAGCTCGAGATCCGGTATGTCGCAGTCGCCGAACAGCCGCCGGCCGAGTTCGGGATACACTTGGGCATTGAGCCCCTGCCAGCCGTGGGTCGTGCGCCACGCGCCGTCCCGCCAGTGCCGGATCGGCCGGCCGACATAGGAGAGGATCGCCGCCGCGGTGGCGACGCCGGCGATGCCCTGCGCGGCGGTGCTGATGCCATATTCGACCGATTCCAGGGTGGCGAAGCGGTTCCGATAGGCGTCGACGATCGCGGCGGTGAGGCACGGTACCGAGCTTGCGCCCGAAATCACCGCAACGCCCGCCGCCCGCGCCGCCGCGTCCAGCGCCCCGATCCCTGTCACGAAGCCGCGCGCGTCGGCGAGGTCGAGATAGTGCGCGCCGGCGGCGATGCAGGCCCTGGCGACGCGATAGTCCTGCTGCTGGAACGGGCCCACCGTGTGGACGACGAGATCGGGCCGGAGCTCGGCGAGCCGCGACTCCAGGTCGCCACCATCGATGTCGATGGCGACGCCTTCGGCCGGATTCGCCGCGCCGAGCCGCGCCGCCGCGGCCGCCGCCTTGTCGCGCGAGCGGCCGCCGATCAGCAGGGCGATGCCCGGATCGCCCGCCAGCCGCCGGGCAATATGGGTGCCGAAATTGCCGGTGCCGCCGAGGATGAGGACGCGCTTCATCCGGCGGGCTTCGCGACCATCAGCACGAAAATGGCGATCACCGCCGCGAAGGCCGGCCAGCCGAGCGCGAACCAGATGCGCCGCAGCCGCTCGTAGCGCGCCGCGTCGAACGCCTGGCTCGCGACCTTCGCCGCCATCATCCGCGCCATTTCCGCCTGGATCCAGACGACCGGCAGCCAGCACGCCCCGGTGATCGCATAGAGGACGAAAGTGGCGCCGAGCCACAGCGCGCCGGGATCGTATCCCGCGCGCCAGATCATCCAGGAGCCGGTGAGCGGCTGGGCGATCACCGCCGGCAGGGTGAAGAGAAAGTCGGCGCGAACCGTCGTCCGCGCGGCATAGAGCTTGGCTTTGTCGTCGCCGCGCCGCGCCGACCAGAAGAAGAAGGCCGTCCCCAGCCCCGTTCCGAACAGGATCGTCGCCGAGAGGATGTGGAGCGTCTTGACGATCGTATAGGCGTCCATGCCTCCCCCCTTGCCCGCCGCTCGATGTCCCGCCCTCCCGCGCGAAGTCAAGCGCGCCGCGCGACGGGGCTTGCGCCTTTCGCCATGGCCGGCTAGCGCGCACCCGTCACTTGGGGAGTAGCCGCCGCACGCTTGCAGCGGACCCCGCGTCAACATGCTTGGCCGAAAGGCCATGGCGCGGGGCGGCCGGATCGCCGGCCGGAGCGAGACCGATGACGCCGCACCTCGCCCGGCCGGGCGGGGGTGTGTCGTCGTTGGTTCACGCGCCCGGCCTGGAACCGTTGCCGATGGAAGCCCTGCTGACCTCCACCGCGATCGTCGCCCTCGCCGAAATGGGCGACAAGACCCAGCTCCTCGCCATCCTGCTCGCCGCGCAATTCCGCCGCCCGGCGCCGATCGTCCTCGGCATTCTCGTCGCGACGCTCGCCAACCATGCGCTCGCGGCGCTGGTGGGCGCGGAGGCCGCGCGGCTGATCGACACCGACTGGTTCCCGAAGCTGGTCGGCCTCGGCTTCATCGCCATGGGGATCTGGACCCTGATCCCCGACCGGATCGACGACGACGAAGCGTGCAAGGACGTGCGCGCCAGCGCCTTCCTCACCACGCTCGTCTGCTTTTTCCTGGTCGAGATGGGGGACAAGACGCAGATCGCGACGGTCGCGCTCGGCGCGCGCTATCATGACGTGGCGATCGTCGCCGCCGGCACGACGCTCGGCATGATGCTCGCCAACGTGCCCGCGGTGCTGCTTGGCGACGCGATCCTGGAGCGCGTGCCGATCCGCCTCGTCCACGCCGTCGCCGCGGCGCTGTTCATCGGCCTCGGTCTCGCGATGCTGGTCGGGCCGGCCGGCGCGCTCGTGCCGGCGCTGCGCTAGTCCGCCGCGGGCGTCGGCCCGGCGACGATGGCGCGATAGGCCGCCGCCACCTCGTCGAGCAGCGCCCGGAGTGCGGCCGCGTCGCGCCAGACGCCGCCAATCATCACGCCTTCCGGCGTCTCGAGCGCGCGAAGGTCCTCGAGCGGGTTGCCGGCAAGGAGGATGAGGTCGGCGCGGCAGCCGACGGCGACGGTGCCGAAACAGGTCGTCCCCGGATGCGCGCGCGCGATGAACGCACCGGCGTTGCGCGTCGCGGTGGCGAGCGCTTCGAACGGCGTGAACCCCGCCTCGCGCAACGCATGGAGATCGTTTCGCAGCGACGCGCCGGGATAAAGGCCGGGGATGGTCGGCGTATCCGTCCCCGCGATCAGCGGCACGCCGGCCTCCTGGAGCGCGCGGGCAAAGCGCCCGAGGAAGCGCAGCCGGTCTTCGAGGCTGCCCTCGCGCGTCTCGTAGCCGCTGCGCCGCCATGCGAGCCGCCAGGCCGGATCGAGCAAGGCCCATTGGGGATCGCGGCGATAGGCGGCGGTCGCCTCCGGCCGGCCCCACTGGCGCGCGATCGTCGCATAGGTGCCGAGGTCCGCCGTGACGAAGGCTCCTGCCCGGCGCGTCGCCGCCACCGCTTCGGCGATTTGCGACTCCTCCGGCGCGCGGGTGCCGACATCGGCGTCCGGGGGGAAGAAGAAGGTGTAGAGATATTCCTCGAGGTGGGCGATCATCAGCTGCCCGGCGGCAAGCTGACCGGCGACGCCGACGCTGGTGACGCCATGCCCCACGACCGGGACGCCGAGCCGCCGCCCCTCCTCGACGAAGGCCGCGAACACCTCCGGCGCGAGATCGTTATAGACCTTGATGAAATCGTAGCCGTTCGTCTTCGCGAGATCGACCACGGCGCGGGCCTGCGCCGGCGTGGCGACGACGAGCTGGCCGTAGCGCGGCGTGCCGTCCACCCTGAGGGCGAGATAGATGTGCGGGCCGGGCCGGCGGCTGCCGTTGATGGCCGGGACGACCTGGTCGACGAAGGCGCTCGACGCGCCGCCCATGTTGAGCACCGTGGTGACGCCATTGGCGAGCAGCACCTGCATGTCGAGCGCGCTGGCCGAATGGACGTGCATGTCGGCGAGCCCCGGCATGAGGTAGCGGCCGCGCCCGTCGATCACCCGCGCCCCCGCCGGCGCTTCGATGCGACGGCCGATCGCGGCGATGCGCCCGTCCACGACGAGCACCGACCGGTCGGGAAGGACGCGCTCGCGGTCCATCGGCACGACATTGACGTGGCGCAGCAGCACCGGCGGCGCTTCGGCCTGGACGGGGCCGGCGAAGGACAAGAGGCCGAGCACGGCCAGTGCCAGGGCGAGGATCGCGCGCATGGTCCGCATCCTAGTCGGCCGCGAGCGGCTGTCGAGCGCCGGGGGGCGGGGGGGGCGCTCAGCCCGCCTCGAGCGCGTCGAGATCGCGGCGAATCTCGGCCATCAGCCAGTCGCGGAAGCGCTTGATCTTCGGCACCAGCCGGCGGTGCTCGGCATAGACCAGCCAGTAGCCCCAGCCGCGCGTCGAAAGCTGCTGGAACGGACGCACGAGGCGGCCCTCCGCAAGGTCGTTGCGCCAGAAGAAGGGCGTCAGAAGCGCAATCCCCTGCCCCGCCATCGCCGCCGCGCCCTCGTGCGCCTGGTAGCCGAGGCGGATGCCACGCGGCGCGATCGGCGGCTCGACGTTCACGCCCGCCTCCTTCAGCCAGATTTCCCACCACGGGTCGTCCGGGCCGATGCGCGGCAGGTCGAGCAGCTGCTCGGGCGTGAGCTTGCCGCCGTGCGCGGCGAGGAACTCCGGGCTGCACATCGGCGTGAAATTGACGCGGAAGAGCAGTTCCGAGACCAGCCCGGGCCACTCCCCCAGCCCGGTGCGGACGCCGACATCCACTTCCTCGCTGGAGAAGTCGGCGAGCACGTCGTCGGTGAGCAGTCGCACCGCCATCTCCGGATTGGCGAGCTGGAAGGCGCCGAGTCGCCAGGCGAACCAAGTGTTGGCGAAGGTGTAGGAGGTCGTGACCGTCAACATGCTCTCGTCCTCCGCCCGGATCGCGGCGAAGGCGCCGTCGAGCGCGTCGAATGCGCGGCTCGCCACCGCCGCCAGCCGCCGGCCCGCCTCGGTGAGCGTCACGCGACGCTTTTCGCGCCGAAAGAGCGGCGCGCCGATCCGCTCCTCCAGCAAGCGTACCTGATAACTGACGGCCGCCTGGGTCATCCCGAGTTCGTCCGCGGCGCGGGTGAAATTTTCATGGCGCGCCGCGGCTTCGAAAGCCCGGACGGCGGCGAGGGGTGGAAGCTGTCGCATCGCCGACTTATATAAGCCGCACTTATCAAACAGGTCGAGTCTTTCGTTGGCGCCGCGCCGCGCGCCGGGCCATGAACGGCCTGCGCCTGGCGCGCTATCGACAAGCAGGGAGATGCGACATGGAACACAGTTACGAGAGCCAGATCTGGGCCATCCATCATAACCAGTTCTCGCGCTGGGTGAGCGATGCCGCGGCCGCGATCGGCCGGGGCCTCGGCCGCTTCGCCGGCTGGGACGGGAGCACGCCACACCTCGCCGCGATCGTCGCCGCCTTCGCGATGACGCTGGTCACCTTCCGGGGCACGGTCGTCTGACCGGCGCTGCCGCACGATGCGAAAGGATCATGCCATGAACGCCATTCTTGCGAGCCTGCGCCGCCTCCTTGCCGGCGCGTACGAAGCCTTCCGCAAGCTCGAGGAAATCGAGTTCGACGCGCCTTGGCGGCGCAATCGCGGCCGCTGCTGAGCGCGGCCACGCCCACCTTTCCTCTTGCCCTCCGCGGCTCCGGCGCGATAGCCGCCGGAGCGTGGAACGGGCGGGAAGCATCGACGAGGAAAATGGTCCACCCGAGGCGACGCCGCCGCGGCTGATGACCTGGGACGACCTGTTCGCCCGGCCGCGCCCCAGGGCGGACGCCACGATCGCCTATGGCGCGGACCCGCTTCAGGTGGCGGATCTGTGGCTTCCGCAAGGCGCCGGCCCGCACCCGACCGTGCTGATGGTCCACGGCGGTTGCTGGCAGACCGATATCGCCAATCGCGTGATCATGAACTGGATCGCCGATGACCTTCGCCGGCGGGGCATCGCCGTGTGGAACATCGAATATCGCGGCGTGGACCGGCCCGGCGGGGGCTATCCCGGCACCTTCCTCGACGCCGGCGCGGCGGCGGACTCGCTGCGCGAACATGCCGCGGCCCGCACGCTCGACATTTCCCGGCTCGTCGCCGTCGGCCACAGCGCGGGCGGCCATCTCGCGCTCTGGATCGCGGGGCGGCCGCGCCTGCCCGAAGGCTCGCCGCTGCGCCGTCACGATCCGGTTCCCGTCCGCGCCGTCGTCAGCCTCGGCGGCCTCCCCGACCTTGAGGAGGCGGCGCGCAGCGAGAATGGCTGCGGCAAGGAGGTGATCGGCCGCCTCACCGGCGGGCGCTTCGCCGACACGTCGGTGCCCCGGCTCGCCCCGCTCGGCGTCCCGCAGGTCTTGATCAATGGCGAGGATGACCGGATCATTCCGACCTTCTATGCGGAAGGCTATGCGCGGCAGATGCGCGCGGCGGGAGACGAGGTGACGGTGCGGATGATCGCGGACTGCGGCCATGTCGAGCTGGTGACGCCAGACAGCGCCGCCTGGGCGGCGGCCGTGGCCGGGATCGAGCGGATGCTCGCCGCATGACGTTCACCCTCGCCGAGGCGCAGGCGGCCGACGCCGCCGACCCGCTGCGCGCGCTGCGCGACCGCTTCGCCTTGCCCGATGGCGTCATCTATCTCGACGGCAACTCGCTCGGGCCGCTGCCGAAGGTGACGGCCGGGCGGCTGCGCGAGGCGACCGAGCACGAATGGGGCGAATCGCTGATCCGCAGCTGGAACTGGCACGGCTGGATCGACGCGCCGCAGCGCATCGGCAGCCGCATCGCGCCGCTGATCGGCGCGAAGCCCAATGAGGTGATCGTCACCGATTCGACCTCGGTGAACCTGTTCAAGCTGCTCGTCGCCGCCGCGCGCCTGTCGGACCGGCCGGTGCTGCTCTCGGAAAGCGGCAATTTCCACACCGACCTGCACATCGCCGCCGGCGTCGCCAACCTGCTCGGCCTCAGGCTCGAGATCGTCCCGCGCGAGCGGATCGAGAGCCGGATCGGCGCCGACACCAACCTCGTCCTCTTGACCCACGTCCACTACAAGACGGCCGAGCGCTACGACATGGCGGCGCTCAACAGGCGCGCGAAGGCGGCCGGCGCGCGCGTGGTCTGGGACCTCAGCCACAGCGTCGGCGCGGTGCCGCTGACGCTGAACGCGGCGGGCGCCGAGTTCGCCGTCGGCTGCGGCTACAAATATCTGAACGGCGGGCCGGGCGCGCCGGCGTTCCTCTACGTCGCCGAGGCATTGCAGGAGCAACTCGGCTCGCCGCTCAGCGGCTGGATGGGCCATGCCGAGCCCTTCGCCTTCACCGACGACTATCTGCCCGCCGACGGCATCGCGCGCTTCCTCGCCGGCACGCCGCCGATCCTCAGCATGATCGCGCTGGAAAGCGCGCTTTCCGTTTTCGAGGGCGTCACCGTCGAGCGCCTATGGTCCAAGACCAACGCGATGTTCGACGTCTTCCACGCGCTGATGGAGCAGCGCTGCCCGGACCTCGCCTGCATCACCCCGATCGCGCCGGACGTGCGCGGCAGCCACATCTCCTTCAGCCACCCGCACGCCTTCGAGATTTGCCAGGCGCTGATCGCGCGCGGCGTGATCGGCGATTTCCGCGCGCCGGACGTGATCCGCTTCGGCATCACGCCGCTTTACCTGCGCTTCGAGGACATCTGGCGGGCGGTGGACATTCTCGCCGCCATCCTCGCCGACAAAAGCTGGCGCGACCCGAAATATGCGGTGCGCGGCAAGGTGACGTGACGCGTTTGCCCTTGCCTCGCCCCTTCGATATAGGCCCAGCTTTCCCTCTGCCCTAGGCACAGCCGGAGGCCCATTTCCATGTCCCGCCGTCGACTCATCTACGAAGGCAAGGCCAAGATTCTCTATGAGGGGCCCGAACCCGGCACGCTGATCCAGTATTTCAAGGACGATGCCACCGCGTTCAACGCGCAGAAGAAGGGCACGATCGCCGGCAAGGGCGTGCTCAACAACCGCATCTCCGAGCACATCTTCACCCTGCTCAGCTCGATCGGGATCGAGACGCATTTCGTGCGCCGCCTGAACATGCGGGAGCAGCTGATCCGCCAGGTGGAGATCATCCCGATCGAGGTCGTCGTCCGCAACATCGCCGCGGGCTCGCTCTCGCAGCGGCTCGGCATCGAAGAGGGCACGCCCCTGCCGCGCTCGATCATCGAATATTATTACAAGGACGACGCGCTCGGCGATCCGATGATCGCGGACGAGCATATCGCCTGCTTCGGCTGGGCGAGCCAGGAGGAGATGAACGACATCGCCGACATGGCGATCCGCATCAACGACTTCCTGTGCGGCCTGTTCGCCGGCATCGGCATCCGCCTCGTTGACTTCAAGCTCGAGTTCGGACGGCTCTGGGAGAACGACTATTCGCGCGTCGTGCTCGCGGACGAAATCAGCCCGGACGGCTGCCGCCTGTGGGACATGAAGTCGAACGAGAAGCTCGACAAGGACCGTTTCCGCCGCGATCTCGGCGGCGAGGCGGAGGCCTATCAGGAGGTCGCGCGGCGGCTCGGTCTGCTGCCGGAGGGCGACAGCAACGCGGTGCTCGACCTTGCCGAGCATCGCCAGCGCCGCGGCAAATAGGCAAAAAGAAGCCCCGTCCGAAGACCGGGCCCGCCTGCCTTTTCAGGTTTCTCCCTCTTAAGCTCTAGCGCGACGCCGCGGGACCGCCCACCGCCGCATGCTCGCCCTGCAGCCGCTGCTGCAACGCGACGAGCGTGGTGCCGGTGTCGAGGAACGGCACGGGATTGATCGCGCGGCCGTCGATGCGAACTTCATAGTGCAGGTGGCTACCGGTCGAACGGCCCGTGGAGCCCATCAGGCCGATCAGGTCGCCGCGCTGGACGCGCTGGCCGACCTGGGCGATCCGGCGCGACATGTGGCCGTAGCGGGTGGTGATGCCCTGGCCGTGATTGATCTCGACCATGTTGCCGTAGCCGCCGTTATTGTACTCGGAGCGGGCGACGATGCCGTCGGCGGTGGCATAGATCGGCGTGCCGACCGGGCCGGCGAGGTCAATGCCGGCATGGAAGGCGGCGCGATGGCGGAAGGGATCGGAGCGGCCGCCGAAGCCCGAGGTGAAATCCGCGACCTGGACGGGCTTGCCCGAGGGAATCGCCGCGACGCCGTGTTCCAGCTGATCGAGCCGGCGCCACGTCATGAACAGCGCGCGATAGTCGGGATCGGCATTGTTCGCGTTCAGCGGCTCGAACGGACCGCCCATGCTGCCGCCGCGGTGGAAGCGGGCCGGGTTCAGCCCGACCTGGCGGATCGCCTGCACCGCCTGCAGGTAGCGCTGGCGGGCGGCGTTGCGGGCCTGCACGGCCATGTCGGCTTGCATGTCCTCCACCCGGCCGAACGAGGCGGCGATGGCGCGGGCGGCCTCGTTGTCGGGCGTGCGGGCGACCGGCGGCATCAGCGCCGCCAGCTCGGCCGGCTCGGCGTCGCCCGAAAGCACGCGGGCGAGGAAGATCTGGCGCTGCTCGAGCAGCGCCGCGCGGCGCGCCGCCGCGACGCGAATCGCCTGGAGGTCGGCCTCCATGCTCGCAACCTGGCGCTGCATCTGCGCCACATCGCCGGTCATCGCGTCGATGGCGCGAACGGTGGCGAAGGCGGACCAGGCGAGCAAAGCAAAGGCGGCGAAAATCGCCGCCAGCTGGACGCCGACTCCCACGCGGAAGCGACGCAGGTTGCGCCCGTCGTGCAGGAAGATGTCACGCGGCTTGAGAATGGAACGGAACGTCTCGCGCCAGTCAGCGTTGGTCGCCGCGATCGAATCGGTCATCACTCTCCCCGCTCGGCCCTCGAAAACTCTCCCCGCTCGGCCCTCGAAAGGCCGGCCCGGCCGCGCGCAAGCGACCCCGTTGAACAATCGACCCGTCCACCCGGGCGAAATGACGATCGGAAGTGCCCGCCCCGAACGTTGGCCGGGAGAATGTTAAGGCGAGCTTTGTTGGGCAAGGGCCGCGTAGTGATCGCGGGACAGGCCGGCAGACTCGTGCGCCGAATCGTTGAACGGCGGCTTAACGGCGCCGCGAAAATGCTTCCGCACAAGGTGTTGCCAGCGGGGAATCGGGGCGATTCCCTCCCTTGCGCAGCCATATTCGAACCAGCGCCGCCCCGCCGCGACGTGGCGAATTTCGTCGCGGTAGATGCGCGACAGAATCGTCGCCGAGCGCGCGTCGCCCGCCGCCTCGAACGAGGCGACCGTCGCCGGGGTGACGTCGAGCCCGCGCCTCGAGCACCATCGGCACGACGGCGAGCCGCGCCAGCGGATTGTGCGCCGTCGCCTCGGCCGCCTGCCAGAGGCCGGCATGGGCGGGCAGCGCGCCGTAATGGCTGCCCAGCGCCCGCAGCCGCCGGTCGAGCAGCGCGAAATGCATCGCCTCGTCGGCGCCGACGCCGATCCAGTCGTCCGTGAAGTCGGGCGGGAAGGCGGCGCCGAAGCGGCCGATCAGGTCGAAGGCGAGGTCGATCGCGACGCACTCGATATGGGCGAGCGCATGGAGCAGCGCGATCCGGCTGCGCGGCGATCCCGCCCTGCCGCGCTTCGGCATTCGGTTGGGCGGCAGCAGCTCCGGGCGCGCCGGCCGCCCCGGCTGCGCCGGCATCGCCACGTCAAAGGCGAAGTCGAGCTCGCCCCGTCGCCAGGCCCGCGCCGCCGCGCGCGCGGCCTTCACCTTGGCGGAAGGCTCGGCCGTCGTCAGCACCGCCCGGCAGGCGGCGGCCAGGCTCGTTCCCGTTCGCGGCATCGCCAGGCTACGCTACTCCCTCTCCTCGTCGTTCGCCGCCTCGTCCGCGGCAGCGGCCTCGCGGGTGACGGGGAAGTGGCTGTAGCGCTGGATCGGACCGTCGGCGACCCCCATGTCCGGTCCGACCTCGGGAAAGGCGGGCCCGAGTTCGCGGCGGGCATTGGCGATCGCGGCGTCGAGATCGGCGCGGCTGCCGTAATAGGGGGCGGACCCGGCCAGCGGCGGCGACTCCCGCGCGGCGCCTCGACCGGGCTCCAGCCAGCAATCGGGAACGCAGGCCTCGTCGTCGAACCAGACGCCGGCGGCGCTGTAGCTCCGCTGGGCGGGCGGAATCTCGTCCTGCGGCAGGCGGATCCGCCCCGGCGGCTCGCGGTCGCGCAGGACGACGGGATCGATCGCCGCGACCGTGCTCCTGCCGAGCATCAGGCCGATCGTGGACGCCGCGACGAGCAGCAGCGCGGCAACCGGCAGGAACCAGCGCGCCTCGAGCCGCCGCGCGAGCGCCCGCCCGAGCGCGCGCCAGGCGCGTTCAGGGAAGCTCTTGGGCCGCCGCGAGAACCTCCTCGGCATGGCCTGGCACCTTCACCTTGCGCCAAATCCGCGCGATCGTTCCGTCGCGGTCGATGAGGAAGGTGGCGCGCTCGATCCCCATATATTTGCGGCCGTACATGCTCTTTTCGACCCAGGTTCCGAACGCCGCGCTCGCCGATCCGTCCTCGTCGGAAAGCAGACGGACGCGCAGGTCGTGCTTCCGCGCGAATTTCGCGTGGCTCGCCGGGCTGTCGCGCGACACGCCGACCACCCAGGTCCCGGCCTCCTCGAACTGCTCGGCGAGCGCGGTGAAGTCCTTCGCCTCGCGCGTGCAGCCGGATGTGTCATCCTTCGGGTAGAAATAGACGACCAGCTTGTTCCCCCTGAAGTCGGCGGGGCTGACCGTCTCTCCTTCGGCCGTCGTCAGCGCAATGTCCGGCACGCGATCGCCAACGGCAACCATCTCCCCTCTCCTTCATCCCTCGACGCCGGCGACGCGCCGCCAGAGCCGGCTTATGGTCTGCCGCGCGGCGCGTTGCGCATCAAGCAGTTCCTCCCAGCCGCCGAGGCCGCAGAGCCGCGCCACCAACGCGCGCGAGGCCGCCGCGGGTTCATCGGCGCGCGGCGCGACGAGGCGCAGCGTCACCAGCATCCGAGTCAGCAGCCGGTTGGCCTCCGGGATGTCGGGGCCGATCGCCCCCTCCGCCGCAAGCGCCGCGAGCGCCGCCTCGAAGTCCGGGGTGAGGCCGACGCCGGTGGTGAGCTGAAGCACCTGCACCGCGAATTCGAGATCGACCAGCCCGCCCTCGCCGAGCTTCACGTCGAGCGCGCCGGCGGGCGGCTTGTGGCGGGCGATCTCGGCGCGCATCCGCAGCGCATCCTCG
>Ga0180222_1000474_pt1 | contig 58235 bp, 52 predicted proteins | sample eDN5th37CKraftOP_FD_151336 | JGI IMG/M metagenome (GOLD analysis project Ga0180222, IMG submission 151336) | Enriched Organic Plus compost microbial communities from Emeryville, California, USA - eDNA 5th pass 37_C Kraft OP (version 2) (version 2) ...
TCGACCGGAACAAGGGAGAGAAATCCAAAACGGTGCTCATAGCCACATCCTCCTTGAGCAACATGGATACAAGACTTCACAGCGAACGCCGGGCGCCGTTGGCGCCCAACCGATCGCCGCCGGCCCCGGAGTGGCAGCCGGCGTTTTTTGATTTAGTTCGGCGCTTTAGCGGTTCAAGAGGCGAAGCCCCCCGATCAGCCTATGTTCGAACAGACCACCAGGCGCTCGACCCACCCGTGCAGCGTGTTCGCGTCGGTCAAGCCGGCTTGCCGGGCTGCCACCTTGCCTTCCGAAAAGGCCAAAAGAGCCGGGATTCCCTGGACCCCATATCGGCGCGCCGCCTCAGGATTTTCATCGACATTCACCTTCGCGAACCGGGCTCTCGGCTCGATCGTTTTCGCGGCTTGGGCGAAGATCGGCGCCATCGCCCGGCAAGGGCCGCACCAGGGCGCCCAGAAATCCACGACCACCGGAATGTCGGAGTTGGCGATGTGCCTCTCCAGTCGGGCGGCATCAAGCTCGGCCGGCGTTCCTTGGAACAGCTTCGCGTGGCACCGGCCACACTTTGCCGCCTCGGCCGGCCGATTCACCGGCACGGCATTGATACTGTCACAGTTCGGGCAAACGACGCGACGTTTCTCCATCGACGTGATTCCTTGTGCAAACACTTTCCCTTCATTTGGGGAGCGTTCGCACCGGCTACCACGAGTGGCATCTCTCAAATGCCGTCCTTATATCACCACTGCTCGTGGCGTCGTCCGGCGTTCACGGCACATCACTCAAAGGAACGAAAGGATACAGGTTGAAGAAGGAGGTTTAGCCATGGACAGCCATGCAGGCCCTTTAAATGTCCGGCCGAGCCGAATTGAGCAGCTTGAGGCTGATTTTGCTTCACTTGCGCCGCAGCTTCCCGACAGTGCCGAAAGGAAGGCTTTGTCCGTCCTTCATGGCATGGTGCAGGAGCTCTGGCGCATCCAGGTGTCCGGCAATGCGAGGCAGGTCCGGTCCGGCCCCACTATCGATGACATCGTCGATCTCCATGAACACGCGCCCCCGATGGAGGGCGATGCTGTCAACACGCCGCTTGCCGTCGGAGAACCCGCGCCCGACTTCGCGCTTCCCGACGCGAATGGCCGCACCATTCGCCTGTCCGACTATCGCGGCCGGCGTGTCGTCCTCGCCTTCTATCCGCTCGACTGGAGTCCGGGGTGCAGCCGCCAGCTCGATCTTTATCAGCACGAGCTCGATGAGTTCCGCAAGCGCGGCGCCGAGGTGATGGGCATCTCCGTCGATAGCCTTTACAGCCATGGGGCGTGGGCGGCCGTGCGCGGGCTGACCTTCCCGCTGCTCGCCGACTTCAATCCGAAGGGCGACGTCGCGCGCCGCTACAAGGTCTGGCGCGAGGCCGACGGCTTCTCCGAAAGGGCGCTCTATATCGTCGACGAGAACGGCATCATCCGCCACGCGCAGGTCTCGCCGAAGCTCCAGCACGTCCCCGACATCTACGAGTTGTTCAGCGCACTGGACCAATTGGCAACCCCTAAGGCGGCTTGAGGAGATTGGATCATGTATGCGTCAACCTACTCCCCCTTTGCGTACCGTCCGCAGGTTGCGGACGTGGCCGTCTATGGCAGCCGCTGGTGCGGCATCACCATGATGGTGCGCCGTCATCTGGACCGGGCCGGCATCCCCTATCGGTTCATCGACTGGGACCTCCATCCCGAAGCGCGCGACCAGCTCGAATGGCTGGCGGGTGGGCGGATCGGAAGCCCGACTGTGACGATCGGCGGCCAGGTGCTCGTCCAGCCGTCGCTGCGGGAGCTCGACTGGGCTCTCAGCCGAGCGGGATATCGTTGAAGCACGCAATTTGACCGCGACGGCCGGCGACCGAGATCACAACGTCTCCGCCGCGCGGTCGTCGCCCACCACGACAAGGACACGACGGAGGACAGACAATGACCGAGGAGGAGATCACCGCCATTCTCGGGCCCGTCGACGAGATCTTGATCGCGGAGATCAACCAGACGGGAGCGACGTCCGAAGAGCTGGCGGAAGCGTGGGCGTGGCTCAACGCCGATGAGGCGCCGATCAACGAGGGGCGGCCCCATCCCTCCGGACGCGTCGGCGCGCTTGTTGAAATTCTTGAATCGATCGAGCCCGATCCGGACGCGTAACGCTCTCCAGTCTGGCCGAGCACATGGGCCTTCAGGGCTCGTCATCCACCGCTCTATGCCATGCCGGCCTTGCGTCAAGGAGGCAGACTGAAACCGTTCCCACGTTCACGGGCTTCGCGCTCGCGAATCTCCTGTGCAATCTCGAGACAGGCGAGCAATTCGACATAGCTAGGAGCGCTCCCCAGTGAGCTGAGGTGCAGGCAGCGCGTGCGATCCGCCGGCGAGAACTTAGGCCACGAAGCCTTCAATTGGTCGCTCGCCTCCCGCTCCCTGTCTAGACATATTCGTAGGTATTCCGGCTCTCGGAGAAGCTCGGCGATCCCGCGGCAGAAGGGTTCGGCACTAAAGTTCGGCACGGGTCCTCCCGCCAGCACGAGAAGCACCATGGCCGCTCCTTGCAAAGCAGACGGCATGCTACTTCATCACCTCTATGGGCGAAGCCCTTTGACGCCGCGCGAAGAGATCAGGCGGGGTTCGTCCCCCCGCTCCACTTGCGGATTTTCTTGGGGCAGCTCGTGAAGGCGGCGCTGCTCCGATCCGCTCGACGGATGGCCATCCGCCGTCGCTTTGGCACAATTTGGTTTGGTGGTCCGGAGGACGAGGAAGCCTTTCCGGCCGTCGCGTGATCGCGTTGTCAAGCGCATCGAGGCCGCGGAGCGGATAGCAGACGGCTTCATCATTCCGGTCACCGCGAAGGAGAAACCACAACAGGATGAGGTCGTGGCCGTGGGTCAGCCCTTCCGGCCGTTTGCCAATAATCCTGGAGGCTAGCAAGATGTTCACAGGGGCGGTTCTCTCCATGGCATTCGTCTCGCATATGAGCGTTGCCGCAGCATTTCCGTGGCTCGCGTTGCAGAGCATCGCGCTCAGAAGCCTGCAGACTGCTCCAGTTAAAGGTCAGTCCAATCCCGCGCTGCGCGTTCCGAATTGGGAGCGATCGGTGTCGGCAGCGGAAGTCGGATCTGATCCCGACGCGCTGATCAGGGAGCCGGAAAGCAGGAAGGCTGCGTAGGCGGCGCCAACGTTTCCCAGCTGCGCTCCGCGTCTTGCGATTATGGCAACGCGCCCGTGCCGTCATGCTGCCGGCTTTTCTCCGACTACCACCCGAAGCAACTCTGACGCGGCATGGTGAGCCTCGGCCCATCCCGACCTTTGTTTGCACGACCTCCATATCGTTCCCGCTGCTCACTCGTTGCATCGCTCTCGCGAAGCCTCACGTGGCTGCCGTGGGCATTCATCAACCGGTTGGCGATGTTAGCCATCAGATCGCATCGGCTTCGCTACTACCACTCTCGCTGGTCTCAGAAGGCGTCCATGGATAGTGAAGCCTTCTTCCAGGACCTGCGTGACAGTCCCTGGCGGGTGAGATTGGTCCGCAGATTCCATCAGCGCCTCATGCAGGGTTGGATCAAAGCGCTCTCCCAGGGCAGCGATCTTCTTGATTCCAAAGCGCTCGAGGGTCTGAAGAAAAAGGCGCAACGTTGTCGTGACGCCTTCTACCAACGCGTCACTCACCTGGTTCTCCGTCCGCCTTTTCGCGTCGAGAACGCGCTGCAGATTGTCGAGAATCGGTAAGAGCTCGCGCGAGAATTCCGCTACGGCAAATTTGCGCGTCTCTTCCATGTCACGATCCGCCCGTCGCCGAACGTTCTCAGCTTCAGCCAACGCACGCAGCAGGCGATCTTGGAGCGACGCATTCTCCGCGAGCAACGTTCCAATATCTACGGCCTCGGTTGCGACTACCTCATCTTCTTTGTTGTGTGGCGACGACATGCTCGCTCCTGACCCATCTCATGAATCCCGATCCTCGGCGGCGTTCGTCAGCCGGCCTGAACAGACTGCCTTCGGCCGACCATTCGCACAGGCTAGGAACAGCCGCCCTGACAACCGTCAGTTCAGCTGTAGGGGGCGCCTAGCCGAAGGTGCTCGCCAAATGCCATTGCGCTGTGTTGATATCCAACCGTTCGAGCAATTTCACAACCCGCTCCCTCCGCACTTACGCGACAACACGATCTTCAGGGCGGCAAGCAGGTCACGGTTCGTCGTTCCCCTTCAGCAGAATGGGGCGCCGACTACGGACTTCCGCCAAGATGCGATGCTGCAGCTCGGTCGGCTGCACGCCGATCGCATCGCACAATTCGCGCAGTGTCCTGCGCAGACCATGCATCTGATCGATGAGGTCCAGGATGATTGCAACGCCCTCCTCATTGACGCCCAAGTCGTTGCGCAGGTCTTGGATCAGTTGCACACGTGAGACGTCCATTTCCGAGAAGGCCCGTCCCTGCTCGGTTCGCCGGGGGCGCAGCCACCCTTCCACAACCCATGCCTCGACGGTCTCTTGACTGAGACTCACGCGCAGCACGAACTCGTCAAAATCGAGCATTCATACCCCCATGCCGCGACGCGGATCGTGCGTCTTGCCGGCGGCCCATCCTTGTACGAACCGCTCCAGCTCCGGGTCGGGCTTCTCCGGCAGAACGACTTTCAGCCTGACATATTCATCACCCCGCGTTCCGTTCCCCCGCGGGACGCCCTTGCCGCGCAGGCGCAGAACGGTCCCGGAATTGGAGCCTTGGGGAACCCTCATCGTCACCGGCCCAGCAGGCGTTGGAACTGAAATCTTGCCCCCCATGACGGCTTCGGTAAGCGAAATAGGAAGCTCCAGGTGGATGTCGTCCCCCTTGCGGGTGAAGATCGGATGAGGTTTGACGGTGATCTCGATAAAGGCATCGCCGGGCGGGCCGCCGCCGACGCCGGCGCTTCCCTTGCCGGTGAGCCGCAGTACCTGCCCGTCGCGCGCGCCCGGCGGAACGGTCACGTCCACCGTCGAGCCGTCGGCGAGGGTGACACGGCGCACCGCACCGTTGACGGCCTCCAGGAATTCCACCGGGAGGCGGTAATGCGCATCCTGCCCCCGCATTCTCAGGTTAAAGCGTCCGCCGCGACCGAAAATGCTGGAGAACAGGTCACCCTCGTCGCTGAAGTCCGAGAAACCCTCCGCCGTGGCGTAGGGATGCTCGCCGGCGCCCGCTCCGGCAAAATCCCGGTAGTAGCGCTGGCGCGGGCGCTCATGGCCCTCGGCGTCGATCTCTCCGCGATCGAAGCGCGCGCGCTTTTCGGGATCGCTCAGCAGGTCATATGCCGCCGAGGCCGCCTTGAACTGCTCCTCGGCCTGCTTGTTGCCGGGATTGAGATCGGGGTGCAGCTTCTTTGCCAGCTTGCGGTAGGCCTTCTGGATTTCCTCCTGACTGGCCTCCTTCCTCACGCCCAGCACCCTGTAGGGATCTTCGCTCAATCAACACTCCGTCGCGGTTCGATAGAGATCTATATTCTTGCCCTGAATATGAGGAGGCTACCGGGAAGCGCAAAACCTGGTCATCGGCGAGGCGAAGCCCGCCCTCATGATGAATCGCTTCGCCTATTCAGGCGGCCACGACAATGACGGTCGTCAATTCACGACCGATCTGCATCAGGCACAATGTGGTTAGCCCATAAATCACCGCGCGGCGTTTTCGGATTCCGCACGGAGGCGACACGTTGTGTCCTAGCCTCCTGGAGCACCACTCGCCATAACCACACAGGAGATTCCGCATGTCCGTCCGACAACTCTCAAAGAGCGAATGGCAATCGTACTGCGATCGCGTATCTAAAGGGTTGCAGGGAAAGCGTGCTCAGATCGAGGTCGCTGCACTACACTTGGGGGATCAAATCGCCACGAAGTGGGTTCCGATCTTTGGTATTAGCTATGATCCCAAAGACGATATCGTCGAAGTCGCCCTTGAGGGCCTGGATCACTTGATACATCGACCGCGCAGTGTGACTGTAGACGAAGGCACCACCGGCCTTTCCAGCGTTGAGGTCCTTGACGGCGAGGGGCGGAAGCAAATCGTCAAGCTCGCGGAGCCGCTCATGCTTCCGCCCCCGGCAAGTAACGTGGCCCCGACACCCAGCCCATAACTGATCGGCGCTCGGGCGCTGCCCGTCACGTTCACGTCGTCGTCACCACGCGGACCGGCCCTCGGCGCTGCTGCACGTCGACGACCACCTGCGAGCGGGACCTGCGCAGCGTGACGTCCGCCGAACCTCCATCGAGCACCAGATTGCGGATGGTGACCTCTTCGAGGAACGCCGGCAGGACCGGCTCGTCGAACCTGATCTGAATCCGCTCCGCATCGAAACCGAGCCCCAGGCAAGACTGGAGCATGAACAAGGGCGCTCCGGCCGCCCAGGCCTGCGGTGTACAGGCCACGGGATAGAAGGTCGGACCCCTGGTCTGCTGACGCGCGAAGCCGCAGAACAGCTCGGGCAGGCGCCGAAGATCGATATAGGTCGATGCCGCGAACAGGCCTTCGAAAATCCGAGCCGCTTCACGCTTGAAGCCGTAGCGTACAAAGCCGGCGGCGATCAGGGCGTTGTCGTGAGGCCAGACCGAGCCGTTGTGATAGCTCATCGGATTGTAGCGCGCCTCGGTGGCGGCCACGGTGCGCACGCCCCAGCCGGAGAAAACCGCCGATCCCATCAGGCTCCGCACCACCGCTTCCGCGCGCTCCGGAAGCGCCAGGCCCGTCAGCAGGACATGCCCTGCATTGGAGCCGCGTACCCGGCAGGGCCGCTTGTCTCCGTCCAGCGCCATCACATAGGTGCCGAGTGACTCATCGAAGAAGCTTGCGTCGAAAGCAATCCTGATCGCTTCCGCCCGCCGCTCAAAGCCCTCGGCCTGCTCCGGACGCCCGGCAGCTCGCGCGATAGTGGCTGCCGCACGCCAAGCCCCGTACGCATAAGCCTGCACTTCCGCGAGCGCGATCGGTCCCGTGGCAAGGGAACCATCGGCATGGAAGACCGAATCGTGGCTGTCCTTCCAGCCCTGGTTGACCAGGCCATCAGGATTGCGCCGGCCGTATTCGATGAAGCCGTCGCCGTCGCGGTCGCCGTGCCGGTCCATCCAGGACAGGGCCGCCTCGATATTCGGCCAGAGGCGATGCAGCGTGAAAGCGTCGCCCGTGCGCTCCAGATAGGCGCCGGCCAGCATGACGAAGAGCGGCGTCGAATCGATGCTGCCGTAATAGCGGCGGAACGGCACCTCCTTCAGTTCGGCCATCTCGCCGTAACAGACCTCGTGCAAGATCTTGCCAGGCTCGGCATCAGCCGTCGAATCGAAATCGGTCGCCTGGTTCGCCGCGAGATGAAGCAGGACGCCGCGCGCGATCGCCGGATCCAGCCAAAGGGTCTGCAGCCCCGTGATCAGGGCGTCGCGGCCGAAAACTGTGCTGAACCAGGGAATGCCAGCATAGGGAAAAGGTCCCTCCGGCGTGTCCGTGACCAGCATATTGAGGTCGGACACCGAGCGGCGCACCGCTTCGTTGAAGATTTCGTTCGAGGTTTCGACGGCCGCAGCCCGGGCCGACGACCGCCGCAGCGCAGCCCGCGCATCCCGCAGCGCCACGCCGAAGCCGCGCCGCAGCGGCCCGCCGCCGGCGCCGTCGCAGGCGATCTCGATCACCATCGTCCTGACCTGGCGCGGCGCGAGGTCGAGCACGAATGAAGCATGGCCGGCGCTGATCTCCTGTGGCGCGGGATCGAACCGGAGCGTCGTCGTCCGCCGACGGCCGTCGAGGCCGAGATAGGCGAGGGTCACTCGATCGCCTTTCACCTCCGGAGGTTGCATGTCACCCCGGCGCTCACGCCGCGCCCCGCGCACCTCGAACAAGTCCGCGAAGTCTGCGGAGAAGGCGAGCTTCAGGGTGATCTGGTGCGGGCGCACGTCGAAATTGCGAATTGCCAGGCGCTCGTAGCACACCCCCTTCCACAGAAACCGGGATCGCCGCAGGTGCACGAGGTCGTGCTCGAGAACGATCCGCCCTTCATCGTCGCTGATGTCGGGGTTCGTGAGATCGCAGGTCAGCGTTGCATTGTCGTCGCGCAGCGTCGAGGAGAGCAGGAGGGGATGCTGGCCTTCGATCGTCAGATAGAGATGCGAAAGATACCGTGTGTCGCGGTGAAACACGCCCTCCGGGCTTCCCGGCCATGAGACCGCGTCACCGTTGTGATCGAACACGGCAAAGGTATCACCATGCTTGAGCGTTCGAGGCCGGCGATCCTGCAGCGACGTGGCCACCGGAATAAGAGACTGCGCGGTCGTGTCATCAGCACCAATTGGCACGAGGGCACGAGCAACCGCATCGACATTGACGTGCTTCATTGCCTTCCCCCGTTCAAGCGACCGCGCCTAGATCCATCTGCCCGGAGTTGCTCACGCCCGGTGCCGAAAGCCCGGCACTGCGCAAGATCACACGCCGCACGGAGGGTAGATTCCGATAGATGTCGACATACTCCCTGCCCATCCGCTCAACCGTGAATCGATCTTCAAAAGTCGCCCGGACCCTGGCGCGGTCCAGGCTGTCCACCCGCCGAACCGCATCGATAGCCTCATCGAGATCGCGAACGACGAAGCCGGTCACGCCATCATCGATGACCTCCGGCACCGACCCGCAGCGGAAGGCGACGGTCGGCGTGCCGCAGGCCATGGCTTCGATCATCACCAGGCCAAACGGTTCTGGCCAATCGATCGGGAACAGGAGCGCGCGGGCATTCCCGAGGAAATCCGCCTTTTGGCGCTCGTTGATCTCACCAATAAATTCTACATTCCGGTGATTTGCCACCAGAGGACTGATGAACTCATCCCAATAAGCTTGGTCTGTCTTGTCGACCTTAGCGGCGATCTTGAGAGGAAGTCCGCTGCGCGCGGCGATCTCGATCGCCCGGTCCGGCCGCTTCTCCGGCGAAATCCGGCCGAGGAAGGCAAGATAGTCTCCCTTCGGCTTGGCCGTGAAGGGCAGAAGGTCTTGGGGCAGACCGTGATACACTGTGCCGGCCCAATTCACCGGCGGCATCGGGCGACGCTGCTCGTTGGAGATCGAGACCAAAGGATAGCGCCAGAACATCGAATAGAACGGCTTCAGATCCGCAAGGTCCAGCCGCCCGTGCAGCGTCGTGACGACCTTGTCGGAGAAACTGGCGAGCATGGGATAGTGCAGGAGATCGATATGGAAATGCAGCACGTCGAAGTCATCGGCGCGCCGCCGGACCTCCTCCAGCATCATCATGTGGTAGGGAAGAGGATCGCTGACCGCAGGGTTGAGCCTTAGTGCGACATCACAGCATGGCACCAGCCGTGCGCTGGTCTTGGAGTCGCCGCTGGCAAACAGCGTGACGTCGTGTCCCTGCCGCACCAATTCCTCGGTCAGGTAGGCTACGATCCGTTCCGTCCCCCCATAGAGGCGGGGTGGGCAGCGTTCCGCGAGCGGGGCGATCTGGGCGATCTTCATCGACAATACCTCCTCGATTGAGCAAAGTGTTGACAATGAGCCGCATCGGGAGAGGCCCGGTGCCACCCCGCAAGGCGTGGCTAGCCTCCACGATGTCCGAAGCCATCCGTCGCTTCCCAAGGACCGGCATGTCCGCATCCTCGGTTCGCGCGACTTGGAGATGGCGGCCGTCTGGCAGGACCCTCCTTCAGCAGTTGGTTGCGCGCGCAGTTTGGACCTGTGCGACGTACGAATTAGGAAGCGGTCGCGCCATGTTCAAGAAATCGCTCAGCTTTTGCCGCGGGCAGGCTGAACGCAATCTTCGGGCGTGACGCACCGCTGCTTCCGTCGCGATCCAACCCGGCGCCAGACGAATACCCTTGGGAGACACTTTTTCGACAGGATCTTTGCAGGTTCAAAGTCCCGCCTTCCGGCCCGCGCGCGGGGCGGTCAATACCGTAGGAGCGCGCTCATCGGAGCGAATTTGCCAAGCCGGGCCTGTGTCTCCGGATGACGCATGAACGCGACGCGCGCGGCGCTGTCGAGGGCCTGCTGGGCAGCGGCATCCACAAGATCATCCACGTTTTGGAGCCCCCGGCTTTTGCAGACCGGACAGCCGTCGCCGGGCGCCTCTTGGAAGAGCGCCTTGCACTCGGCGCATTGTTCGCCGGGTGCGGCAAAGCGGTCATCGACCACGAGCGCTGCGACGCGGCCTTCGCGCAGGCAATCCAAAGTCTCCTGCACCCCGATCGCAAGCTTTTCGAAGGTGGCCTGTTCGAACTCCTGCAGGACGGCGCCTTCCCGATCGCGCCGCAGTTTTTCGCGCAGCGGACCGAGCGCCTCTCCGATCTCATGTGGAGACGCATGGATATCCACCGCGAATGCCTGCACGCGCTCGACAAGCGCCTTGGACAGGTTCTCCACGAAGGCCGCGTACATGTCCGGCGGCGCGGCCACCAGCAGATGTGAAGTCTCGAGCTCGCGCATGATGATCTCCGCCATCTGCGCAAGCGCTCTCGCTTCGTCCTTGAGCACCTGGGTGGCAAGGACATCGCGGCGGTCGCGCGGAACGCGGTCGGTCAGCATCCCGCGGATTCTCTGCCCCTTGATCCGGTAGATCTCTTCGACCTGCCCCAGGTGCTGGACGAAGAACCGGCTCCGTTCCTGCGAGAGAAGAGCGACCAGATTGCGGTCCCCTTCGCCCCAGCAGCGCAGAAGCGGACGGATATAGGGGCGCGGCCCGACATGGATCCTGTCCGCCAGCGCGATTGGCAGCGTGATCTGCCCCCATATCCCCAGCCTCTCGCAGACGAAGAAGACCACGCTCCGCCCCAGCTCGGGGAGCTGTTCGTTCAACGCCGCTTCGATGCGGTCGAGCTGCCTCCTTATGGTCTCGGAGGCCGCCTCGTCGGACTTCAGTAGCGTCTCATGGGCAAGGCTGGACAGCACGGATTGCCATCCGCTGGCCGCCCGTCTTTCCGGCGTCAGGCAGAGATAGACGCTGATGATCGGATCGTCCCTCGATTCAAGCCGCGCGAGCCCACGCAGATGCGCGGGCGACAGGAGCCTGTAGGCAGGCTCCTCCATTCGCGCGCGCGTCGTCTCAAGAATGCGATCCCGCATTTCGGGCGTCAGCGGGCGATGCACCCCCAGCGAGACGGTGAGCGAGTTCATATCGCCTCCTTCTTGGTGCTTACCAGCAGCGCATGGCCATCCTGCCAAAGCTCCGCAATTCGGCGAGCGGACAGGCCCAGGACGGATGCGATTTCTCCGACGGAGAACCGATGCACATGGCGCAAGACGAGCACCTGCCGCGCGAGCGCCGACAGTCCGGGCACCTCCCGCTCGAAGACCGCGGGCTCCGCCGCCTCGGCCGTGACGTCGGCGGGGACGATATCCTCCCACCGTAGCATCTCGTCCGGCTGATACCATTCCCAAAACGACTCATCGTCGTCGTAGATCGGCTCGGCGGGAGCCGGTGCTTCGAGTGAAACGGAGACCAACTTGCGCAGGACCTGCTCCTGCCGGACGATGCGCGTCAGGACACGGAACTGGAGACCCAGCAGCCACGGACGAATATCGAGCCCCTGCGGCCGCCGATGGCGATCGCGCCACGCGCGCAACAGGGTTTCGCCGACCACTTCCTCGGGGGAAATCTCGTCCTCGCGCAGGTCGCCGACCGCCGAATGATAGCGGACGTCCCGGCGGGCAGCCGCGAACAGCTCATCAAGATACGGACCGACCAGGCGCTGGAAGGCGTCCCGGTCACCTTGCAGCGTGGCCCGCCATAGCGCTTCGGCCGACGCATCGCGCGGCGTCGAATCGCCCGGGGCAGGTGGGGCAACAGGAGTGGGATCGTCGACGGCAGACATGGCGACCTCACCTTCAAGCTCTTGCTGTCCTCGCTCTCCCTTTTCGCGTCAGAAGCTAGGGTCATCAAAGACATAGGCAGGCTATTCATGCCTTCAAGTGTTGGCTTCCCGGCCTGACGCCGAGGAAATTGTGGTCGAATGGAGCGACAGCGACACGCCGCCCCGCCGGAGCCGCCGCAACGTTTATCCTGGCCCGGAGGTTCGTGCTGGTGGCTGAGACTGAGGCCACATTGTGCTCTAGCGTCTTCGGCGGCGGCAACGCACCTGAAGCTCAACTGAACCGGAACGCCCGACGCGGACCAATATGTGTCGTCGCATCGGGCGACCCGCTGTGCTTCCGGTTTCGTCAGTCTCGCGGCGGCGAGCGATATTTCACATCTGGCTAGCCGGAGCCGATAGGACCGATTTGTTCTGAAACTTGCGCCGCTGATGCGGCGAACCATATTGATCCTACACAAGTTGGAGAAGCTCAACCGACCTCTCGATGCCCACGAATGCCTGACGGAGATTTACCGAGCGAAGTGGTCCGCGCCGGGCGGGAGCCGCACAGCAGGCGCGGACCCAAAGTCTCCGAAATCCTGCGGTCCCTCACGGACGATACCTCACGCGAGCGTATTTCAGTCGGCGATCTGCTTGTCGCCATGGGCGACCGGGCCTTCGGCCCACTGATGCTCTTTTTCGCGCTCCCGAACATCCTTCCGATGCCGCCCGGCGCCTCCGGCATTTTCGGGCTTCCGCTGACAATCCTGGCCACGCAGTTCATGCTCGGTCGTAAACCGTGGCTTCCAAGGATCGTTGCCAAGCGCTCCCTATCGAGAGCGGATCTCATCCTGATTCTCGACCGTGCGGAGAAATGGGTGACGAGATTGGAAAAGTTGCTCAAGCCGCGGCTCACGATCCTTGTCGCTCCGCCGGCTGAACGGGTGATTGGCGCTCATTGCTTGATCCTCGCGATCATTCTCGCCCTGCCTATCCCGTTCGGCAATGTTCCGCCCGCCTTTGCCATCTGTCTCTTTTGCCTGGGCGTTCTGGAGCGCGATGGCGCGTGGGTGATCGCTGGCTCCCTTGCTTTTGTGGCCACCATTACCGTCGTGGCGGGCGTCCTCTTTGCTCTGCTGAAGGGCGCGGTGCTCGTCATCAACGCCGCGTTCAACTAGAAGGAGCATGCGGCGCTTGTTGAGCAAGATCCGGGGGCGCCGGCGAAAGATAGTCTCCAATCAAGAGGGAAACAAAAGGGTGAGCCGGCTTGCTCGGCATAGGTTGCGGAATCTCGTTGAATCGGCGCTGCTGATAGCCGCGATGGCGCTGATCGTGGGCCTTTGCGCCTGGACCCTATGGGGAGCGGAAGGCCTCCTATGGGGTGTGATCGGCGCCTTCTTTGCGTTGCTCGTCACGCCGGCGATTGCTCCCGGACTCATCCTCTCGCTCTACGGCGCCACGCCGCTGTCCCCGGAAGAGATGCCGAACATCCATAGTGTCCTGGAGGAGCTGAGCCGCCGCGCAAAGCTGCCGACAGTACCGAGTATCTGCTACGTTCCCAGCCGGTCAGTCAACGCATTCACGGTCGGCAACCGCGAAGCGGCAGCGATCGCTCTCACCGACGGCATGCTGCGGACCTTGAACCTTCGCGAGCTCACCAATGTGCTGGCGCACGAGGTCGGCCATATTGCAAACAATGATCTGTGGATCATGGGACTCGCCGACATGATGAGCCGGATGATGACGATCATGTCGTATTTCAGCTTTCTGCTCCTGACCCTTAATATGCCGCTCGTCCTCACAGGGCAGGTCGTCATCCCCTGGCTGTTCATTCTGCTGCTCATGTTTGGGCCGACCATCATGAGCTTTCTGCAGCTCGCACTGTCGCGGTCGCGCGAGTTCGATGCAGATCTTTCTGCTGCGATTCTCACCGGCGACCCGCGGGGACTCGCTTCCGCACTCGCTAAGCTCGAACGTCAGGGGCGCTTCTGGGAAAATCTGTTTCTTCCCCAGCAACACATTCCCGATCCCTCGCTCCTTCGCACCCATCCTCCCACCGAGGAGCGGATCCGGCGCCTGATTGATCTGGCCGAGCGTCCGCCCGCCCGGGCTGAGCTGCCTCGACCGCCTGCCGCGGTCCTCCCCGTTCGCATGAGGCGAGTTGATCCGCCGCCACGTCGCCGTTGGTCGGGACTTTGGTACTGAGATGCAAACAATTTCAGGGAGCTGGCGCACCCGGCGAGATTCGAACTCACGACCTCTGCCTTCGGAGGGTCACACCTCTTTAGGAGAGATGTCTCGCGATCACGAAGCCGAGACTCCTTTCTATTTGCACGCCACAGTATCCGCCTGTCTGCGCGCTGAATTTCGCTCCTTCCCTTTCGGCGTCTATCGCGCTCATTTCCTCGAGAAGACGAACTGAGGAGATGATGATGGCTGACCGCAATAGCGCGCCAATGAAGCGGACCATCCGCCGACAGCAACTCCGCGAAATCGTCCCACTTGCCGACAGCACGATCTACGAGATGGAACAGCGCGGCGACTTCCCGCGCCGTTTTGCGCTCTCGCCGAGATGCGTGGTCTGGGACCTGGCCGAAGTCGAGGCCTGGCTAGCGTCGCGTCGATCAGCCCCAATCGGGCGCGCGCAGGCTCCCGACGTCAGGCAACGGCGGTCGCGCCCGGTTCGAGAGCCGGATCGGGCTCAAGCAGCGGCATCGAAGGCGGGATGAGCACCGGGACGCGCTTCTTCCCAGCGACCCAGGCGTCGATGATGTCCGACCACTCCTGCATCATGTGGCGACGCTGAACTTCGTACTCCGCCTTGTTATAGACGCCGCGCGAAGAACGACCATCCTCGTGGGCAAGACACTTCTCGATCCAGTCGCTGTTGAAGCCCAGCTCGTTGAGCAGCGTGGATCCTGTCCTTCGCAGATCATGAACCGTGAATGGCTCGAGTGGCAGACCTTCCTTCTTCGCCAATTCAACAACCGAGTAGGTTACCCGGTTGAACGTCGCGCGCGACATCGGCGCATCCGCGTCGTACCGCGACGGCAACAGGTATCGCGAATTCCCTGCGCAGGTCTTCAGCGCGATCATGATGTCGAGTGTTTGCCGCGACAGATAGACGTTGTGCGCCTTCGAACGCTTCATGCGCTCCTTCGGAATCGTCCACACGGCATTCTCGAAATCGACTTCGTCCCACGTGGCATCCTGCAGCTCGCTCTTGCGCACCATGGTCTGTAGATAAAGCCGCATGCCGAGCCTGATGGTCGGCAATGTCGCGACCTTCTCGATCAGCTTGAGCATGATCCTGATCTCGGTTGGCGAGAGCGAGCGGTCCTTGGGCACGAAGGTAGCGATGGAAGACGGCCCCACGTCGTCAGCGGGGTTGGCGACCTTCTCCCCGTGCAAGATCGCGAAGCCGTAGATCTGCTTGACGATGTCGCGGACGTGGATCGCCGTAGCGGGCGCGCCCCGCTCGACGATCGCCCCGCAAAGAGCCCGGAGGTCATCCGGTGTGATCTCGGTCAGCAGCCTGTTGCGCCATTTCGGAAGCAGTTCTCGCTCGAAGATCGACCGGCGCATCGCCCGCGTGCTGTCCGCCATCGTCGGCGCCGCGGTCAGCCACTTCTCGCCGAACTCGCCAAAGCTCTTCGCTTCCAGGAGCCGGCGCTTCTCCCGCTGCTTTTCGATCGCCGGCGATCGTCCCTCGCTGATCGCCCGCTTGGCGTCGATGCACAGCTCTCGTGCTCGAGCGAGGGACAGCCCCGCCGGGCCGTACTTGCCGAAGGTGACGGTCTCGCGCCGCCCATTCATCCGGTAGTCCAGGCGAAACGTGAGTGTCCCGGACGGCTTCACCAGCACGTACATGCCGTCCCGGTCCGTCACCTTATAAATTTTATCTTTTGGTTTCAGGTGCTTAAGAGCTGCATCCGTCAGCATTCGGGTCGCCTCCTCGAAAAAAGACCGTCAGGTCAATTTCGGGCGCCACCACGAAAATATCTCTTTTTCTTACAGCATCTTAGGTCGAAAAAAAGACCGTCACATGGCGCTCAGACCCTGACGGTATCGGATGAAATCGGATTTCGCAACGGGGAGCCGGACCGTCAGGGAGTACGTCAGCGGCGATCTCTGCCGGCCGATAGTCCCCGAACGTCTCTGTGATATTTTTATTTATTTATCAGTGCGTTACGGCGTATTCTGGCGTGCTGTAGGATAGCACCGGATGGGCCTGAATCATTCCCACTCGATCGTGCCGGGTGGCTTGCTGGTCACGTCATAGACGACACGGTTGACGCCCTTGACCTCGTTGATGATGCGGGTGGCGGTTTCGCCGAGGAATTTCATATCGAACGGATAGAAGTCCGCCGTCATGCCATCCGTTGATGTGACCGCGCGCAGGCCGACGACGTAATCATAGGTCCGGCCGTCGCCCATCACGCCCACTGTCTTCACCGGCAGCAGCACGGCGAAGGCCTGCCAGATCTGGTCGTAAAGGCCGACCTTGCGGATCTGATCGATATAGATCGCGTCCGCCTCGCGCAGGATGTCCAGCTTCTCGCGGGTGATGTCGCCCGGGCAGCGGATCGCAAGTCCCGGGCCCGGAAACGGATGCCGGCCGACGAACACGTCCGGCAAGCCGAGCTCACGGCCGAGCGTGCGCACCTCGTCCTTGAACAGTTCGCGCAGCGGCTCGACCAGCTTCATGTTCATCCGCGCGGGCAGGCCGCCGACATTGTGGTGCGACTTGATGGTCACCGATGGTCCACCGGTGAAGGAGACGCTCTCGATCACGTCGGGATACAGCGTGCCCTGCGCGAGGAAATCGGCGCCGCCGATCTTCCTGGCTTCGCTCTCGAACACGTCGATGAACAGCCGTCCGATGGTCTTGCGCTTCACCTCCGGATCGGTGACGCCGTGCAGCTCCCCGAGGAACTGCTCGGAAGCATCCACGTGCACCAGCGGAATGTTGTAGTGGTGGCGAAACAGATCAACGACGGTCTGCGCCTCATCCTTGCGCAGCATTCCGTGATCGACGAACACGCAGGTGAGCTGATCGCCGATCGCCTCGTGAATAAGGATCGCGGCGACGGAGGAATCGACCCCGCCCGAGAGGCCGCAGATCACCCGGCCGCGACCGACCTGCGCCCGGATTTTCTTGATCGCCTCCTCGCGGAAGGCACGCATGGTCCAGTCGCCTTTCAGCCCCGCAACTTTGCGCACGAAATTGCGGATCAGTCTGGCGCCGTCCGGCGTGTGCACCACCTCGGGGTGAAATTGCATCGCGTAGAACTTTCGCGCGTCATCCGCGATCACCGAGATCGGCGATCCGGGCGCCTTGGCGACGGCGCGAAAACCGGCCGGCAGCTTTGTCACGCGGTCCCCGTGGCTCATCCAGACGTCGTATTTGCCGCCCTTCTGCCAGACCCCGTCGAACAGCGCGCAGTCGTCGGTCACCTCGATGGTGGCGCGGCCGAACTCGCGATGATGGCCGGCCTCCACCGTGCCCCCGAGCTGCTGCGCCATGGTCTGCTCGCCGTAGCAGATGCCCATCACCGGGACGCCCGCGCCGAACAGCGACGCCGGCGCTGCCGGCGCGTCCCTGTCGAGCACCGAGGCGGGCCCCCCGGACAGGATCACGGCCTTGGGCTGCATGGCGCGAAAAGCCTCCTCCGCCTTCTGGAACGGCACGATCTCGGAATAGACGCCCTCCTCGCGCACGCGCCGCGCGATCAGTTGCGTGACCTGGGAACCGAAATCGACGATCAGAATCTTGTCGTGCGCCGCCGCCAGTTCGGAGGCCGCGCCAGGGGTGGGGCTGGTTGCTGTCATGGGCTGGAAATACGCGACCGGCGGCGGCCCCGCAACCCAGGAAACCGCCATGGCCGGGCCTGTCCCGGCCATCCACGCCTTTATTGCTCTGGCAACAGATGGACGACGTGGATGCCCGGGAGAAGCTCCGGGCGTGACGAATGCGACTATCCCGCCTTACGCAGCACAGCCACGAAAAACCCGTCCGTTCCGGTCTTGAGCGGGGTCATCAGCAACCCCTCCTGCGATTGCCGGGTGGCGGCTGCGAAACCCGCCGCGCGCTCGCCCAGCACCGCCATCACCCCGGCGGGCGGCATAACGGCAAATCCCGCATGGCGGCCGAGAAAAGCCCGCACCTGCGCGCCGTTCTCCTGCGACAGCACCGAGCAGGTGACGTAAACGATCCGCCCCCCCGGCTTCACCAGCGCGGCCCCGCGATCCAGCACCTCGGCCTGCGCCTTGACGCGAAGCTCCAGCGCGCCGGGCCGGATACGCCATTTCGCATCGGGATTGCGCCGCCACGTCCCGGTTCCGGTACAGGGCGCGTCGATCAGCACGAGGTCCGCCGAGGCGCGGATGTCGGCGAGCGGATCGGCATCGCCGCGCGGCGTGCGCACTTCGGCATTGTGCACCCCGGCGCGGGACAGCCGCTCATGGATCGGAGCGAGCTGGCGCTTGTCCTGATCGGTCGCGATCAAGCGTCCCCGGCCCTGCATCATCGCCGCCAGCGCCAAGGTCTTGCCGCCGGCGCCAGCGCAGAGATCGATCACCTGCTCGCCCGGCTGCGCCGCGGACAACAGCGCCGCAAGCTGCGAACCTTCGTCCTGCACCTCGACATGCCCCTTGATGAAATCCTCCTCGGCATGGATGCCGGGGTTGCGGGCATCGGCCCCGAGCGCAATGCGCAGGCCGAGCGAAGACCATGGCGTCGGCACCGCCCCGAGATGAGACAGCCGCCCCAATATCTTGTCACGGGATGCCTTGAGGGTGTTGACCCGCAGGTCGAGCGGCGCGCGGCTCGCCATAGCCGCGGCCTCAGCTACGCGCTCGTCGCCGAAAGCCTCGGCGAAATGCGCGTCCAACCAGTCGGGATAGTCGCCCGCCACCGGCGCCGGCGCGTCGGCAAGGCTCCGCGTGGCAAAAGCATGCCGTTCGGTCTCCGTCAGCGGCGGCGGCGCAAAACGCGAACCGTCGCAGAGCGCCTCGACCGTCTCCAGCGTGGTGCCCCGCTCCAGCTGCAGCATGCCGAGCATCCGGGCCCGCGGCGTACCGCTGTCCATCAGCCAGGCGCTCGAGGCGCGGCGGCGCAGCACGTCGAACACCAGGCCGGCGATCGCGGCCCGATCGCCGGAGCCGGCGAAGCGATGGGCCCGCCCCCATTCCTTCAGTGCATTGGCAGCCGGGACTCGCTCCGCGTCGATGGCGGCAATAACGTCGATGGCTGCGGAGAGCCGGGCAGCGGGTGTCATGATCGTCCTCTGTGAGCATTGTGACGCTGGGCGGATCAGCCGCGCGCCAGCGGAGACATAACCCACATTACGGAAAACGCCAGCACCCGCTGGCCGCTCAAGCCTTGTCGGGCCCGATCCGCACCAACTGCTTGCCGAAGTTTGCCCCCTTCAGCAGGCCGATGAAGGCCGAGGGTGCGTTCTCAAGCCCCTCGGTGACGGATTCACGATATTTGACCTTGCCCTCCCGCACCCATTGCGCCATGTCACGCTGGAAATCGGCGTGCATCGCGGCGAAATCGCTTACGATGAAGCCGCGAATGGTGAGACGCTTGGTCAGCACATTGCGCATCAGGGCCGAGGCCCAGCGTGGCGCAACCGCCTGGGTGTCGTTGTACTGGGCGATCAGGCCGCAGACCGGCATCCGCGCGAACGGATTGAGCAACGGAAACACCGCTTCGAACACCGCGCCGCCGACATTCTCGAAATAGACATCGATGCCCTTGGGGCAGGCCGCCTTGAGCCTGGCCGGGAAGTCCGGATCGCGATGATCGATGCAGTCATCGAAGCCGAGTTCGTTCCTGACGTAGTCGCATTTGTCCTTGCCGCCGGCAATGCCGACCGCGCGCGCTCCCTTGATCCGGGCAATCTGGCCGACCGCCGAACCGACCGCGCCGGATGCTGCGGCCACCACCACCGTCTCTCCCGCCTTCGGGCGGCCAATCTCGAGCAGGCCGGTATAGGCCGTCATGCCCGGCATTCCGAGCACACCCAGCGCGGTGGAGATCGGCGCCGCCTTGGGATCGATCTTGCGCAGGCCCTTGCCATCGGAGAGCGCGTGCGTCTGCCAGCCGCTGCGGATCGCGACGATGTCGCCTTTGGCGAATTGCGGATTGTTCGAGGCGATCACCTCGCTCACTCCTTCGCCTTCCATGACTCCGCCCACCGGCACCGGCGCGGCATAGGACGGCCCATCGCTCATGCGGCCGCGCATATAGGGATCGAGCGAGAGCCAGATCGTCCGCAGCAACACTTCCCCTTCGCCCGGGGTCGGCACCGGCACATCCTCGAGCCGGAAGTCGCTGAGCTTCGGCTCGCCCACCGGGCGAGAGGCCAGAACGATACGTTTTGCCGATTGGGCCATTCGAATCCTCCAAGGAACTGTGGGTGCGCCGGTTCGGCGTTGCAGACAGGATAGCCTTCAGGCGGCCAGTTTGGCGAGAGCGGCTTCGAATGCTGCTGCGGCGGATTCGATATCCTTGAAGGCAAGGCCCGCGCCGGCCGGCTGCTTGTGCGTGCCGCTCGCGAGCGGGCGGAGCTCCGTTACGGGCCGAGCGCCATCAAGCAGCGCGGCCGGGGCGATGACATGAAATTCATGATCGTCGATAGGCGCATCCTTGGCCAGAAACACGCCCAGATAGACGGTGTCGTTGCCCAGCCGATAGGAGATGTAGCGCTCGATCGCGACCGAGCCGTCGCGTTGCATGCCGCCGAGCTTGGCGTCGCCCCTGGCGTCGAGCAGCCGATGCGCGCGAAAACCCTTGATCCCGGCGGATCGGGCCTTGGCGGTGGCTTCGCTGAGGTCGTACTTGTCGGCCATCGCCTTTCCGACCGCGGCCAACTGTTTCGACACGTCGAGCTCGAACGTCTTCAATGCGCTGCGCGGTCCGGCAGAACGAGCGGGCTTCAGCGCATCCCGGGCCTCGAGCAATGCCTTGCATCGCGTGACAAGGTCATCCGCAGATTTCCGCTGCGCGTTCTCGAACAGTGTCTTGAGTTCTGTGGTGGAGAGCGCCTCGAGCCGTTCGTCCGTCCATTCATACATGTCGACCGCGATTCCATCTGCTGGGCAGGCCTTATTGCCTGTCCGGCCCATCCTATTCGGATTTTCGGTCGAAGTATGCCCGCGGCGCGAGCGGCCGTTCGGCCCCTCGGGGCCCCGGAACCTGGCCCATCCCGCACAGCCGTAGAGAGTTTGTCGGACCAGCTAAAGGACGGCGCCCGGATAATTCGGGCTTTCCCGCGTGATGGTCACGTCGTGAACATGGCTCTCGCGGAGCCCGGCCCCCGTGATGCGGACAAATTCCGCCTTCTCGTGCAGCTCAGGAATGGTGCGAGCGCCGACATAGCCCATGGCGGCCCGCAGGCCTCCGGCGAGCTGATGCATCACATTGGCGGCCGGCCCCTTGTAGGGAACCTGGCCCTCGATCCCTTCAGGAACCAGCTTCAGCGTGTCCTTGATATCCTGCTGGAAATAGCGGTCGGCCGAACCGCGGGCCATCGCCCCGACCGACCCCATGCCGCGATAGGCCTTATAAGAACGCCCCTTCCAGAGAAACACCTCGCCGGGAGTCTCGTCGGTTCCGGCCAGCAGCGATCCCACCATCGCGGTGTCGGCACCGGCGGCGATGGCCTTGGCGAGATCGCCTGAAAACTTGATCCCGCCGTCGGCGATGATCGGGACATCGGCCTTCTTGGCGGCGTCGACGGCGTCCATGATCGCCGTGAGCTGAGGTACCCCAACACCTGCGACGATGCGGGTGGTGCAGATCGAGCCCGGACCGATTCCGACCTTGATGCCGTCAGCCCCCGCATCGATCAGAGCCTGTGCGCCCGCGGTGGTCGCGATGTTGCCGGCGATGACCTGGACCGCATTGGACAGCCGCTTGATACGGTTGACCGCCTCCAGCACCCGCACGGAATGGCCGTGGGCGGTATCCACCACGATCAGATCGACCCCGGCGTCGATCAAGCGCTCGGTGCGCTCGAAGCCGCCCTCGCCCACCGTTGTCGCGGCCGCGACCCGCAGCCGCCCCTGGGCGTCCTTGCTGGCAAGCGGGTTGGCGACCGCCTTCTCCATGTCCTTGACGGTGATCAGCCCGACGCAGCGATACTGGTCGTCAACCACCAGCAGCTTTTCGATGCGGTGCTTGTGCAGCAGCCGCTTGGCCTCCTCCTGGCCGACGCCCTCGCGCACCGTCACCAGGTTCTCGTAGGTCATCAGCTCCGAGACCTTCTGGTCCGGATTGGTGGCAAAACGGACGTCGCGATTGGTGAGAATGCCGACCAGCTTGCCGGGCATGGTGCCGCCACCGCCGGTCACCACCGGGATGCCGGAAATCCCGTGATCCTTCATCAGCAGCAGCGCGTCCGCGAGCTTTGCGTCAGGGCCGATGGTGAGCGGATTGACCACCATGCCGGACTCATACTTCTTCACCTGCCGCACCTGCGCGGCCTGCCCTTCGGGATCGAAGTTGCGGTGAATCACGCCGATGCCGCCGGCTTGCGCCATGGCGATCGCCATGCGCGCCTCGGTGACCGTGTCCATCGCCGAGGCGATGATGGGAATGTTGAGGGGAATGGAGCGCGTGGCGCGGGATCGAATATCGACTTCGGAGGGCAGGACGTCGGAAAGGCCAGGCTTCAGCAGGACATCGTCAAATGTGTAACCTTCGCGAACCCGGTCGAATCCTTGCACTCGCGTCATCGCCAACTCCATATGCGGCCCTGCGCCGCCAAAAATCCTGGAATGGATGAACCGTTCGGCGACGCCATCCGGTGCGCCGCCGTCGAATCGAAACCCGTTCCAAGGGATTGGCGCTGGTCGATAGCACGACCGCCCCCTGATTCAAAGGGCCCTGCGGCCGGGAGCGATCACTTTTCAAGGGATTCCGCGCCCGCCCGGCTTAGGGGCGGAAACCGGGCGGCGGCCCGTGGCGCCGGATCGCTTCCACCATTTCGCGGTGCCGGCGATCTTCCCGCTTCATGTAAACCGCGATCACCGCATGCGCCGACGGCACCAGCCACAGGATCGGGAAAATCAGCCCGAAAAGCGCGCAAAGCACGATGAGCACGACATTCAGGATGGCCGAGAACGGCTGACCGTTGAGCAGCAGACCGAGCGGCGGTAACAGGGCGGCGAGAATGTAGATCATCATCGGATCTCCAGCACGTGGCTTTGCATCTAGGAGGTTTTCCCGTTTCTGCAATGGTCGCGGCCCGCATAGGGTGCTAGAGCCCCTCCTTCGACCACTCACCAACGCTCCGGCCGCATGACCAAGGAACGTATCATCCCCCTGATCGTGGCAACCGCGCTGTTCATGGAAAACATGGACTCGACGGTGATCGCCACCTCGCTTCCCGCCATCGCGGCCGACATCGGCGCCAGCCCGCTGACGCTGAAGCTCGCGATCACCTCCTACCTGTTATCGCTGGCGATCTTCATCCCGGCGAGCGGCTGGACCGCTGATCGCTTCGGTGCGCGCAAAGTGTTCAGCGCGGCCATCGCCGTCTTCATGGTCGGCTCGATCGGCTGCGCGATGTCGTCATCGATCAACGATTTCGTGATCGCCCGTGTCGTGCAGGGCATCGGCGGCGCGATGATGACGCCGGTCGGGCGCTTGGTGCTGCTGCGCTCGATCGACAAGAGCGCGCTGGTCAATGCCATGGCCTGGGTCACCGTCCCGGCGCTGGTCGGCCCGGTGATCGGTCCGCCGCTCGGCGGTTTCATCACCACCTATCTGTCCTGGCACTGGATCTTCATCATCAACATTCCGATCGGCGTACTCGGGATCGTGATGGCGCAGCGCTACATCGATCCGATCCGCAGCGAGCATCCGGACCGCTTCGATCTCGCCGGGCTGGTGCTGTCCGGCCTCGGCCTCGGCGGGCTCGCCTTCGGCCTCTCGGTCGCGGGGCTGGGCCTGTTGCCGTGGCAGGTGGTGACGGCGCTGATCGGTGGCGGCGTGATCTTCACGCTGCTCTATCTGCGGCATGCACGACGGGTGGACAGCCCGGTGCTCGACTTCAGCCTGATGCGGCTGCCGACCATGTATGCCAGCATCATCGGCGGCTTTCTGTTCCGGCTCGGCATCGGCGCGCTCCCTTTCCTGCTGCCGCTGCTGATGCAACTCGGCTTCGGGCTTTCGCCGTTCAAGTCGGGCCTCGTCACCTTTTCGTCCGCGGTCGGCTCGATGGGCATGAAGGCGCTGGCTGCGCGCATCATCCGCACCTTCGGCTTCCGCAGCGTGATGACGATCAATGCGGTGGTGAGCGCTGTCTTCCTCGCCGCCTGCGCGCTGTTCACAGTCTCGACGCCATTGCTGCTGATCATGATCATCCTGATTGTCGGCGGCTTCTTCCGCTCGCTGCAGTTCACCGCGCTCAACACCCTCGCCTATGCCGATATCGAGCCGGCGAAGATGAGCCGCGCGACCACGCTGGTCAGCGTCGCCCAGCAGCTCTCGATCTCGGCAGGCGTCGCCGTCGGCGCCTTCTCTGTCGAGGCAACCATGGCCTGGCAGCAGGCGAGCCACCTCACGGCGGATCAATTCGGCCCGGCCTTCGTCGTGGTCGCCCTCTTTTCCGCGCTGTCCGGCTATTTCTTCTTCCGGATGCCTGCGGACGCCGGACATCAGGTGTCCGGGCGCCAGATCGTGGTCACGCCTCCGCGCGAAGCTCAGGCCGAGGAGACCTCGGCGACCGAGACCGCGACCGCGCGCGATCAGAAATTCGGCTGACACAGCGCCGTTGCAGCTTTGTCCGCCGCGTGATTTGCTCCGGCTACGATGCTGATGCGGAGACGCGGCATGGCGCGGATGCGGTGGATCATAGCCAGCCTGATGATCATGCTCGGCGCGACGGCGAGCGGCGCGGCGGAACCCTCCCGCGGCAGCCAGTGCCTCGCGGTGGCGAAGATGCTGCCGCATGTGATCTATGCCAGTGTTCAGACCACGGCGGCGACGGACGAAGTCACCATCCGCTATGCCGGACATGCGACCTATGTGATCGAAACGCCCGACGGCGTCCGTATCGCCACCGATTATACCGGGACGTACGACACCGGCGGCCTGCCCGACGTCGTCACCATGAACCGCGCGCACGCGACGCACTATACGCTGCATCCCGATCCGCGCATTCCGCATGTCCTGCACGGCTGGGGTGAGAACGGCGAGCCGGCGAAGCACTATCTGACGGTGCGGGATGTGCTGATCCGCAATGTTCCGACGGACATCCGCCGCAGCCTTTACGGCTATGGTCCGGATACCGAGATGATCCGCGACGGCAATTCGATCTTCATCTTCGAAGTTGCGGGCCTGTGCATCGGCCATCTCGGCCACCTGCACCATCCGCTCGATGACAGCCATTTCGCGGCGATCGGGCGCCTCGACATCGTCATGGTTCCGATCGACGGGACCTACACCATGTCGCTCGACGGCATGTCGCAGATCGTGCGCCGGCTGCGCTCGTCGGTGGTGCTGCCGATGCATCGCTTCGGCACGCCGCTGACGGAGCTGCTGTCACGGCTCAGCGGACAATTCGCGATCGATCGCCGGAACGAGCCCTTCTTCCGCATCTCCGCAAGTACGCTGCCGAAAACGCCGATGGTGATCGTGCTGAGCGGTGTGTAGCGATCCGGATCACTCCGCGCCTGCGGCGGCACCGCGAAACCCTGTCGCCACCAGATAACGCTCGGAGGACTCCTGCCGGCTTGCCGCCGGCTTGACATGCCTGACGGTCGCAAAGTCGCGCTTCACCTGCGCCAGCAGATCGGCGTCGGCCCCGCTCTGGAATACCTTGGCGATGAAGGTACCTCCCGGCTTCAGCACCTCCGCTGCGAAAGCCGCCGCGGTTTCCACCAGCCCGACGATGCGCAGCTGGTCGGTTTTGCGATGGCCGGTGGTGTTGGCCGCCATGTCGGACATCACCACATCGGCCCGGCCGCCAATCATCCCACGCAGGATTTCCGGCGCGCGGTTGTCCATGAAGTCGAGCTGCGCGAACTCAACGCCTGGAATTTCCGGCATCTCGAGCAGGTCGATCGCCACCACCTTGCCCTTGCCATCGAGGGCGCCGACCTTGCGGGCCGCGACCTGGCTCCAGCCGCCAGGCGCGGCGCCGAGATCGACGACAATCTGTCCCGGCTTCAACAGATGATACTTCTCGTCCATCTCGATCAGCTTGTAGGCCGCGCGCGAGCGCAGGCCATCGCGCTTGGCCCGCACCACATAGGGATCGTTGAGCTGCCGCTCGAGCCACAATTTTGACGACAGCTTGCGTTTGCCGCCGGTCTTGACCGTGACATGCAGACGTCCGGTGCTGTCTTTCGCCATCTTGAACGCTTGCCTCGAACAGAGCTGCCGCGCCCGCTTGAACCTGCGGGGTGAAAATCCATAGCGTTTTCGAGCGAAGTGGAAACCGGTTCGCGTGAAGAAAACGCATCAGTACAACAATCCGGAGTCGTTCACCGTTTCCATGAAATGGTGAACGACTCTAGGCGGCGCCGATGGCACCATCCTCGCGCATCATCTCGACCAGCATCCCCTCGCGGAGCCCGCGATCGGCCACCCGCAGGCGCGGCACCGGGAAGGCCGCGCGGATGGCATCGAGGATGGCGCATCCGGCCAGCACCAGATCGGCGCGTTCGATCCCGATGCAATTATTGGCCGCGCGCTCCTGATAGCTCATCCCGAGCAGCGTGGCGATCGCCGAGGTGATCTCGGCATCATTCATCCAGAGCCCGTCGACACGCCGGCGGTCATAGCGCGGCAGCCCGAGGTGAACTCCGGCCAGGGTCGTCACCGTTCCCGAGGTGCCGAGCAGGTGCATTCCCGTTAGATCGCCGCCATGACAAGCCGCAAACGGCGCCACGTGCTTGCCGACCTCCTGCACCATACGGGCATAAATGTCAGCAGTGACGTTCTGGCCGCCGAACCGCTCGGCCAGCGTCACCACGCCAAGCGGGATGGACATCCAGGCATCGACCTGCGGCACGGCCTGCCGCCCGTTGCCGCTCCGCACGATCCTGACCAGTTCGCTGGAGCCGCCGCCGATGTCAAACAGGATGGCACCATGACCATCCGGATCCACCAGCGGGGAACATCCGATTACTGCCAAGGAGGCTTCCGTCTCGCGGTTGATCACCTCCAGCGCGATTCCGGTCTGGGTTTCCACCCGATCGCGAAATGCATCGGCATTGGAGGCGGCGCGGCAGGCCTCGGTCGCGATCAGCCGCAGCCGCTGGGCTTTGCGCAGCTTCATCTTGTCGCGGCAGACGCTCAGAGCCGAGATCGCCCGGCCGATCGCCGCCTCGCTGATGCGCCCGGTGGCGGCGATGCCCTCGCCCAGCCGGACGATCCGGGAGAAGGAATCGATCACGCGGAAACTCTCGCCTTCCGGGCAGGCGATCAGCAGGCGGCAATTGTTGGTGCCGAGGTCGAGCGCCGCATAGACGTCCGGCCGGGGAGCTGCGGCGGCGGGACGCGGCCCATCGATGGCGTTCGCCGCGTCATCAGCTCGATCGAGGGGTGCCGGACCGTCGCAGTGCCGGGCATCGCTTGTCATGCAAATCTGTCTCTCGGCGACCGTAACGGCCGACAGGATTGTCTTTTCACTGAAATTTTAGCAGCGCCGCGACGCCGCGCAACTGCAGCGCGGAGGCAATATGTCCGATCGGGCGTTGTGGCCGTTTCGGAGGCAGGTTATCTCCCATGGGAAATCATCGCGCGCAACCGGCGCGAAATGCCACGGAATCGACCGCCGATGGATCAGAAAACTTCGCGGCAGGCCCCGGCGCTTGCCCTCGACAATGCTATTGCCCTGCAGAAATTCGCCGTCGGACAGCCGGTCCGGCGGCTGGAAGACGATACGTTGGTTCGCGGCAAGGGCCGTTATACCGACGATTTCAACCTTCCTGGACAGGTCTACGGCTGGGTTGTCCGCAGCAGCCACGCGCATGGCGTGATCCGCAACATCGACACCACCGCCGCGCGCGGGATGCCGGGGGTGCTCGGCATCTGGACCGGACAGGATCTCGCCGCAGCCGGTTATGGAACTTTCCGCTGCGCCCTGCCGATGCAGAATGCCGACGGCTCCCCAATGCTGCAGACCGACCGCATGGCGCTGGCTACCGACAGGGTGCGCTTTGTCGGCGACCCGGTGGCCTTCGTGGTGGCCAGGACGGTGGCGGAGGCCCGCGACGCTGCCGAAGCGGTCGAGCTCGATATCGAGCCTCTGCCCGCGGTCACAGAATGCAGGGAGGCGGTGCAGCCGGGCGCTCCCCAGCTCTACGCGCACATCCCCGGCAACATCGCGCTGCACTATTATTCCGGCGACCGAGCCAAGGCCGAGGCGGCCTTTGCCCGAGCCGCCCATGTCACCCGCCTCGACATCCTCAACACCCGCGTCGCGGTGGTGGCCATGGAGCCGCGCGCCGGGCTCGCCTCCTATGATCCCGACGATGGCCGCTTCACCGTGCACATGCCGACTCAAGGCGTCGCGGGCAGCCGCGCGGCGCTCGCCAAGCTGATGAATGTGGCATCCGATCGCATCCGCATCCTGACCTACAATGTCGGCGGCTCGTTCGGCATGAAGAATGCGAATTATCCGGAATATGTCTGCCTGCTGCATGCGGCGCGGGAACTGGGACGCCCGGTGAAGTGGACCGAAGAGCGATCGTCGAGCTTCCTCAGCGACAGCCACGGCCGCGCCCAGGATATCCACGCCGAGCTCGCCCTCGATGCCAAGGGTCACGTTCTCGGCGTCCGCGTCGCCGGCTACGGCAATCTCGGCGCCTATATCGCCGGGGTCGGGCCGCTGCCGCTGTCGTTGAACATCGCCAAGAACATCGCCAGCGTCTATCGCACGCCCCTGATCGAGGTCGACATCAAATGCGTCGTCACCAATACGACGCTGATGGGCGCCTATCGCGGCGCCGGACGCCCGGAAGCCAACTATTTCATGGAGCGGCTGATGGATCGCGCCGCGGCAGAAATGGGGATCGACCGCCTGGCGCTGCGCCGTCGCAATCTGATCAAGCCGACGCAGATTCCGTTCGCCGCGGCCAACGGGCTGACCTATGACTCCGGCAACTTCCCGGCCATCCTCGACAAGGCGTTGACGCTCGCGGATTATGCCGGCTTCCTCCGGCGCAAGCGCGAGGCCCGCCGCCGCGGCAAGCTGCGCGGCATTGCGGTCGGCTGCTATCTCGAAGTCACCGCCGGCCCCGGCAAGGAGCTCGGCAAGATCACCTTCGAGGCGGACGGCACGGTGCGGCTGATCACCGGCACGCTCGATTTCGGCCAAGGCCATGCCGCGCCGTTCGCTCAGGTGCTGGCAGCCAGGCTCGGCATCCCGTTCGAGGCGATCCGGCTCGACCAGAGCGACAGCGATATCGTGCATACCGGCGGCGGCACCGGCGGATCGCGCTCGATCATGGCCAGCGGCACGGCCATCGTCGAGGCGAGCGATCAGGTCATCGCCAAGGGCAAGCGCGCCGCGGCAGACCGATTGGAAGCCGCCGAGGGCGACATCGAGTTTTCCGGCGGACGCTTCATCATCGCCGGCACCGATCGCAGCATCGGCCTGCTCGAACTGGCGGATGCCTTGCGCAAATCGCCGCCCGCGGACGGCGAGGCGGCGTCGCTCGACGTTGATCACACCTCGCCGGGGGTGGAATCCACCTTCCCCAACGGCTGTCACATCAGCGAGGTCGAAATCGATCCCGAGACCGGAGTCCTCACTATCGTCAACTACACCGCGGTCAATGACTTCGGCACCGTGGTCAATCCGATGATCGTCGAGGGGCAACTGCATGGCGGCGTGGTTCAAGGGATTGGCCAGGTGATGATGGAACAGGTCAGCTACGATGAGAGCGGGCAGCCGGTCACCGGCTCGCTGATGGACTACGCCATACCGCGGGCCGGCGATGTTCCGATGCTGACGCTGAGCGAACTGCCCTGCCCGGCAACGACCAACCCGCTCGGCGTAAAGGGCTGCGGCGAGGCCGGCTGCGCCGGCAGCCTCGCCACGCTCGTCAACGCGGCAATCGATGCGCTTTCCGATTGCGGCGTGACACAGATCGAAATGCCCCTGACACCGGAACGGATCTGGCGCGCAATCCGCGACGCCCAATCCGCCCGCGCCGCGTGATCGCAGGACAAGTTCACGCTGCCGCCTGCACCCGCGGCTGGTAGATCGCGATATGCCGGCAATGCGCCACCGGCGTGGCGCCGTTCGCCACCACCAGGGCATCGAGCTCGACGAAGCGATGCCCCTTCTTCTCGTAATTCGCGGTGACGCGTGCGCGGGCGGTCAGCGTGTCGTCGAGCCGGGCCAGCGCCAGCAACTGCATCTCGCTGCCAACATGAATCCATGGCCCGAGAATGGCGTTCTGGACCAGAACCTGATTCATGATGCGCTGAAAAATGCCGGGATGAATGATCCCCGTCTGCCGGTAGAACGGATCGGTCTCGCGCACCTCGGCGAGATAGTCGTCGAGTTCGGCGCTGGTCCAGCGCCGGGGTGCTGGCGCAAGCCACAGCCCCACCATATAGGACGACGCATCCACCGGCCGGCGCTCCGCCACCGGCGCGGTCTCGGAATAATCCGCCAGTCTCACAGAGGATGCGGCGTCCGGCAGGGATGCAGAGCCGGTGGCGCAAAGCTTGCCAAGGCTCTCAACGCGCAGCGCGAAGCCGCCATGGCCATCATCCGCCTCCGAAATATCGGCCCATTCGCCGTCATAGACCGGATGAACGAAGCGCGCATCGATCCGTCCCCGTTCAAGGAACGCCTGTCCCCACCGCGCCACCGGCAGATGCATCATGTAGGCCAAGACCTCGACTCCGGGCACGAGCCCGCCGCTGAAACCGTAACGGCGGGCGACTTCATCATCGTGGATCTTGTTCTCGGAGTCCTTTGCCGTGTTATAGGCCAGGACGCGATAAGGCCGCGCATGGGACATCGAATTTCCACCCGGTGATGGTTCTGATTATCGCCATGCTACGTCGCTGCGGCGGAATGACAAGGCCCTCAACCGCGCGGCCGACGCTCGCATTTCCGCGCCCGATCGCGTAGGACAGCCGCAATCAGCCTATTCCTCCGACGAGACAGCATTCACGACCGATGGCGCCTCCCCTGATCCAGCTCAAAGATATCGCCCTCACATTCGGCGGCACTCCGCTGCTCGACGGTGTGGAACTCACGGTGGCCGCCGAGGAACGCGTCTGTCTGATCGGCCGGAACGGATCGGGCAAATCCACGCTGCTCAGGATCGCGGCGGGATTGATCGAGCCGGATCGCGGTACCCGCTTCGTGCAGCCCGGAGCCACGGTCCGCTATCTGCCGCAGGAGCCGGATTTTTCCGGCTTCGCCACGGTGCTGGCCTATGTCGAGGCCGGACTCGGCCCCGGCGACGAGCCGTATCAGGCCCGCTTCCTGCTCGAGCAGTTCGGCCTGAGCGGCGAGGAAGATCCGGCGCGGCTTTCCGGCGGCGAGGCACGCCGCGCCGCGCTGGCCCGCGTGCTGGCGCCGTCTCCCGATATTCTGCTGCTGGACGAACCGACCAATCACCTCGACCTGCCGACCATCGAGTGGCTCGAAAGCGAACTGGGCGGGCGGCGCTGCGCCCTGGTGATGATCAGCCACGACCGGCGTTTTCTCTCCAATCTGTCGCGCAGCACCGCATGGCTCGATCGTGGCGGCATCCGCAGGATCGAGCGCGGCTTCAGCGCCTTCGAGGCCTGGCGCGACGATGTGCTGGCCGAAGAGGAGCGCGAGCAGCATAAGCTCGACCGCAAGATCGTCGCCGAAGAGCACTGGCTGCGCTACGGTGTCTCCGGACGTCGCAAGCGCAACGTCAAGCGTCTCGGCAATCTGCACGCGTTACGGGCTCAGCGGCGCGATTATCGCGGCGCGACCGGCAACGCCAGTCTCGCCGCCGCGGAGGCCGACAAGTCCGGCAAGCTCGTAATCGAGGCCAAGGGCATCGGCAAATCCTACGACGGCCGCCCGATCGTCGAAAATTTTTCGATCCGGGTGCAGCGCGGCGATCGGATCGGCATCGTCGGGCCGAACGGTGCCGGCAAGACCACGCTGATCAACATGCTGACCGGCGCGAGTTCGCCCGATAGCGGCAGCATCCGCTTCGGCACGAACCTCGAAATGGCGACGCTGGATCAACACCGCGAAAGTCTCGACCCGAAATCGAGCCTCGCGGACGCTCTGACCGGCGGACGGGGCGACCATGTCATGGTCGGCGGCAAGCCGAAGCATGTCATCAGTTATATGAAGGACTTTCTGTTCACGCAGGAGCAGGCACGCACGCCGCTCGAGGTGCTGTCCGGCGGCGAGCGCGGACGCCTCATGCTCGCCCGCGCGCTGGCCAAGCCGTCCAACCTGCTGGTGCTGGACGAGCCGACCAACGACCTCGATCTCGAAACCCTCGACGTGCTCGAGGACATGCTGGGGGATTACGAGGGAACCGTGATCCTCATCAGCCATGATCGCGACTTTCTCGATCGGATCGTCACCTCGGTGATCGTGCCGGAAGGCAATGGCAGATGGATCGAATATGCCGGCGGCTATTCCGACATGCTGGCGCAGCGCGGCGCCGATCTCACGCGGGCCGAGATCAAGGCTGCCGCGCCCCCGCCCGCCAAAACTCCGAAAGCCGAAGCCGCCCCGGTGGCTGCCAAGCGACGCCTTTCCTTCAACGAAAAGCACGCGCTGGAAACCCTGCCGAAGCTGATCGCGCAGCTTCAAAATGAAATCGCAGGGCATCAGCGCCGCCTTGATGATCCGGAGCTTTACCGCAAGGACCGCAAGACATTCGACCAGATCTCGTCCGCGCTGACCGCGGCGCAGGACAAGCTGCAGGCAGCCGAGGACAGATGGCTCGAACTCGAAATGCTGCGCGAGGACATCGAGGGCGCCTAGAGTCGCTCGCCAATTCATGGAACGGCGAGCGGCTCTCGCTTGTTGCGCGTCCTCTTCACGCGAACCGGTTTCCGCCTGGCTTCAGGATGCTATGAACGCTGTCGTGCAAGCCATGCGATCGCGCCGCCCGCAGCCGCCCTGCCGGTGGCAAAGCAGGCCTGCAGCAGATAGCCGCCGGTCGGCGCTTCCCAGTCCAGCATCTCGCCGGCGACGAACACGCCCGGCAGACGGCGCAGCATGAAGTTCTGATCGACCTCGTCCAATGCTATGCCGCCCGCGGTCGATATCGCGCGCTCCATTGCCGCTGTTCCGATCAGCGTGATCGGGATGTCGTTGATGCGCGCCGCGAGCTCGCTTGGCGACAACGTGGACAGCGCGACCTGCGAGGACAGCGCCGCCTCTTTCAGCAGTCCCAGTGCAACCGGCGTCAGGCCCGCCGCTTTGCGCAGATAGGTGGCGAACGATTGTTTGCCGCGCGGCTGCGACAGCCGTTCGCGTAGCCGTGTCTTGTCCGCATCGGGCCGCAATGCGATCCGCAGCACGACCGAGCGCGATCGGGCAAGCGCCTCCCGCAGCGGTGATGAGAGTGCGTAGACCGCGCCGCCCTCGATGCCGTCCCGTGTCACCACCGCCTCGCCCTTCACGTCGCGCCCGTCGAACGACAGTGTCACGTTCTTCAACGGCGTTCCGGCAAAGCGCTCACGGAACGCCTGCGACCACGCTACGGTGAATCCGCAATTGGCAGGGCGCAGCGGCGTGATGGCGATGCCGCGTGCGGCGAGCAGTGACGTCCATCGTCCATTGGAGCCAAGACGCGGCCAGCTCGCGCCGCCCAGCGCCAAGACGGTTGCTTCCGCCGCGACAATACACCCCCCATCGGGCGTTTCGAACGACAGCTCGCTGCCGTCATTCCATCCCAGCCAGCGATGGCGCAAGGCCAGACGGACGCCGGCGTCGAGCCGACGCAGCCAGGCGCGCAGCAGCGGCGAAGCCTTGAAAGCCCGCGGAAATATCCGGCCGCTCGAGCCGACGAAGGTCGGCTGACCCAGGCTTTCGCACCACAGACGCAACGCATCGGGCGGAAACGCCGCGATTGCCGGCGCAAGGCGCGGCGCGGCATCGCCATAGCGCGCAAGAAATCCGGGCAGCGGCTCGCTGTGGGTGAGGTTCAGCCCGCCCCGCCCTGCCATCAGCAGCTTGCGCCCCGCCGACGGCATCGCCTCGTAGACGGTGACCTGCGCGCCGCTCGCCGCCAGCACCTCGGCCGCCATGAGGCCGGCCGGTCCAGCCCCGATCACCGCGACCCGGCGTCCCGAAACAGATGTCATGACAGCCTGCGCGCGGCTGCACCCGCGGCAGCCATGCCGCTACAGCTTGATCCCCGCCGTGGCCGCTGCCTGCTCGACATATTTCTGGGTCTGCTGAAATGCTCCCTCCAGCGCGCGCGCTTTCGACATGTCCGCGATCTGATCGAAATGCGCGGCCACCGCGTCCGGCGTCCACTCGGACGGCGGCAGGTTGATCCCTTCGGATTCCAGAATCTTGATCACTGCGAATGAGCCGGCCCCCGCTCCCATGATCGTGCGGGTCGGCGCCGTCTCGCTGAGCAAGAACAGCACCGCCGGCGTGATCGATTCCGGCTTCATGAGCTGCAGCGCCGTGGCCGGCAGCAATTCCTCGGTCATGCGGGTGGCAGCCGTCGGCGAGATGATGTTGACGCGGATATCGGCCTTGCGGCCCTCCTCGGCAAGGACATTCATCAGACCGACCATGCCGGCTTTGGCCGCGCCATAATTGGCCTGGCCGAAATTGCCATAAAGTCCCGACGAGGATGTTGTCAGCACGATACGGCCGTAGTTGCGCTCGCGCATGCCGTTCCACACCGCCTTGCAGCAGTAGAACGTGCCGGTGAGATGAACGTTGAGCACCTTGGCGAAGTCCTCGACCTCCATCTTGCCGAACGACTTGTCGCGAAGGATGCCGGCATTGGCGCAGAGCACATCGACCGTGCCCCACTTTTCGGTGGCCTTCGCCACCATGGCGGTGACCTGCTCGAAATCGGATACGTCGGCGCCGTCGGCAATCGCCTCGCCGCCGGCCTTGCGGATTTCCTCCACCACGGCTTCCGCCGCTGTCATCGAACCGCCGGTGCCATCCCGCGCGCCGCCGAAATCATTCACCACCACTTTGGCGCCATAGCGCGCCAGGCCCAGCGCATGCACGCGCCCGAGGCCGTTTCCCGCACCGGTGACGATAGCGACGCGTCCATCAAATCGGATTGTCATGCTTACATTCCCGCTTTTTCAGGCAAAATACATCAGGCCGAGCCAATCGGCGACCAATGCCGGTTTGGGCTCGCCTTCGATCTCCACAGAGACGCTGGTGCGCGACACCAGCTCCTTCGGCGACCGCATCCTGGCTTCCGTGAGCGTGAAGCGCCCGCGAATCCGCGACCCCGCCCGCACCGGCGAGACGAAGCGCAGCTTGTCGAAGCCGTAATTCACGCCCATCGTCACACCTTCGAGCTTGGGCAGCGCTTCGTACGAGAATACGCTGAGCATCGAGGCGGTCAGGAAGCCATGCGCGATGGTGCCGCCGAACGGTGTCTCCCGCGCCGCACGCTCGGGATCGACATGAATGAATTGATGATCTTCAGTGGCATTCGCGAAAGCATCGATCCTGCTCTGGTCGATCAGATGCCAGGATGACACCCCGAGTTCACGGCCCACCAGTTCCAGATAGGCCTCACGCGTCGTCGTCGAGCTCATGATATCCTGCTGCCAGATTTGGTCCGGCAGCAGTTTCCATAGAAAGTCTCGCGCGCCAAGCAAAATTATCCGGTCCGGGCTATTGGCGCGGACGAAGCGTTGCCGGGAAATCAGCCGCCGGACACTCCGGCAGGACGAACCGACTGCAATTCCGGGAAATCCTCCTCGCGGAATTCCATCCCGCGCAGGCGGTCGTCCCGATCATCGTCGTGTTCCAGCCGCCGGAGCTGGACGCGCCGGATTTTTCCGGAAATGGTCTTGGGCAGTTCCGTCACCAGTTCGATGCGACGAATACGTTTGAATGGCGCGAGCCGCGAATGGACATAGCGGAAGATCGAGAGCGCGGTCTCGGGCGAACGTTCCGCGCCGGCCACCAGCAGCACATAAGCCTTGGGGATCGCAAGACGGATAGGATCGGGGCTCGGAATCACCGCGGCCTCGGCGACGAGGTCATGTTCGATCAGGATCGACTCGAGTTCGAACGGGCTGATGCGATAGTCGGAAGACTTGAACACGTCGTCGGCGCGGCCGACGAAGGTCAGGTAGCCGTCGTCATCGACGAAGACCACGTCGCCGCTGCGATAGAGATCGCCCTCGGCCCCTTTGAGGCTGCCATCGTCGGACTGATAGCCCTGCATCAGCCCGGCAGGCCGATCCGCACCGAGGACGAGCGCGACCTCTCCCTCCTTGACCGGACTGCCGTCGGCATCCACCACTCGCACCTTGTAGCCCGGCAGCGGACGTCCCATCGATCCGACCTTGAGCGGCTGGCCCGGCGAATTGCCGGCGATCGCCGTGGTCTCGGTCTGGCCGTAGCCGTCGCGGATGGTCAGCCCCCAGGCGGCCTTGACCTGATCGATCACCTCGGGATTGAGCGGCTCGCCGGCGCCACACACCTCGCGCAGCGAGACCTTGAAGTCGGCGAGCTTCTCCTGAATGAACATGCGCCACACCGTCGGCGGCGCGCACAGGGTGGTCACCCCGCAGCGGCCGATCGTCGCCAGAAGATCCTTGGCATCGAAGCGCGGCTGATTGACGACGAACACCGTCGCTCCCGCATTCCATGGCGCAAAGAAGCAGCTCCACGCATGTTTGGCCCAGCCGGGTGACGAGATGTTCAGATGCACGTCGCCGGGCTGAAGGCCGAGCCAATACATCGTCGACAGGCTGCCGACCGGATAGCTGCGCTGGCTGTGGCGCACCAGTTTCGGCTTCGCCGTGGTGCCCGATGTGAAATAGAGCAGCATCGGATCGTCAGCCCGGGTCTCGCCTTCCGGCGTGAAGCTGTCGGGATGACCGGCTGCATCATCGAACGGCAGCCAGCCCTCCGCAGTCCCGACCACGATCCGGACAAGCTCGCCAACCTTCAGCGTCGCAAACTTCCCGGCCTGCTCCTGTGCGGCCACCACCGCTTTGGCGCGGCCGCGATCGAGCCGGTCCTGCAACTCGTCCGGTGTCAGCAGCGTCGTCGCGGGAATGACCACCACGCCGAGCTTGATGCAGGCCAGCATGGTTTCCCACAGCGGCACGACATTGCCCAGCAGCAGCAGAAGATGGTCGCCGCGCTTGAGACCCTGGGCCCGCAGGAAATTCGCCACCCGATTGGAGCGGCGCGAGAGTTCGGCGAATGACAACCGCGTCTCGGTGCCCGCGGCAGACTCGACGATCCAGAGCGCGGTCCGGTCCCTGCTCTGCGGATCGCCGGCGAGCCCGGCGTCGAACCAGTCCAGCGCCCAGTTGAACCCCGGCTCGTCGGGCCATTTGAACCCACTCACCGCCTTCTCGTAATCTGTCCGATGCTGCAGCAGAAACTGACGCGCTTGCTGAAACGTTGTCATCGTCGTCCCTCGATGCGATCGGAGCGCTGTGCAGAGCTATGCCGGCGCTCCGGAGTCATGATGTCCCGGCAGGATGCCCGCGATCACGCGGGCCTCCGTCACTTCGATGAGAGATCGCGCAGATAGCGGATGATCCCGGAGAAATCAGTGCCGCCATGTCCGGCCTTCTCAAAGGCGGCATAAAGCTCTTCGGCATGGGCACCCATCGGGGTCGCCGCGCCGGTGGCCTTGGAAGCGGCCTGCGACAGGCGCAGATCCTTCAGCATCAGCGCCGCCGCGAAGCCCGGCTTGTAGTCGCTGTTGGCCGGCGAGGTCGGCACCGGCCCTGGAACGGGACAATAGGTGGTCAGCGACCAGCACTGGCCGGAGGATGTGGAGGCGACATCGAACAGGGCCTGATGCGACAGCCCCAGCTTCTCCGCCAGCGTGAACGCCTCGCACACTCCGATCATGGAAATGCCGAGGATCATGTTGTTGCAGATCTTGGCAGCCTGCCCCGCGCCCGCCTTGCCGCAATGGACGATCTTCTTGCCCATTTTCTCGAGGATCGGCTTCGCCGCCGCGAACGCCTTGTCATCTCCACCGCACATGAAGGTCAGTGTCGCACCCTGCGCGCCGCCGACGCCGCCCGACACCGGCGCATCGACCGATGCAACGCCATGCTTCCCCGCCAGCTCATGAGCCTTGACCGCGCTTTCGACGTCGATGGTCGAACAATCGATCAGCAGCGCGCCCTTGGCGATCGAGGGCAGAATATCGGTCCAGACCGAGAGCACGTGCTTGCCGGCCGGCAGCATGGTGATGACGACATCGGCGCCCTTCACCGCCTCGGCCGCACTCGCCGCGATGGCAGCTCCGGCGGCTTTCGCCGCCTCGCACGATGCCGGCACCAGATCGAAGCCGGTGACCGCGTGACCCGCCTTGACGAGGTTGGCCGCCATCGGCCCTCCCATGTTGCCGAGCCCAATGAATGCAATCTTCGCCATGACGTTTCCTCGGTTGCTTCTCTTCGTTCGATGCTCGATCAGTCAGGAAAATCCAGCCCGTCTCCCTCACGCGGATTGAAATAGCGCGCGACGATGTCCGGCGTCACCTCCTCGATCTTGGCCGGCGACCATTTCGGCTGCCGATCCTTGTCGATGATCGCTGCGCGAACCCCTTCGGCAAATTCCTTGCTGTCGAACACTTCGAGCGCGGCGCGGTATTCCCGCGCCAGGCATTCCTCCAGCGAGGCCGATGCGCGAGCGGCGCGCAGCAGCTTCAAGGTCACCTTCATGCTGGTCGGCGATTTGCCGCTCATGGTCTCCAGCGTCGCCTTGGCGAAATCGGAGCCGTCCGCGCGAAGCGCCGCGACGATCTCCTCCAGCGTCTCATAGCGGAACAGCGCATCGATCCGCTCGCGATGCTGCGCGATGACACTGTCCCGTGCATTATCGGAGAACCGATCGATCGTCTTTCGCACCGGATCGCCGCCTGCCACGGACGGCAACGCCGTCAGCGCCGCCCGCAGCTCGGGCCACGCGTCGGACCGGATCGTGACATCAGCAAGCCCGGCATAGATCGTATCCGCCGCGGTCATGATCTCGCCGGTAAGTCCATAATACGTGCCGACCTCACCCGGCGCACGCGACAGCAGCCAGGTGCCACCGACATCGGGAAAAAATCCGATGCCGACCTCAGGCATGGCGAGCTTGGTTCGCTCATTGACGATGCGATGGCTGCCGTGGGACGCGAGGCCGACGCCGCCCCCCATGACGACGCCATCCATATAAGCGACGTAAGGTTTGGGATATCGGGCGATCCGCGCATTGAGGATGTATTCCTCGCGCCAGAACACCGGCCCGAGATCACCATTCGCTCGCGCGCTTTCATAAAGGCCGCGAATGTCGCCACCGGCGCACAGTCCACGCTCGCCCGCTCCTTCCAGAAGGACCACCGACACGGCCGGATCGCCAGCGAAGGCCCTGAGCGCGCGGTCCATGTCACGCACCATGCCGAGCGTCAGGGCATTGATGGCCTTGGGTCGGTTGAGCCTGATGATCCCTGCACCGCCTTCGCGATGCGCGATAAGGTCGCCCTCGATCACTTCTGCCGTCATCGTGCTGCCTCGATCAGCTTGCGCGACACGATCAGCCGCATGATCTCATTGGTGCCCTCAAGAATCTGATGGACCCTGAGATCGCGCACGATCTTCTCGATGCCGTATTCCGCAAGATAGCCGTAGCCCCCGTGAAGCTGCAATGCATCGTTGGCGACGGCGAAGCCGACATCAGTGCCGAACCGCTTTGCCATCGCGCAGAGCATCGTCGCCTCCGGGTCCTTCCGGTCGAGTGCAGCCGCCGCGCGCCAAAGGAACGTCCGGGCCGCTTCCAGTTCGATCGCCATGTCGGCGAGACGAAACTGCAGCGCCTGAAACTCGTCGAGCCGCTTGCCAAACGCCTTGCGCTCCCTGGTGTAGGCCAGCGTCTTGTCCAGTGCCGCCTGCGCGCCGCCGAGCGAACACGCGGCGATGTTGAGGCGCCCGCCGTCGAGGCCGGCCATCGCGATCTTGAAGCCGATGCCCTCGTCGCCGAGCCGGTTTGCGACCGGCACCCGCACGTTCTCGAAGATGACGGCCCGCGTCGGCTGGGCATTCCAGCCCATCTTGTGCTCGTTGGCTCCGAAGGACAGGCCCGGCGTATCGCCCGGGATCACCAGCGTGGAGATTCCGCCGGGGCCGTCCTGGCCGGTGCGCACCATCGCGACATAGACATCGCTGCGCCCCGCGCCGGAGATGAACTGCTTCTGGCCATTGACGACATAGTCATCGCCGTCCCGCACCGCGCGGGTGCGCAAGGCCGCGGCGTCCGACCCCGCGCCGGGCTCCGTCAGGCAATAACTCGCCAGCCATTCCATGGTGCACAGCTTGGGCAGCCAGCGGCGGCGCTGCGCCTCGGAGCCGTAGGCGTCGATCATCCACGACGCCATGTTGTGGATCGAGATGAAGGCCGAGACCGTCGGGCATCCCTGCGCCAGCGCCTCGAAGATCAACGCGGCGTCGAGCCGCGTCAGTGCCGAGCCGCCAACGTCGTCCCTGATGTAGATGCCGCCGATGCCGAGGGCCGCCGCCTCGCGCATCACCTCGACGGGGAAATAGCGCTCCTCGTCCCACTTCAGCGCGAAGGGAGCGATCTTTTCCGCCGCAAAGTCGCGGGCCATGTCGCGGACCGCGACTTGGTCTTCGTTGAGAGCGAACTGCATATCAACGTACTTCGTTCATCGTCAGCTTGTCGGCATGACGAAATCCGCCCCCTCCTTCACGCCCGACGGCCACCGCGCGGTTACCGTCTTCGTCTTGGTGTAAAAGCGGATCGAGTCAGCGCCATACTGGTTGAGATCGCCGAAACCGGAACGCTTCCATCCACCGAAGCTATAGTAAGCCACCGGAACCGGGATCGGGACATTGATGCCGACCATACCGACATTCACCCGCGATGCAAACTCCCGCGCGGAATCGCCGTCCCGCGTGAAAATCGCGACGCCATTGCCGTATTCATGTTCAGACGGCAACCGCAGCGCCTCGTCGAAATCATGGGCGCGCACCACCGAGAGCACCGGGCCGAAGATCTCTTCCTTGTAGATGCGCATATTGGCGGTGACATGGTCGAACAGGCAGCCGCCCATGTAGAAGCCGTTCTCGTAGCCCTGCATCTTGAAGCCGCGGCCATCAACCACCAGCTTGGCGCCTTCCTTCACGCCTACGTCGACGTAATTCCGCACCCGCTCCAGCGCGGCCTTGGTCACCAGCGGACCGAAATCGGCGCTGCCGTCGATCGACGGACCGATCTTGAGATTCTCCACGCGCGGGATCAGCTTTTCCATCAGCCGGTCGCCGGTGGTCTTGCCCACCGGAACAGCCACCGACACCGCCATGCAGCGCTCGCCGGCCGCGCCATAGCCCGACCCCACCAGAGCATCGACGGCCTGGTCGATGTCCGCGTCGGGCATCACGATCATGTGGTTCTTTGCACCGCCGAAACACTGCGCGCGCTTGCCGGTGGCAGCGGCGCGCTCATAGATGTACTGGGCGATCGACGAGGATCCGACGAAGCCGACGGCGGCGATGTCCGGATCGTCGAGGATCGCGTCCACGACCTCCTTGTCCCCATTGACGACATTGAGTACACCCGGCGGCAATCCGGCCTCCAGCATCAGCTCCGCAAGCCGGATCGGCACGCCTGGATCGCGCTCCGAGGGCTTGAGGATGAAGGCGTTGCCGCAGGCAATCGCCGGCGCGAACTGCCACATCGGGATCATGGCGGGGAAGTTGAACGGCGTGATGCCGGCAACGACGCCGAGCGGCTGGCGCATCGAATAGATGTCGATGCCGGGGCCGGCGCCCTCGGTGTATTCGCCCTTCATCAGATGCGGCGCGCCGAGCACGAACTCGACCACCTCGATGCCGCGCAGGATATCGCCCTTGGCATCGGGAATGGTCTTGCCGTGCTCCCGGGCCAGCATGTCCGCCAGCGAATCGTTGTCGCGCGCCACCAATTCGAGAAATTTCATGAAAATGCGCGCACGACGCTGCGGATTGGTCGCCGCCCATGCCGGCTGGGCCGCCTTGGCGTTCTCGACCGCCGCCCGCAGCTCGGCCTTGGTGCCGAGCGCAACCTGAGCCTGAACGTCGCCGGTCATCGGTTCGTAAACGTCGGCAAGGCGACCGGAGGCTCCCTTGACGTGCTTGCCGCCGATAAAGTGTCCGATTGAGCGCATGAGTTCCTCCAGAGATACGATGCTGGAGGCATTTTGCCTCCGGCGGAGCGATTTTTAAAATGGCTTATCCGCGCAACCTGTTTGCGAAAATGCACACATTCGTGTGCAGGCGTGCGCATAGGGCAAAAGCTGCATGCCGGGCGTGCATCACTCGGCCGCGGCCGGGCCCTTTTCCGATGTCTTGCGGGCCGCCCTCCGGCGGGCCGAGGCTGGCGATGCGAGCAGTGCCTGGCGGCCCGCAGCCAGGATTTCGTCGGACAGGTCGCCGTTGCCGCCGACGCGGGCGAGGATCAGCGTCCCCACCATGGTCGCGACCGCCGCGATGGCCTGGCGCCGCTTTTCCGCCTCGGTCCCTTCCGGCACCGCATCAGTCAATAGATCGATCATCTCCCCCAGCTTGCCGGCAAAGGCGCGCCGGGTCTTGACGCTTTCCCGCCCGATCTCCGCGGCAAGCGCCGCCAGCGCGCAGCCGCGGCCCGGATCGTCGCGATGGGAGGTGCTGAGATAGGACTCGACGATGGCGGCGAAGCGCTCGGCCATGGGAAGCGCCTCGGTCTTCTGCCGCCAGCCCGCCAGCGAGCGGTCCATCGCATAGATGAAAGCCTCGATCACCAGCGCTTCGCGGGAGGCGAAATGGGCATAGAACCCTCCATGGGTGAGGCCGGCTTCTTTCATCAGGTCCGCCACCCCGATCCCGTGCGCGCCGCGCTCGCGCAGCTTCACCGACGCTTTCCGGACGATCCGCGCATGGGTTTCCTGCTTGTGTTCCTTTGAGTAACGCATCGGGCCGGCTCCATCACATGTTGTAGATCATATAACGAACCGGGCCTAAAAGGCTAAGGAAAGATGCGGTTGCATCGGATCGCCCGACATCCAACTGGATTTCATCCCTCCACCCGCTCCTTGGGACATACCTATGATGCACATGCTCAATCCTCATTGCGGCATCAGCCGCGATTCCCGCAATGTGGTCCGCCTGACCATCTGCAAGGCGGGGCCGCTCAATATCCTCAATTCATCCGTGATGCAGCACGTGACCGCCGGACTTCAGTCCCTGGCGGGCGATGCCGATATCCGCGCGCTGGTGCTCGCGGGTGAGAGCGAGCGCAGCCTGATCGGCGGCGCCGACATCAAGGAAATGGCGACCCTCGACCAGGCCGGCGCCGAGCGCTTCATCTCGCATCTGCGCGACCTCTGCGAGGCCGTCCGCCGTTTCCCGGCACCGACCATTGCCCGGCTGCCGGGCTTTTGTCTCGGCGGCGGTCTCGAAGTCGCCGCCGCCTGTGATCTGCGGGTCGCCGCCGCCGACGCCAAGTTCGGCATGCCGGAAGTCAAGGTCGGAATTCCGTCCGTGATTCACGCCGCGCTGTTGCCCCGCCTGATCGGCTGGAGCCGCGCGCGCTGGCTGATGATGACCGCGGCGACCATCGACGCGCCGACCGCACTCGCCTGGGGACTGGTCGATACGATCGCGCCGGCGGATGCGCTGGATGCGGCGGTGGAGGAATTGCTGAACCAACTGCTGGACTGCGGCCCGCAGGCGCTGCGGGCGCAGAAGGCGCTGCTGCGCGAATGGGAAGAACTGCCGCTCAGCGAGTCTGTCGCGATTTCGATCGGCGCCTTCGGCCGCGCTTTCCTCACCGGAGAGCCACAGCAGTTGATGGGGCGGTTCCTCGCCGCCAAGAGCGCGCGCAAATAGCCTCTGCCTCCTTCCCGGTCCGCCCACCACATTTTTTGCGCTGCACCGTATTGCGACGGCTGCGGTTTATTGTATGATGATTATCATTCAATATTGTATCGGCCGGGAGCGTCCCATGTCAGGTTCCGATTCCGTCGTCATTCTGTCTGGCGCACGTACTCCGGTCGGCCGCTTCCAGGGTGAGCTATCGCCCTTCAGCGGGCACAAGCTCGGAAGTGCAGTGATCGCTGCCGCCTTGGCGCGAGCCGGCCTCCCCGCGGAACGCACCGATGAAGTGATCATGGGCTGCGTGCTGACGGCGGGCCAGGGGCAGGCCCCTGCCCGCCAGGCCGCCCGCGGCGCCGGGCTGCCCGATGCCACCGGCGCGACCACCATCAACAAGGTGTGCGGCTCGGGAATGAAGGCGACCATGCTCGCGTACGATCTGATCAAGGCCGGCTCGGCCGGCATTGTGGTCGCCGGCGGCATGGAGAGCATGACCAATGCGCCGTACCTGCTGACGAAAGCGCGCGGCGGCTACCGCGTCGGCCATGACCGCATCATCGATCACATGCTGATGGATGGACTGGAGGACGCCTACGAGGCCGGCCGGGCCATGGGCGACTTCGGCGAAGCCACCGCCGAAGCTTACCAGTTCACCCGTGACGATCAGGACGCCTATGCCATCGAGACGCTGAGGCGCGCCCGCCATGCCCTCGCGAGCGGCGCGTTCGCATCCGAGATCGTCCCGCTGACGGTAACCGACCGGGCCGGCACCCGCACGATCGCCGATGACGAGCATCCGCTGAAGGTCGATCCCGCCAAGATCCCCGCGTTGAAGCCCGCATTTCGGACCAACGGCACCATCACCCCGGCGGCATCCTCGGCCAATGCCGATGGCGCGGCGGCGCTCACCCTCGCCCTCCGCTCCCAGGCCGAGCGCGATGGCCTGCCCATCCTCGCCGAGATCAAGGGCCACGCGACCCACAGCCAGGAGCCGCAGTGGTTCACCACCGCGCCGATTCCAGCCATCCGCAAGCTGCTCGACAAGGTGGGATGGACTGTCGACGACGTCGACCTGTTCGAGATCAACGAGGCCTTCGCGGTGGTGCCGATGGCCGCCGCCCGCGATCTCGGCATTCCGCGGGACAGGCTCAACGTCAATGGCGGCGCCTGCGCGCTGGGGCATCCGATCGGCGCCACCGGCGCGCGGCTGATCGTGACACTGCTGCACGCGCTGCAGGCTCGCCGACTGCGCCGCGGCATCGCATCGCTCTGCATCGGTGGTGGCGAAGCCACCGCCATCGCGGTCGAGCGTCTTGACGCCTGACAGGTCGACACTCACGATCCGGCCCCCGGAAGGACACGGCATGATCTCGGACTGGCTTTCCCGTCTGCTCGCCCGGCGCGGCATCCATTACGGCTGGGCGATGGTGGCCGTGACCTTCCTGACGGCGCTGGTGGTGGCCGGCGCAGTCGGTGCGCCCGGGGTCTTCATCCTGCCGCTGCAGCAGGAATTCGGATGGAGCACGGCGGAAATCTCCTCGGCGCTGTCGGTGCGCCTGCTGCTGTTCGGACTGATGGCGCCTTTCGCCGCGGCGCTGCTCAACCGCTATGGTCTGCGCAACGTCACGCTGGCTTCGCTGTTGATCGTCGTGGCCGGCATGGCGGTGTCGCTGGCCATGACGCAACTGTGGCAGCTGCTGTTGCTGTGGGGCTTTGTCGTCGGCTTCGGCACAGGGCTGACCGCCCTGGTGCTGGGCGCAACCATCGCCGCGCGCTGGTTTTCCGCGCGGCGCGGCCTTGTGGTCGGCATCCTCACGGCCAGTTCGGCAACCGGACAGCTCGTCTTTCTGCCGTTGCTGGCAAGCCTGGACCGAACATCTCGGCTGGCGCCTTGCGCTCGGCGCGATGTGCGCGATGCTGGCAATCGCTGCGCTGGCGGTGCTGCTGATCATGCGCGACCGCCCCTCGGATGTCGGGCTGCGGCCTTTCGGCGACGAGGGCGATGCGCCGCAATCCGCAGCGCCTCCGCCGGGATCGATCTTCGCCGCAGCGCTCGGCACATTGCGGGACGCCGCGCGCACGCGGATATTCTGGGTACTGTTCGTCACCTTCTTCATCTGCGGCGCCAGCACCAACGGACTGATCCAGGTCCACCTGATCCCGATGTGCGCCGATTTCGGCATCCCTCAGGTTCAGGCGGCAGGGCTGCTCGCCGCCATGGGCATCTTCGATTTCTTCGGCACCATCCTCTCCGGCTGGCTGTCGGATCGCTACGACAACCGGCTGCTGCTGTTCTGGTATTACGGTCTGCGCGGCCTGTCGCTGCTGTTTCTGCCGATGACCGACTTCACCTTCTATGGCCTGTCGATCTTCGCAGTGTTCTACGGCCTCGACTGGATCGCGACGGTGCCGCCTACGGTCCGGCTCACGGCCGCGCATTTCGGCGCCGAGCGTGCCGGGCTGGTGTTCGGCTGGATTTTCGCCGGCCATCAGATCGGCGCCGCGGCGGCCGCTTTCGGCGCCGGCTGGTCGCGCACCGTGCTCTCGAGCTACCTGCCGGCCTTCATGGTGGCCGGCGCACTCTGCGTCGCGGCGGCGCTGATGGTGCTGAGCCTGATTCGCAGTGCCAAGCCGGCAGCGCGCGCGGCTACGGCCTGATCGTCATGCTGCGGGGCGGGCCCGGCGTTCGCAGCGGATCCGACAGCCGGGCAAATTCGCACAACAGCGGACGGGTGCGGCGCGGATCGATCACCTCCTCCACCCAAAACTTCTCCGCCGAGCGGAACGGCGACCGCAGCCGGTTCAGCCGCTCCTCGATCTCCTGCAGCTTCTTCCGCGGGTCCGGCGCCGCATCGATCTCCGCGCGGTAGGCTGCCTCGATCCCGCCTTCCAGCGGCAGCGAGCCCCAGCACGCCGAGGGCCACGCATAGCGCATCGAAAAGCGATCGGCGGGCTGATGCACCACGCCCGCGACGCCGAAGCAGTTGCGGATGATAATGGTGCACCATGGCACGGTGCTCTGATTGACCGCCGCCATCGCGCGCACGCCGTGGCGGATGGTGGCGCTCTTTTCCGCCTCAAGCCCGATCATGAAACCCGGGCAATCCATCAGATAGATCACCGGCAGGTGAAAAGTTTCCGCGAGATCGACGGCCCGCACCACCTTCTGACAGGCGTCGGCCGTCCACGAGCCGCCGTAATGATACGGATCCGAAGCGAGCAGCAGCACCGGCCGCCCCTCCAGCCGCGCGAGGCCGGTAATGATCGGCCGGCCGAAATTCTGGCCGAGCTCGAAGAAGGAGCCTTTGTCCACGACCGACTCGACGATCGGCCGCATTTTATAGACCTGACGGCGGTTGCGCGGCACCGCCGTCATCAGCGCCTCGTCAGCACGTTCGGGATCGTCATCACACGGCAGGATCGGCGGCAGATCGTAGACCGACGACGGCAGGTAGGACAGGAAGCGCCGCGCGCAGGCGAACGCCTCCTCCTCGGTCTCGACAGCATGATCGACCGCGCCGGCCTTGGTCTGGATCTGCCAGCCGCCAAGCTCCTGCTTGTCGAGCTGCTGGCCGAGCCGCGCCACCACCGGCGGCCCGGCGACGAACATCGCCGAGGTCTTGGTCATCACCGAATAGTGGCTCGCCGCCAGACGTGCGGCGCCAAGACCCGCCACCGAGCCAAGCCCGAGACCGACCACCGGAACGCGCGCCATGTTGGCCGTCGTGAAGGCGTACCAGCGGGTGCCGCCGACGCCGCCCGGCAGGTTGGCCGCTCCCTTGGTCTCGATGGTCTTGACCGAGCCGCCGCCGCCCGACCCCTCGATCACACGGATGATCGGCAGGCGGAAATCGTGAGCCATCTCCTCCGCCATCAGCGGCTTGGCGGCGATCGATGCATCGGCCGAGCCGCCACGCACCGTGAAGTCGTCGCCCACCACCACGACGGGCCGGCCGTCGATCTTGCCGCGGCCGAACACGCAATTGGCGGGCGTCAGACGTTGCAGTTTGCCGTCGCTGCCATATTCACCGATGCCCGCGATAGCGCCGACTTCGTGAAAGCTGTTCTCATCGATCAGCTTGTCGATCCGCTCGCGAACGCTTAGCCGGCCCTGGTCGTGCTGTCGCTTGACCTTGTCAACGCCGCCCATCCGCCGCGCGAAGGCTTCGCGCTGGGCGAGTTCGTCGAGTTCCGGCTGCCAGTTCATTCGTGTCTTCCCCATTAAGTCTCTTGTTATTGGGATTGGGATTGGGCATGGCCGAAACAGACGGAGGGTCCTGGCGGAAAACGTTTCTGTCGGCGCGCGACAAGGTGTCGCTGACGCTGCGCACCAATTCCAGCAGCCGCGGCGCCACCTCGACGTGAAGGCGCCGTTCCTCGTACATGGCGGACAGAAGGCCGATCGTGATCACGACATAGGTCTGGTATTGCGGCGACCAGAGCGGCGCCGCGATGCCATTGATATGCGGACTCCATAATCCGCAGGCGACGACATAGCCGTGGTCCTGCAAATGGCGGCGGGTGGTTTCGATCCGGGGCCGCAAGACCTCCGCGTCGGCCGGCTGGTCCCGCTCCATCTCGGCGAGCAGCGCGTCGGCGAGCTCGGGTTCCAGCGCTGCGACATAGGCATGGCCCGCGGCGGTCCGCCCCATCGCGATCCGGCTTCCGACCGAGGAATGCAGCCCGAGCGCCGCAGGTGAGCGCGCATATTCCAGATAGACAAGCTGGAAGCGGTCGGGAATCACGAAGCCGATGGTTCCCGGCACGTCATTGGCGACCTCGCGGAGCTGCCCGCGGATGAAATCGCGCATCTGCAGGCCGCGGGTCAGCGAGGTGCTCATCGCTACCGCGCTGGGCCCGATCTGATACTTCTGATCGTTGGGGAGATAGATCAAATGCCCCATGCGGGTCAGCGTGTGCGTGAGCCGCGACACCGTCGAGCGCGGCAGGCCACAGCGATTGGATATTTCCAGATTGCCGAGCCTGGTCTCGTGGCCGTCGAAGCAGCGCAATACGTCGAATGCGCGCGAGACCACCTGAATAACGTCATTGCCCCCTGACACGTCGGTCGCCAGCATCCCGGTCCGACTAAGCCGCTCTGAGCGTCTCCCCATCCGATTCACAACCCCGATGTTTCATTAACGTCCGATGCGCGGGAAGGCCCAGAGGCGCCTCACATTTCCGCACAGCAGAATTAAATTCCGCTTGAAGAATAAGTTACCTCAGGCAATCTGCCACGACAACAGCAAGTCGATGCTGCCGGCAGCCCCCGGCCGGACAGAGGGGAAGATCGTCACATCAAGTCTCAAGGCAGGACCGGACGGCGCGGGTTCCTCCGGCTCTCACAAAGGAGAACAGGATGGCTGAAGCCAGCATCGCCGCCGAAATCGCCGGACGGGTCTGCGCGCTCAACGTCAAAGTCGGCGACAAGGTTCACGCGGGAGATGAACTCATCCTGGTCGAAGCGATGAAAATGGAGCTCCCGATCACATCGCCTTCGACGGGTTCTGTCACATCGATTCTTGTGAAGATCGACGACGTCATCGCGGAAGGTCAGATCATCGCGACCGTCGCGACATGACGCGATGGTCGCGCAGGTGAACAAGCCCAGCGATGCTCATATCGCAACTGGTCCTGTCGAGACGCACCACCATTCCAGCACAGCTCTCGCCCGGAGCTTGCGCGTGAACATTCGACGTGCCGGCGCGGCTGCAACCGCGATCGATCACAGATCGCGCTTAAGCGTTGCCAATCATGATTCACGATGACATGATCCCTTGACGAGAACGTGATCCGCAAAGCGGACGCTGTAATGGGGAGGGATGACATGCTTCGAGCAATCGTCGCAGGTGCAGCCATGGTTGCGGCCAGCGCCACGCTGATGGTTTCGCCAGTTACGTTCGCAAATGATGTCAAGCTTCCATCGTCGCTGACGTTCACTGCCTATGATACCGGATCATCGGGATTCAACATTGCCGTCGCCGTCGGCAAGATGATGAAGGAAAAATACAATTCGAGCGTTCGCGTGCTGCCGGCAGGCAACGATGTGGCACGGCTCGCCCCGCTGCGCGCCGGACGGGCCATCGCCTCCGCGATGGGCACCGGCAGCTATTTCGCGCAGGAAGGCGTGTTCGAATTCGGCGTCAAGGAATGGGGACCGCAGCCCGTTCAACTGATGCTCTCGACGGTGGACTGCAACGGCCTCTCCGTCGGTATCGCCAACGATCTCGGCGTCAAGGATTTGAAAGATTTTAAGGGCAAGCGGCTCGGCTTCGTGGTCGGGTCACCGGCCCTGAACCAGAACGCGCTGGCAATCATCGCCTTTGCCGGGCTGACCAAGAACGACGTCAAGATCGTCGAATTCGCCAGCTATGGCGCGATGTGGAAGGGACTGATCAATAACGACGTCGACGGCGCTTTCGCCTCCACCATTTCCGGCCAGGCGAAGGAGGCAGAAACTTCGCCACGCGGCGTGATGTGGCCGCCGATGCCCGCCAGCGACAAGGCGGGATGGGAGCGCGTGCAGAAGATCGGCCCGTTCTTCAAGCCGCATACGGTGACATGCGGCGCCAGCATCACCAAGGACAAGCCGATCGAGATGGGAACCTACCCCTATCCGCTGTTTGTCGCCTATGGCACCGAACCGGCGGACAAGATCTACCCGATCGTGAAAGCCATGATCGACGGCTATGACAGCTACAAGGACGACGTGCCCGGTGCGGTCGGCCTCGGCGTCAAGCAGCAGACGATGAAGTGGGTGGTTCCGTTTCATCCCGGGACCGTCAAGGCGCTAAAGGAAGTCGGACATTGGACCGACGAGGATCAATCCCATAACGACGCTCTGCTGAAGCGGCAGGAGGTGCTCGGCTCCGCCTGGCAGGCCTATGTCAAGACCAGCCCTCCGGACGACAAATTCGCCGAGGGCTGGGCTGTGGCGCGAAAGGAAGCGCTCGCCAAGGCGAACCTGCCGGACGCGTTCAACTGAGCCTCACCGCCCGCGCGAAATCGAGCCTCGCCTGCTGATCCGAGCAGCCGCGAAGCTCATCGTGAAGGAGAGCCGATGTCCGATCCGGAAAGCCCGAAGAACACCAACGGCTCTGTCTCGTCCTTGCTGTCCGGCGCGGCGCCGGAACGCGTCGTGCTGGACGATCCGCACGCGACGATGCAGGAGGCGGAGACCACGCGCGTCCGAACGTTGCGCGGCGTCTGGCGCGTCGCGCTGATCCTCGCCACCGCGGCAACCATCTTCCTCTGTATCAACCAGCAGTTCGCACTCCGCTTCTTCGTCGGCTACACGCAGCTCAACACGGAATATTTCTATCTTCTGATCGCTCTGATGCTGCCCTTCACCTTCCTGATCTTCCCCGGATCGGCGAGCGCCAGCCTCGACAGGATTCCCTGGTACGATATCGCCCTCGCAGCCATCACCTTCGCCGCCTCGCTGGTGCTGATGTCCTATATCCGCCGGGCCGCGGAAGCCGGCTGGGAGTTCGGCGGCGCACCGCTGCCGGCCTTCATCGCCGGTCTCGTGATGTGGGCGGTGCTGATGGAGGCACTACGCCGCACCGGCGGCTGGAGCCTGCTGCTCTGCATCCTGCCCTTCACTTTCTACCCGCTGTTCGCCGATGCCGACTGGCTCGGCCCGCTGCGCGGCACGCAATCGACGCTCGAGCAGGCCACGGCCTATCACATGCTTTCGGGCGAAAGCCTGCTCGGCATTCCAATCCAGGCCTTCGCCGATACCGTGATCGGCTTCCTCGTGTTCGGTGTCGCGCTGATGATGACCGGCGCCGGCAAATTCTTCATCAATATCGCGTTCGCACTGTGCGGCACCTTTCGCGGCGGTGCCGCCAAGGTCTGCATCTTCGCCAGCGGCCTGCTCGGCATGATGTCGGGATCGATCATCTCCAACGTGCTGACCGCGGGAACGATGACGATCCCGGTGATGAAGAAGAGCGGATTCCGGGCGTCCTATGCCGCCGCGATCGAGGCCTGCGCCTCGACCGGCGCCGTGCTGGCGCCGCCAGTGATGGGCGCCACCGCATTCATCATCGCCCAGTTCCTCAATGTCAGCTATGCCGAGGTCGCCATCGCCGCGATCATTCCGGCGGCGCTCTACTATGCCGGGCTGTTTCTCCAGGTGGACGCCTATGCGGCCCGCCACGGCCTCGCCGGCATTCCCCGCGCCGAGTTGCCAAGCGCGTGGACCGCCGTGAAGGAGGGATGGTATTACATCTTCGTCATCGCTCTCCTCATCGTCATGCTGCTCTACTTCAAACGGGAGAGCCATGCGCCGTTTTACGCGACCGCCCTGCTCCTGATCCTCAATCAGCTGTTCTCGAAGGACACGCGCTGGACGCTGGCGTCGATCGCGAAATTCTTCGAGGTGAATGGCCGCACCTTCGTCGAACTGGCGGCCATCCTCGCCGGCTGCGGCTTGCTGATCGGCGCCTTCTCGATGACCGGAGTGATCTCGAGCCTCGCCAACGACCTTCTGCAGATGGCGGGGGACAACGCCTTCCTCCTGCTGGTGATGTGCGCGATCACCAGCCTCATCCTCGGCCTCGGGCTCACCACCACGGCCTGCTACATCTTCCTCGCCATCCTGATCGCGCCGGCCCTGGAGAAGGTCGGCCTTAACCGCATGGCCGTGCACATGTTCATCTTCTATTGGGGCATGCTGTCATCGATCACGCCGCCGGTCGCGATCGCGTCCTTTGCGGCGGCGGGCATTGCCGGCTCCCCGGCAATGAAGACGGGATGGGAATCGATGTGGGTCGGCTCCATCATCTATTTCATCCCGTTCTTCTTTGTGCTGAACCCCTCGCTGGTGCTGCAGGGAAGCTATCTCGAAGGGATCGGCCTGATGGCGCTGATCGCCTTCGGCACGCTGTTCATCTGCGGCGGCATTCAGGGCTATCAGATCGGCGTCGGCGACTTGCGCCGCGCCGGCGCGCTGGAGTGGCCGGTGCGGCTGCTGCTGATCCTCGGCGGCATCACCATCGCGACGCCGGGCGGCGGAATCGTACCGCTGTCGGAGCCTCAGATCCTCGCCCTCGGCGCGGCCATCCTGGTCCCGACGATCCTGCTGGCGCGCCTGCTGTCGAGCCGCAGCACGGTGCTGATCCCGGTACGCGAACGATCGACCTGACGCTCGCTCATCCGGCCTGAAACACCACGGCATCCACCACCGTGAGGCCCTGCCCGACACTGCCGAGCAAGACCGGGTTGAGGTCGAGGCTCATGACCTTGGCGTCAGGATCGCGCATCAGCGCGCCGACCCTCACCACGGCCTCGCTCAGCGCCTCGATGTCCATCGGAGGCTCGCCGCGCACGCCGGAAAGCAGCGGCGCGATCCGCAGGCGGTGCAGCGCTTCACGCACCTCGGCCGTGGTGAACGGCGGAAGCAGCAAGGCGGTATCGCGAAAAATCTCGACATATTTGCCGCCGTCGCCGACAGCGACCACCGGACCAAACACCGGATCGCGATGCGCGCCGATCATGATCTCCCGCCGTCCGGAAGCCATTGCGGCGACAATGACGCCGTCGAACCGCGCGCCATGGCCGCGGATGATATCCTCCATCTCGCGATAGGCTGCGGCGACAGCCTCGGCTGTGGTCACGCTGAGCCGCACCAGCCCGAGCTCGGACTTGTGGGCGATATCGGCTGAACACCCCTTCACCACCGCCGGCGCTCCAACCGCCGCGAGAGCCGCGACCGCTTCAGCGGGCGAACGGCACAGCCGATGCGGCACGACGGCAATGCCATGGCCCGCAAGCAGGGCAAGGCTGGCGGCCTCGTTGAGCATCTGCGTTGCGCCCGCCGGCACTGCCGCGCGCGTGACCTCGCCCCGCGCCGCCCAGCGCTCACGCGCCCTTGCAATCAGCTCCTCATGCGCGAGGAACTGATGCAGCGCTGTCACCGCCTCCACCTCGGTCGGAAATACGCTGATGCCCTGGGCGGTGAATTGTTCGGCGATGCTCTTCTGCGTGGCTGCGAGCACCAGCGGTTTGCCGGTCTGTCTGCCGAACGCCGCCGCGTCGCGCGCGAAGGCCGGCACGTCATAGCCGGGCCCGGCGACCGGCAGGCCGATCAGCAGCGCGTCCGCTGCCGGGTCGCCGGCGATGACCGGCAGGATGTCGCCGAACAGCCGGCTGTTCGACAACAGCGCCGCAGTGATGTCGATCGGGTTGGTCGTGGTCGCGAAACTCGGCAGGATCGTCTTCAGCTTTGCGTCAGTCTCGGGTGCGAGCCTCGCCAGCGGCATGCCGACGGCCGTCGCGGCATCAGCCGTCATCACGCAGACCGCACCGGAATTGGAGATGGCGACGAGCCGCCGCCCGCTCGGCTTCCAGCCCTTGAGGTACAGCTCCGTCGCCTCCACCAGCCCGCGCATGTCCGGCGCCCGCCAGATGCCATGATCGGCGAAGAAGGCGTCCACCACCCGATCCTCATTCGCCAAGGCTCCGGTATGCGACTGCGCCGCCTGCTTGCCGGCGTCGGTGCGCCCCGATTTCAGCGCGATCACCGGCAGATCGCGATCACGCGCCACGGCGGCGAGCTGCTCGAGATAGGTCGTGTCCGGAATGCTCTCCAGATAAAGCAGCAGCAGCCTGACTTCAGGATCTTCGGCCACTGCAACGGCGAGTTCACCCACAGTGATGTCGGCATCGTTGCCCGTGGCGTGGGTATGCCGGACGCCGATGCCCTTTTCGCGCAGGAAGCCGACCGGGACGGTGGACAATGCGCCGCTCTGGCTCAGCATGGCGACGTGGCCTTCGGCGCGATCCATGTCCATGAACATGGTCGAAAAGCTGGCGATGGCGCCGGTGCCGAAATTCGCCAGGCCCTGCGAATTCGGCCCGACGATACGCATGCCCGCCTTGTGCGCCACTTCGACCATGTGGCGCTCCTTGGCCTTGCCGGCAACTGGATCGACCTCGCCGAAGCCGGAAGCCATCACCACCGCCACTTTGACGCCGCGGGTGGCGCAGTCCTCGACGGCGGTGACGGCATTGTCACCAGCGACGGCGACGATGACCAGCTCCGGGGCTTCCGGCACATCGGCAAGGCTCGGATAGCATTTGTGGCCCTGCACCTCCGGCCGCACCGGGTTAATCGGATACACCTTGCCCTTGAAGCCGAACTTCTGGAGGTAATGCACCGGGCGGCCGCCGATCTTGTTCCGGTTTTCGGAGGCGCCGATGATCGCAATGGAGCGTGGGTCGAGCGCAGCCCTGAGACGGCTCATGATTTAATCTTCTCGAAGAAAGGGACCAGACGGCCGGTGAACGCGATGAATCTTGCCGCGATCGCATCGCCGATGGCCAGGTTCTCCGCGCCGTGCGCCATCAGCCGGAAACCCTCTGCCGCATCAACCAGAACGATGGTGTAAGGACCGTGCGCGCGCGCCTCGGCGGTGGCGGCGCGAACCACGCGGGTGACGGCGTAGACTGTGCCGGTGCCGCTGGCGCGGCAGGTTTCAAGCGCGGTGCTGCCGCAGCGACGGCAGAACCCGCGCCGGAAATACTGCACGGCATCGCAGCGCCGGCAGCGCTGGAAGGCGATGGCTTCGACACCGGTGGTCCAATCGGCATTCATCGGCAGCGGATCGAGGCTCATTGCACCCGCTCCAGGAACATGGTGACGTGAGACGACAGCACGCCGCCATCTCCGTGCAGCAGCGCGATCGACGCATCCCTCACCTGCCGGTCCCCGGCCCGCTCCGTCATTTGCAGATGGGTCTCCACCAGATGCGCCATCGCACCGCCGACGCCGCAATGGCCATAGCTCAGGAGGCCGCCATGGGTGTTCAGCGGCACGTGCCCCTGTCGCGAGAAATAGCCTGCCCGCACGCGCGCCGCCGCTTCACCGCGGGGCGCGAGGCCCAAATCTTCCAGCAGCATCGCCAGCGTGATGGTAAAGCTGTCATAGATCGCGGCATAGCGGACATCGGCGATCGAAAGCCCGCTGGCCTGCTTTGCCCGCGCCACCGCGATCTCGGCTCCGAACTCGGCGAGCGCCGGAGCGGCGGTGACGTGCTGGTGGGTGTGGGCCTGCGCGCAGCCGCGCACCTTCACGCCGAAACCATTCGTTCGCTCCCGGCTGATGACGAAAGCAGCCCCGCCATCGGACACCGGGCAGCAGTCCAGCAGCTTCAGCGGCGACGCCACGGGCTTTGACGCCATCACGTCACCGACGCTGATCCGCTCGCGAAACTGCGCTCCCGGATGAGTCGCGGCATGTTCGCGCATCAGGACCGCGAAGGCGGCGAGGTCTTCCTCGGTCACGCCATACTCATGCATGTAGCGCGAGGCGATCAGACCATAGTAAGCCGGAATCGTGGGCCCCAGCGGCACCTCGTAGACAGGATGCCCCACCTGGGCGAGCGCCTGCACGGAGGCATCGCGGCTCTGCCCGGTGAGGCGGTTCTCTCCGCCGACAACGAGGACGTGCCGTGCGACGCCGGCATCGACGATGCAATGTGCCAGCATCGTCATCGCCATGCCGGTCGCCCCGCCGACCTGAACCGCGTGACAATAGACCGGCTGAATGCCGAAATGCTCGGCGAACACCGTCGCCAGCATGATGTGCGGCATCGTTGTCGAATAGCCGCAGATCACACCGTCGATCTGACGCCGTTCGAGCCCGGCATCGGCCATCGCGAGCTCGGCGGCCGTACTCATCAGGTCCAGTGTCGATGATCCCTCGTGCCGTCCGAAAGAGGTCAGTCCGACGCCGGTGACGAAGCTCATGCGTCCCGCTCTCAGTAGGATTTCGGCAAGCCGAGAACCTTCTCGGCAATGAAGCTGAGAATGAGCTGCGGACTGATCGGCGCGATCCGCGGTATCATCATTTCGCGCAGGTAGCGCTCGACATGATATTCCTTGGCATAGCCGAAGCCGCCATGGGTCATCACCGCCTGCTCGCAGGCCTGAAAGCCAGCCTCCGCGGCGAGATATTTCGCGGCGTTGGCGGCAGGGCCGCACGGCAGGCCGCGGTCATAGTGCCAGCCTGCCGACATCACCATCAGCCAGGCCGCTTCCAGTTCGATCCAGTTCTTCGCCAGCGGATGCTGGATCGCCTGGTTCTGACCGATCGGCCGATTGAACACGATGCGCTGCCGCGCATAGTCCGCCGCGCGCGTCAAGGCGAGACGGCCGAGACCCACGGCTTCCGCGGCGATCAGGATGCGCTCCGGATTCATGCCGTGCAGGATGTACTCGAACCCGCGTCCCTCCTCGCCGATGCGATCATCGAGCGGAATCTCGAAATTCTCGATGAACAGCTCATTTGAATCGACGGCCTTGCGGCCCATCTTCTCGATCTCGTGCACGGTGATGCGGGAGCGGTCAAGATCGGTATAGAACAGGCTGAGACCATGGGTCGGCGACTTGACCTCCTCCAGCGGAGTTGTCCGCGCCAGCAGCAGGATCTTCTCGGCGACCTGCGCCGTCGAAATCCATACCTTCTGCCCATTGACGATATATCTGTCGCCCTGCCGCACCGCCCGCGTTTTCAGTTGGGTGGTGTTCAGCCCCGTGTTCGGCTCGGTGACCGCGAAGCAGGCGCGCTCGGTGCCCGCCATGATCGGCGGCAGCATGCGCCGGCACTGCGCCTCGGTGCCGAACACGACCACCGGATTGAGCCCGAACACATTCATGTGGACGGACGAGGCGCCGGACATGCCCGCGCCGGATTCGGCGATGGTCCGCATCATGATAGCGGCTTCCGTGATGCCGAGCCCGGCGCCGCCATATTGCTCGGGGATGCAGATCCCCAGCCATCCCGCATCGGCGATGGCGCGATAGAATTCGTTCGGAAAGCCGCCTTCGCGATCCTTTTTGAGCCAGTAGGCATCGTCGAACCGTTCACAGATCCGCGCGATGGAGTCGCGAATGGATTCCTGCTCGGTGGTCGGCGCAAAATCCATCGTCAAGACTCCTTCTGCTCGGTCCAAGGCGGCGCCTGATAACTCGCGCCCCGGGCCATCAGTTCAGCAACCTCGAAGAGAATCCGGCTTCGCGCAAAATCTCGGTGCTGTGCTCGCCGAGGCCCGGCGTCGGCTGCGACGGCGTCCGTCGCGATCAATCGCAGCAGCGCGTCGCAGCGCACCGTCGTTGAGGTCCAGGCAAATGCCGCGCTTGCTGCGATTGGCATTGAGAAACAGCGGGCCCATGCCGGGATGCCGCGCCGGGCCGATCTGCCGGGTGATATCGCCGGACGGCGACTCCACCTTGATCACGTCGGCGCCGTAATCGCCCAGCATCTGGGTCGCATAGGGCCCCATCAGCACCGTCGTCATGTCGATGACCTTGATGCCCTGCAATGGCCCCATGATCCCGCCGCTCCGTCACGCCGCAACTCGATGTCCGCGTGATCTTT
>Ga0180222_1000475_pt1 | contig 58224 bp, 50 predicted proteins | sample eDN5th37CKraftOP_FD_151336 | JGI IMG/M metagenome (GOLD analysis project Ga0180222, IMG submission 151336) | Enriched Organic Plus compost microbial communities from Emeryville, California, USA - eDNA 5th pass 37_C Kraft OP (version 2) (version 2) ...
TTCGCGAGATCGATGGGACACTCCAGCATCCGCTCGATAACGTCGAGGCGCACGCGCGCCGTTGCCGGTACGATCGCAACCACGAAACCACCTTCGCGCGTCAGCACAACCGCTTTTGCGATGCGCTCGCCGGGCACATGCGTTGCACGCGCGGTGTCGTAGGCGCAGTGCGTGCGCTTGTGCTGCTTGACCCGATAGGGAACGTGCTTTTCGTCGAGGTATTCCTGCAGCGTCAGTGCGATACCCATGGCTGTCCTCCTGCCATATTCGCGAGAGCGCTTATCCTGCGGCGCTTCGTGCGCCGCGCGGCTCATCGGAGACTATTCCCGCGGCAGAAGGCTCGCAAGCAATGGCGCGCCGGCGGACGATGTTGGCTAACCAAGCCTTGCGCCGCCGAGGGGACTTTGCCCCTTTAGCGGCTGATGGACCGAAGTTCGGGAACGCAACGGAGAAGGCTCGGGGAAAGCCGCGGCGCGGCACAACGCTCCCTGCCGCCTGCTGAACGGAGGCGACGCTGCGGCTGTCGACGCCGCTTCTTACTTGAGCGCTCTCTCAGCAGAGAATGGATGCTTCCCGGACGGAGACGCTCCGAAGCGTCCACGCGTTGAAGCGCGAACGCCTCAAGCGCCCGTCTTGGATTTGCCGGCGAGCGCCGCCGTGACGAGGGGAGAAAGGCCTTCTGCGCCGCCGTCCACGTACTCGTAGATCTGCTTGCGCATGCGCGGATCCCAGAAGCTGTGGATGTGGTTCTCGATGCCCTTCAGCGCCTCGGTGCGCGAATAGGATTCGAAGAAGGCCGCGATCTGGTTGGCCATGCGGATCATGTCGCGGTTTTCCATAGTGCGAGAGCTTTCCGAAATTCGTTTCACGAGTTGAGAATGACAACCTGCGCGCCTGCAAGCGAGGCGACGAACAGGCGCGCCTTGCGGGCGATGTCCAGGGCCAGTGCAGTGGGGGCCGATACGGTGACAAGCGCGCCGATGCCGTAGGTGGCGCACTTCTGTACGAGCTCGAAGCTGCAGCGGCTCGTCATCATAACGAAACCGGTGTCGAGATCGATACCCGCCTCGGCGATGGCGCCGACGAGCTTGTCGAGCGCGTTGTGGCGGCCAACGTCCTCGCGCACGAGGACGATGTCGCCGGCAAGGGTCACCCAGGCGGCGCCGTGCACCGTGCGGTTGAAGCGGTTCATCGTCTGCCGGCGCGGCAGCTCGGCGGCGGCCTTCAGCATGGCCGCTGCCTGAGGGCGTACGTTGCGCTGGATCGGCTCGGTGACGCGGACGACGTCCGCGATGTTCTCGACGCCGCACAGGCCGCATCCGGAGCGTCCCTCGATAGATCTGCGGGGCATACGCGCACTGGCGAGAGCTTCCGCCTCGACGGCGACATCGACGGCGAAGCCGTTCTCGACCGGCATTGCGAGCACACCGAGAATATCGGAGCGGGCGGACACGATGCCTTCGGCGAGCACAAATCCGATGCCAAAGTCGGTGAGGTTGGCGGGGGTGGCCATCATCACCGTGTAAGGCTCGGAGTTGATCTGGAGAGCGACGGCGACTTCCTCCGGCAACTGCCAGGTGACGGCCGTCTCCCTACCCGCCGCATCGATGGCCACCGCGTCGACGGGCACGGAACACAGAGGTGCCGCGCCGGATTGCGCTGCCTTGACGTTATGGGTCATGGCGGTCAACGGAGTTGGCCAATGGAATTGCCGCGACGGGGACGCATGGCGCGCGAGATCCTTCAGGGTATGTGATGCTCGCGCGCCTGCACCTTATTCAGCGGCCACCAACGGTTTCTCGATGCGCTTGTTCTCGCGGTCGCGCTCTTCCCACTCGTCCTGCCATTCGGACTGACGGTTGGAGGGCGTGACCTGCACCGCTGTCACCTTGTACTCGGGGCAGTTGGTAGCCCAGTCCGAGTTCTCGGTGGTGATGACGTTGGCGCCGTTCATCGGGAAGTGGAACGTGGTGTGCACCACACCCGGCGGAACGCGATCGGAGATCTTGGCGCGCATCGTCGTGCCGCCGACGCGGCTCGTCAGGGAGACCATGGAGCCGTCGCGCACGCCGCGCATCTCTGCGTCGGAGGCGTGAATCTCCAGGATGTCCTCCCCGTACCAGACGTTGTTCTCGGTGCGCCGCGTCTGCGCGCCGACGTTGTACTGGCTGAGGATGCGGCCCGTCGTGAGGATGAGCGGGAAGTTGCGGTTCGAGCGCTCGGAGGTGGGCACGAACTCGGTGAGCATGAAGCGCCCCTTGCCGCGCGTGAACTCCTCCATGTGCATGACGGGCGTGCCCTCGGGCGCTTCGTCATCGCACGGCCACTGGATGCTGCCGAGCTCGTCGAGCCGCTTGAACGAGATGTTCTTGAAGGTCGGCGTCAGGAGAGCGATCTCGTCCATGATGGCGGCCGCCGAGGTGTAGATCATCGGGTAGCCCATCGCGGTGGCGATACGGCACACGATTTCCCACTCGGACATGCCCTGCTGTTCCTTCATCACCGGGCGCACGCGGTTCACGCGGCGCTCGGCGTTGGTGAAGGTGCCGTCCTTCTCGAGGAAGGACGTGCCAGGGAGGAACACGTGGGCGAAGGCGGCGGTCTCGTTGAGGAACAGATCCTGCACCACGACGAACTCCATCGCTTCCATCGCGTGGGTGACGTGGTTGGTGTTCGGATCGGACTGGACGATGTCCTCGCCCTGCACGAACAGACCCATGAAGGTGCCGCTCGCTGCCTCGTCGAACATGTTCGGGATGCGCAGACCGGGCTCGGGATCGAGCTTTACCTTCCACTGCTTCTCGAACTGCTGGCGCGTCGCGAGATCGGACACGTGGCGATAGCCGGGGTACTCGTGCGGGAACGAGCCCATATCGCACGAGCCCTGCACGTTGTTCTGGCCGCGCAGCGGGTTCACGCCCACGCCTTCGCGACCGATGTTACCGGTCACCATGGCGAGGTTTGCGATGGCCATCACGGTGGTGGAGCCCTGGCTGTGCTCCGTCACGCCGAGGCCGTAATAAATGGCGGCGTTGCCGCCGGTCGCGAACAGGCGAGCGGCTTTGCGAACGTCATCCGCCGGAACGCCGGTGATGGCTTCCAGGGTTTCAGGCGCGTGCTTGGGATCGGAGATGAACTTCTCCCAGCGGGCGAACTCCTCCTTATCGCAACGGGCGGCGACGAAGCTACGGTCGACGAGGCCTTCGGTGACCACGACGTGGCACATCGCATTGAGCACGGCGACGTTCGTCGACGGGCGCAACTGCAGATGATAGTCGGCCTGGACGTGCGGGCTCTTGACGAGGTCAATGCGGCGCGGATCGACGATGATCAGCTTGGCGCCTTCGCGCAGGCGCTTCTTCATGCGCGAGCCGAACACCGGATGCGCATCCGTCGGGTTGGCGCCGATGACCATGATGACGTCGGAAAGATCGACGCTTCTGAAGTCCTGCGTGCCGGCGCTTTCGCCGAAGGTCTGCTTGAGACCATAGCCCGTCGGCGAATGGCAGACGCGGGCGCAGGTGTCGACGTTGTTGTTGCCGAAGGCGGCGCGGATCATGCGCTGCACGACGTAGACTTCCTCGTTGGTCGTGCGCGAGGACGTGATGCCGCCGATCGAGCCGCGGCCGTACTTCGCCTGCACGGCCTTGAAGCGGTCAGCGGTGTATTGAATGGCCTCGTCCCAGGAAACCTCGCGCCAAGGGTCGGTGATCTTCTCGCGGATCATCGGGTTGAGGATGCGGTCCTTGTGGGTGGCGTAGCCGAATGCGAAGCGGCCCTTCACGCACGAGTGGCCTTCGTTCGCGCCGCCATCCTTGTAGGGCATCATGCGCACGACGCGCTCGCCCTGCATCTCGGCCTTGAACGAGCAGCCGACACCGCAATAGGCGCAGGTGGTGACGACGCTATGCTCAGGCTGGCCGTGGTCGACGATCGACTTCTCGATGAGCGTTGCCGTCGGACAGGCCTGCACGCAGGCGCCGCAGGAGACGCACTCGGAGTTGAGGAAGTCCTCGTCCATGCTGGCGGCGACGTGGGAGGCGAAGCCGCGCCCGTCGATGGTGAGCGCGAACGTGCCCTGCACCTCCTCGCATGCGCGCACGCAGCGGGAGCAGACGATGCACTTGGAAGGCTCGAACTGGAAGTATGGGTTCGAGACGTCCTTCGGCTGCCACTCGGGGTTCGCCTCGCCGTGCTGGCGCGCGAACACGTGGTTGCGGCCGTCGTAGCCGTAGCGCACCTCGCGCAGGCCCACTTCGCCGGCCATGTCCTGCAGCTCGCAGTCGCCGTTGGCGGCGCAGGTGAGACAGTCGAGCGGGTGGTCGGAGATATAGAGCTCCATCACACCCTTGCGGATCTTGGCGAGGCGATCGTTCTGCGTCGTCACCTTGATGCCGGGGGCCACCGGCGTGGTGCACGATGCAGGCGTGCCGCGGCGGCCTTCGATCTCAACGAGACAAAGGCGGCAGGAGCCGAACGGATCCAGGCTGTCGGTGGCGCACAGCTTCGGCACCATGATGCCGAGCTCGGCGGCGGCGCGCATGATCGAGGTGCCTTCCGGCACGGTGACCTCGCGGCCGTCGATCTCCAGGGTGACCGTCTTGTTGTCGACGGCGTGCACGCTCTTGGTGCCGAAGTCCTTTTCCTTGATGAGCGTCAAGGGCTGATTTTCGCTCGTCATGGCGTTGCCTCGCATTTTGTTCATTCTGCCGCCTCGGCCCGCACCGGGCGGTGGAAGTCTTCAGGGAAGTGGCGCAGTGCGCTCATCACGGGCATAGGGGTTAACCCGCCCATGGCGCAAAGCGATCCATCGGTCATGGTCTCGCAGAGATCCTCGAGGATCGTCAGATTACGTTCGCGGTCGATGCCGGCAATAATGCGTTCCATCGTTTCGAGGCCGCGCACCGAGCCGATACGGCACGGTGTGCATTTGCCGCAAGATTCGATGGAGCAGAATTCCATGGCGAAACGTGCCATCTCCGCCATGTCGACCGTATCGTCGAACACGACGATGCCACCGTGTCCGACCATGGCGTCCACCTTCATGAACGCCTCGTAGTCCATCGGCGTGTCGAGCAGATCCTCGGGCAGGTATGCCCCGAGCGGACCGCCGAACTGGGCGGCACGGATCGGGCGTCCGGAGCGGGTGCCGCCGCCGTAGCCTTCGATCAGCTCGCGTGCGGTGACGCCGAATGCCTTCTCGACGAGACCGCCTTGCTTGATGTTGCCGGCGAGCTGGAAGGCAAGCGTGCCGAGGGATCTGCCGACGCCGAAGTCGCGGTAATAGTTTCCGCCCTTGGCGAGGATGATCGGCACCGAGCCCAGGCTCAACACGTTGTTGATGACGGTCGGCTTGCCGAAAAGACCCTCGAGCGCGGGAAGCGGCGGCTTGTAGCGCACCAGGCCGCGGCGGCCTTCGATGCTTTCGAGCATCGAGGTTTCCTCGCCGCAGATGTAAGCGCCGGCGCCCATGCGCACGTGCAGCTCGAAGTCGTACGGCGAGCCCTGGATGGTGCGACCCAGCCAGTTGGCACGCGTTGCGACGCGGATGGCTTCACGCAGGGTCTTGACGGCGTGCGGATATTCCGAACGGACGTAGATGTAGCCCTTCGTGGCGCCGACGGCGATGCCGGCAATGGTCATGCCTTCGATGAGGCAGAACGGGTCGCCTTCCATCAGCATGCGGTCGGCGAAGGTGCCGCTGTCGCCTTCGTCGGCGTTGCAGCAGATGTATTTCTGATCGGCCTTGGCGTCGTGGACCGTCTTCCACTTGATGCCCGTGGGGAAGCCGGCGCCGCCGCGGCCGCGCAGACCGGACGTCGTCACTTCGTTGACGATGTCGATCGGGGCCATGTTGATGGCCTTGGAAAGGCCCTCGAAGCCGCCGTGGGCGCGGTAGTCCTCGATCGACAGGGGGTCGATCAGGCCGCAGCGCGCGAACGTCAGGCGCTCCTGGTTCTTGAAGTAGGGGATTTCATCGGTGAGCCCATGGCAGAGCGCATGCTTCTCGCCTTTGAGGAATCCGGCTTTGAAAAGCGCGGGAACGTCGGCCGCCTTGACGGGGCCGTAGGCGATGCGCCCGTTCGGCGTCTCGACCTCGACCATCGGCTCGAGCCACAGCATGCCGCGCGAGCCGTTGCGAACGATCTCGACGTCAGCATTCTTCTTCTTGGCTTCGGCGGCGATCGCCTTGGCGACGGCATCGGCACCCATCGAGAGGGCTGCGGCGTCGCGGGGTACGTAGATCCTGGTCATGCCGCTGCTCCGCGGTCGAGATCGGCAACGATGCTGTCGAAGCGCTCCTTGTCGACGCAACCGTGCAGGTCGCCGTCGATCATCATGGCCGGCGACAGGGCGCAGTTGCCGAGACAGTACACCGCTTCCAGGGTGAACTTACCGTCGGCGGTGGTTTCGCCGAACTTCACGCGCAGCTTCTCCTCGGCATGGCGGCAGAGATCCTGCGTGTGCATGGCCTGGCAGGCCTCGGCGCGGCAGATCTTGATGTTGTGCCGGCCGCCGGGGGTGCGGCGGAACTCGTGATAGAAGGTGAGCACGCCGTAGACCTCGGCGCGCGAGCGGTTCAGCACGTCCGCAATGACGGGCAGGGTTTCCTCGGGCACGTAGCCAAGGTCGTGCTGCATGTCATGGAAGATTTCGAGCAGTTCGTCGGGGCGATTGTCATGGGCTGCGCAAATCGTGCGCGCCAGCTCTTCGCAACCGGCCGGAGCCTCAATCTTGACATTTGGAGTAGACTTAGTCATTCATCGCTGCCTTTGACGGGCTCTTGTTTCGGTAAACCAAGTTCTCTCAACTTGCAGCCGGTGGATCAAATCGACCCTGTCGATGCTTCAATCGAGGGGGTCGATACTGCGCTGCACAATCGCTTGGTCCTTTTTTGGCCTCGTCCTTTAGGATCATCAGCTTACTCCAGCCGGCGTGAGCTGGGCCGCAGTTTCGCGTAGAGCCTCGATGAGGGGAGACAGCGGGTCGCGGTCTGCCACTACGAGGCCGACGCTGTGCTCGATGGTCGGCGCGTCGAGCGGAATAGCCTTAACACCCGACGTGCTCCCGAGCACCTCTAATATATATTGGGGCATGATGCTTGCCAGCCCCATCAGGCGCACATTCGAGCACAAGTTGATGACGGAATTCGTCTCCAGGCGGGGTGTCGCCTGGCAGTCCGCGGTTTCGAATGCGCGGTCGATGATGCGCCGGTTCTGCATGTTGGGCGTCAGCAGGCCCAGCGGCTCGTTGGCAGCTTCGCGCCAAGTGATGGAGGTGCGGTCGGCCAGCGGATGGCTGTCGGAAACAAAGAGACAGTAGCGCTCCACGTAAAGCGGCGTCGCGAGCAGGCCCGTAATCGGCTCGTTGTCGAGATATGTGATCCCGACGTCCACCGAGAAGTCGGCGATGCCGCGCAGAATTTCCTCCGAGCTCTGGGACAGGACCGTAAACTCGATGCCCGGATGCGTGACGCCGATCTTCTTGGTCAGTCTCGGGATCATCGGCAGCGCGGAAGGGATGCCGCCGAGCACGAGCCGTCCGGAAAGACCGCCGTCGGTCTCCTTGAGATGACCGATCTCCTCCTGCATCGACTGCCAGTTCTTCAGAATGACCTGCGCCCATTTCAGCACCCGTTCCCCTTCGGGCGTGAGACCGCGGTAACGTTGGCCGCGCTCGACGATGGGAACCTCCAGCTCCAGCTCGAGCTGGCGGATGCGTCCTGAGAGCGTGGGCTGGGTGACGTTGCAGGCGACGGCAGCGCGTGTGAAGTGCTTCTCGCGGGCGAGCGCGGCGAGATACTGAAGCTGTCGGATGTCCATTGTGCCCTTCCCGAGGCGGCGGTGATCGCGCATTGCGGCCCTGCGTTTGCCAGTGCCGGGCAAGTGCCGCCGCGCGCGCCTCTCCGCTGATACCGATCATTATGCCAACGCGGACGAAAGGCAATGCGGACAGCAACTTGTCCGCCGTTATGAGACACGGATAAACGCCATGTTATTGCCTTGGAGCACCCCAATATTCATCGCCGAACGGAGACGGGGTGCCGTCGATCGGCGCGGTGGAGCGTAACGGAGCTCCAGAGCGTACCGCTCCGTCAGCGCGCAAGTCGGGCTCGGGTGGAGCGGCGAAAAACTTGCGTGCAACTCTGGGTGGGTGCGACGCGGAGCGTCGCCCGTATGCTAGAATTGAGGTTCGCCTCGGGGCACCTCGAAGCCGGCCGGTGGGCTGGGGGGTACAGCGTATGAACGTGTGCGGAAGTGCATGCCTGCTGAGCATGCTCGTCTCTGTTGGTTTCGCGATGGAAGCCGGTGCCATGGAGCCGGGCCAGCCATCGGCACCGCCGGCGGCACAGCCGCAGGGTTTCGCCTTGCCGTCGTTTCTCGATGTGACGCGCCTTCCGGATTTGCAGGCGGCGTGGCGTGAGCACTTCGGCATCGCCGAAAAGCCCGCGTTCGCAGCGCCCATGGGCGTGGGTGCGCGGGATATCGCCGCCGAGACCGAAGAAACCTCGGTGCGCGCTCGCGCCGAGGCGTTGAGCCGGCGTTTTTCGGTCGGATCCGATGACGCGGAGGGCGCGCAGACAGCAAACATTGCCGACGACGCAACGGCCGCCACGCCCGTCGGTTTAGACAGCGAGCCCGATGCGTCGGACAACGACCGTGCCGCAGACGGCGATCATGCCGCTCCGACGGAGACGGCTTCCATCCATGTGAACAATGCGGCGGATGTTGCGGGCACCGATCAGGCGTTGCCGCGCGCCAAGTCTGCGGACGGCGTCGGCAAACGATCGGCAGCGCAGAAGATTTCAGCATCGCCCCCCGCCAGGGCGGGTGGTGCCGGCAACGTGCCGGTATTCGACAACACGAAGTCCGTGCACGCGAGCCGTTTACCGACGTCAGCTCGGAGGATTGAGCAGCAGCCAGCGGGCTCTCCGACCCTGTTGATGACAATTGGCGGTTTGTTCGTCGGCAACTCGGGGGCGCCGGAGCCCGAAGGCGCAACCATGTTGCCTACGGAGTTGCGCTCTTTCGGGTGGAGCTCTCAGCCGTAAGGCGCTGCTTCCGACACCCGACACGAAACTTCGCGATTTCCAACCAAAGGGCAGCTGCCCGCGTAGCGCGCGTTCGCCGAGCCGCGACGTGCACGCGCGTGCCGTCGTCTCCGCTCGTGTCCGCGTGCCGCGCCACGACTTCGCGTCCATGTAAAAGAAAAGGCCGTCCGCAGGATGCTGCGGACGGCCTCGTTCTTTGCCGGATAGGCTGGATTACATATCCATGCCCATGCCGCCCATACCACCATGGCTGTGGCCGTGGTTATGGCCGTCGTCCTTCTTCGGCGCTTCGCCGATGGCGGCCTCGGTGGTGATGAGCAGGCCAGCGATGGAGGCTGCATCCTGCAGTGCCACGCGGACGACCTTGGCCGGATCGATGATGCCAGCCTCGATCATATCGCAGTACTCATCGCTCTGGGCGTCGTAGCCGAAGGCCTGACCCTTGCCCTCGAGCACCTTGCCGACGACGATCGAGCCTTCAACGCCAGCGTTGTTGGCGATCTGGCGGATCGGTGCCTGCAGCGCGCGCTTGACGATGGCGATGCCGGCTTCCTGGTCGGCGTTGTCGCCCTTGACGTCGACGGCGTTGCCGGCCTTCAGCAGCATCACGCCACCGCCCGGAACCACACCCTCTTCGACAGCGGCGCGGGTTGCGTTGAGAGCGTCGTCGACGCGATCCTTGCGCTCCTTCACCTCGACCTCGGTCGCACCGCCGACGCGGATCACGGCAACACCGCCGGCGAGCTTCGCCAGGCGCTCCTGCAGCTTCTCACGGTCGTAGTCGGAGGTCGTCTCCTCGATCTGAGCCTTGATCTGACCGACGCGGGCCTCGATGTCCTTCTTCTTGCCCGAGCCGTCGACGATCGTGGTGTCTTCCTTGGTGATCGACACGCGCTTGGCACGGCCGAGCATGTCGAGCGTCACGTTCTCGAGCTTGATGCCGAGATCCTCGGAGATCGTCTGGCCGCCGGTGAGGACTGCGATGTCCTCAAGCATGGCCTTGCGGCGGTCGCCGAAGCCAGGAGCCTTCACGGCGGCAACCTTGAGGCCACCGCGGAGCTTGTTGACGACGAGCGTTGCGAGCGCCTCGCCCTCGACTTCCTCGGCGATGATGAGCAGCGGACGGCCGGACTGCACGACGGCTTCGAGAACGGGGAGAAGCTGCTGCAGGTTGGACAGCTTCTTCTCGTGGATGAGGATGTAGGGATCCTCGAGCTCGGCAATCATCTTCTCGGCGTTGGTCACGAAGTAGGGCGAGAGATAGCCGCGATCGAACTGCATGCCCTCGACGACTTCGAGCTCGGTGTCGAGGCTCTTGGCCTCTTCAACGGTGATGACGCCCTCGTTGCCGACCTTCTGCATGGCCTCGGCGATCATCTCGCCGATTTCCTTCTCGCCGTTGGCGGAGATGGTGCCGACCTGGGCGATCTCGCCCGAGTTCTTCACCTTCTTGGAGCGCTTGGCGATCTCTTCGACGACCTGGGCGACGGCCTTGTCGATGCCGCGGCGCAGATCCATCGGGTTCATGCCGGCGGCAACGGACTTGAGTCCTTCGCGCACGATGGCCTGGGCGAGAACGGTGGCGGTGGTGGTGCCGTCGCCGGCGAGGTCGTTGGTCTTCTGGGCGACTTCGCGCACCATCTGCGCGCCCATGTTCTCGAACTTGTCCTCGAGCTCGATTTCCTTGGCGACCGTTACGCCGTCCTTCGTGGTGCGGGGAGCGCCGAACGATTTCTCGATCACGACGTTGCGGCCCTTGGGACCGAGCGTCACCTTTACAGCGTTGGCGAGGATGTCGACGCCGCGCAGAAGACGCTCGCGGGCGTCAGCGGAAAAACGTACTTCCTTGGCTGCCATGTGTGTGATTCCTTGGTGTTTGCGCCGTGCCTGACGGGCGATCGGCGAGGGGGAATGGCGGAGAAGGCGGATTGAAGAGCGTAGGGGCGCACAGCGCGAGCCGACCTGGGCTAGCCGCCGGGCGCCGGGCCGCTTACTTCTCCAGGACGCCCATGACGTCGCTTTCCTTCATGATCAGCAGCTCCTGCCCGTCGATCTTGACCTCGGTGCCGGACCACTTGCCGAACAGGACCTTGTCACCCTTCTTGAGGTCGATGGGGACCAGCTTGCCGCTTTCGTCGCGCGTGCCGGGACCGACGGCAACCACTTCGCCCTGCTGCGGCTTCTCGGTGGCGGTGTCGGGGATGATGATGCCGCCGGACGTCTTGGTCTCGCTGTCAACGCGCTTGACGACGACGCGATCGTGCAAAGGACGGAACTTCATGGGAAATTTTGCTCCAGATGGCGGGGTCGGCCGCAGGGGCCCGGTCTCTCTCAATGGGGGTCTTGGCACTGTTGTGAGGAGAGTGCCAAACCCGCGGCGGAGATAAGCGTTGGCAAGTGGGCTGTCAAGGAAGGTGCCCGCTTCAATGCCGTAGCGTCCAATATCGGCAAGCGTGCGAACGGGGCGTTAATTCCCTCGATAAATATGCAATCTGGAGGCGAGCCGTGCCTGAACTTCCCTCTGTCGAAGGAATGGCTGCAAGTGCATGGCCGCGCATGCGCCAGGCTATCCAGACGACCATCGCCGCCTGCGTCTCCTATATGGCGGCCGACGCGGCCGGCCTATCGCAGGGCTTCTGGGCGGTGATGACGGCGATCCTCGTCACCCAGGCGAACGTGGGGGCTTCCCTGGGTCTCGCCATCGAACGGCTGATGGGCAGTCTGCTCGGCGTCGTCGTCGGCGGTGTCGTGGCGATCGCGCTGGCCGATGCGCACGAGTGGAGATTTGCCGGTCTGGCCGTGACGGTGCTGGTGCTCGCGTTCTTTGCCGCGCGCCGGCCGGCCTTGCGCATCGCCTGCGTGACCGCCGCTATCGTGGTGCTCGGCGATCCCAGTCTCGGTCCGCCGATAACGTCGGCCGAAACCCGCATGATGGGTGTCGTCATCGGCACCGTGGTCGCTATTGCGACGATGCTCATCGTCTTTCCGTCGCGGGCGGGGATCGCGTTTGCCAAGCACGTGAAGAGCACGCTCATACCACTCATCGATCTGCTCAGCGGGACTCTCGCGGGCGCGGTCGGCAAGACGGGTGACGGCATTGGCGACGGGCAGCCCATCGATGCCGAGCGTGCCGCGGAATACGGTGCGAAGATCCGGAGCGCGCTCGGCACGGGCGATAAGCTTGCGGGCGATGCACGGCTCGAGGTGACGGGATACGTCGGCGATTCGCCCGATCCGGAATCCATCCTGAGAGCGCTGCGCCGGCTGTGGCACACGGAAATCATATTGCTACGCGCCACCGCGCAACCGCTGCCGGCGCGTGCCATCGAGCGCCTGGGGCCGGCGATCGGCGAACTGCGGGCGGCCGTCGACGACGTCGGCAAGAGCCTCGTCGCCTCGCCGGGCCCCTATGCAACTGCGGACCTCTCCGCGGTCGAAGTCGCGCTGGCGAAGATCGTACAGGGAATGGAGGACATGCGCGCCAACGGCGAGATGCGCGCGATGCCGATGGACGATGTCATCCGGCTGCTGGCGTTCGACTTCGCGCTGGGGCAATTGCGGCTGAACCTGCGCGACCTCGCCGACCGGGAAACGGAGCTCGCCGCATTCGCGGGCTCTACGTTCCCGCTCCTACGGCGCATCAGAGGCCTGATCGCGCAGCGGTGGCCGAAGCGGGCCACGCCGTAGACGGTCTGGCATCCGACGCGCCCCGCATGGCGGGCGTCGAGTTAGCAGCCGCGGCGCGCCACGCCGGTGGCGTCGAACACCTGCCCCGTGAGGGTGCGTCCGGGCCGGGAGGCGAGGTACAGCGCGAGCGAGGCGATGTCGCTTTCGCTCGCGAGCGATGCGCCTTCATCATCCTGCGTCGTCGAGGGGCCGACCGCATTGATACGAATGCCCTGGGGCGCCCAATGGGCAGCTTCGCCTCGCGTCATCGCCGCAAGCGCCTGGCGTGCAATGCCCGCGAACGCCGCCTCGCCCGCGGTGCGCGGTGCCGGCAGCGTCATGACGTTCAGCACGAGGCCTTCGTTGAGGGTGAGACGCATGCGGTTGGCGACGACGCGCGTCACGTGCACCGGCATGTTGAGCTTATCGGCGACGAGGTCCTCGATCTCCGACATGCTCGCGCACCCGTGCGTTTCGCTGACGTCGATGGGGATCAGGTTGATGACGACGTCGAGGCCGCCGAAGGCCTGAGCGGCAGTCTGGGCGAAGCGCACCGCTGAATCGTTGTCACGGCAGGCATCCGTGAACAGTTTCACCTCGGTTGCCGATTCCGCCAGCATGGTGGCGACGGCATCGATCTCGGGCGCATGGGCATTTGCGTGGACGACGAGACGGGCCCGGTGGTCGGCAAATTTGCGTGCAACGTCAACGCCGCAGGTTGGAGAAAGTCCGGTGATCAGCGCGCGTACGCCGGCAAGCTCACCATAATAAGACGCACTTCTATCGCGACCCATCACCGTCATCAGCATTGAGCATTCCCTTCGATTATACGCCGGGACTTTTTGGGAACGCCCCGACACAACAGATACCATGGCGATTCGCCTAACGAGTCCTAAACAGCACCCCGATTCAGGTCGGCCTTAGGCCGGTCTGCGGCGCCACTGGGGCGTTCCGTGGCAATCCACGGGAACATGCGGAGTTCCGCGTGAACGCGCCTTGGCTGTGGATGGACCGCGTGCTCCGCAGGGGGACGTGCACACGCCATTGGAGCGGTGGAAAAACACCTTATTTCTCCACAGGAAGGGGTGCGAGCGTGCCACGCCAGGGTCACGAATCGGCTCGTAGCTGCGAAAGCTGGTGAAAGTGGTCCTGCTGCCATTGCGCGGTGAGGACGCGGGCGAAAAGCTCGGGTGATCAACGAATCGGCAAGGGGGCGTCGTCACTCTTCCATGGCGAGCATCGAGAACAGCGAGGGCGGAATGCCGAAACTCAGCGGCATGGCCGATCTCATCGTGAAGGGAGCCATCGTGCTAGTCACGGCGGCGATCTTCATCGGCGCATATTTGCAATTCCAGATGCCGTTCTGGCCGTCGCTCATTGCGGCGCTATCGGTCTGCACCGTGCTGCTCACCGCGCACGTGCTGAAGCGGCGTTCCGAGCGCGAACGCGAGCTGGCCGGCGAGCTTGCCCGCCTGCAGGACGAGGTGGAACGGCTGCGCACGCCGGAGGCGCCGAATGGCGCGCTGCCCGGAATGCGGGCGCCGCGCGGACCGACGCTGGCGGCGCCCGGTGCGCCGCGCATGCCCATGCCGCCGCCGCTGTCGGCTGGTCCGTCGCTTTCCGCTGGTGCCCCGATGGGCGCGCCGCCTGCGCCTCCTCCTGGCGCCGCGGGGGCCGAGCCTTCCCTTTCCATGGCGCCACCTTCCTCCATGGCGTCTCCGGGTGCCCCTGCGCCGAAGGCCATCGCTCCCAAGGCCGCGCCGCCGCCTCCGCCGCGGGGCCTGCGCGCCGAGCCGGGCGAAGCGGCCGCGGGTGGAATGCCGCCCCGGGAGCCGCGGCTGACAACGCAGCGTCCGGGCGCTCCGGCCGAGCCGCAGCGTGCCGAGCCGCAATTGCCCGGCGTCGCCGCCGCGCGGGAGTCCATGGCGCCGAGGGCGGCCGGTGCTCCGGTTCCGCCTGCGCCGAAGCTGAAGCTGGGAACTCCCGCTGTTCCTGGCCAGGGTGCTCCCAACTCGGGCGCTCCGGGCTCCAAGGGCCCCGCTGTGCCACCGCTCAAGGCTGATGCGCCTGCGTCGCCGACGCTTCCGGACTGGTCGGCTCCGCCGCCCGCGCCGGCGGCTTCGTCCAGCGATCAGATGCACGGGCAATGGTCCGCGCGCCGTGGAAAGCCGACGCTGCCCGAGACCCCGCGCACGGAGCCGTCGCTCTCTTCCGACCGCGAGACCGACCTCGATGCCGTCCACGGCATGATCAAGCGTCTTGCCGACGAGGTGGACGTCGGGGACGATCCGCCGCTCGAGGGCCTGCCGCAGCGGCAGGAAAGCGCGCTGCGCGCTTCGCTCAACGCGCTACAGACGACCGCCAACGTGATGCGTGCGAGCAAGAAGAAGCCGGCCGGTGCTGGCGCATCGGCGGGCGGGGCCGTGCCGCCTCCGATCATGCCGTCGCATACGCGCCTTGCTTCGCTTGCCGAGGCTGTGGCTTCGGGACGGATCGACGTGGCGCTCGCACCCGTCGTCGGTCTTGGCGACAATCAGGTGCATTATCACGAGGTGCTGGCCCGGCCGTGTGACGAGCGCGGAATGCCGCTTTCGATCTCCACGCGGGATCCGCAGCTCGCGGTCGCGGGGCTGCTGCCGCTGCTCGACAGTGCGCGCCTGCGTCAGGCCGCCGTGGTGGCGCGCACCTTCGCGCATGAAGGTCGTGAGGTGCAGCTTTTCGTTCCGGCGACCGCCGTGTCGCTGGCCAACGACGGCTTCCTCGACGATCTTGCCGCTGCCTATCAGGACCGTGAGGCCCTCGCGAGCGAGATGGTGCTCACCTTCGCTCAAGCGGACATCCGCACCTTCGGCAATTCGGAATGGAGCGCACTCACGGACATGCGCGACCTCGGTTTCCGTTTCGGCATCGAGGATGTGACCGACTTCGACTACGAGTTCACCGCGCTCTGTTCCGCTGGCTTCGCGTTCGTGAAGATCGATGCGGCCACGCTGATGGCCGGGCTGGTCGCGCCGAACGGAGCCATGCCGGCGGATGAGGTTTGCCGCAGCCTGGAAGAGCTGGGTCTGACCGTCATCGTCGGCGGCATCGCCGATGAGCCGACGCGCGACAAAGTGCTCGATGCGGGCGCTCCGCTCGGCCAAGGGGCGCTGTTCGGCGCGCCTGCTACGGTCGCGGGCGCCGGTTTTGCCGGACCGGGTGAAGCCGCCGCTTGAGATTTGCGCGGGCGGCGGCTAGCAAGACGCCATGCCGCCCGCGCCATCGCCTGAAACCATTCCCCTCGTCGATTCCATTGCCCCGGTCGCCACAGGCACGCGTGCCTGGCTGGTCGACGTCTGGGGCGTGATGCACAACGGCGTGGTGCCGTTCGCCGATGCGTGTGCGGCTTGCACACGCTATCGCGAGCAGGGCGGCATCGTGGTGCTCGTCTCGAACTCTCCACGCCCGCACGACAGCGTGGCCGCGCAGCTCGACGGCATCGGCGTGCCGCGCACGTGCTGGGATGCCATCGTCACGTCGGGCGACGTCGCCCGCACGCTGATCGCGCGCTATTCGGGCCGTCCGATCCTCCACATCGGTCCCGAACGTGATCTCGCCACGCTGGCGGGCCTCGATCTCATTCGCGTCGATGCCGAGGCCGCCGAAGCCATTGCATGCACCGGGCTCTACGACGACGAGAGCGAAACGCCGGAGGACTATGCGGGGCTTCTGGCTACGTGCCGGGAGCGGCAGCTGCCGATGATCTGCGCCAATCCCGACGTGCGCGTGGAGCGCGGAGGGCGCATCGTCTATTGCGCCGGCGCGGTGGCGCGCGCCTATGCGGCGCTGGGCGGATCGGTCGAATATGCGGGGAAGCCCTATATGCCGATCTATGATCTGACCTTCGCCACGCTGGAAAAATTGGCGCCGGGTAGCTCGGAGAAGTCGGGACTGATTGCAATCGGCGACGGCATCGGCACCGACATTGCGGGGGCGGCCGCAGCCGGCATCCGGTCGGTGTTCATCGCCAGCGGCGTGCACGTCCAGGGCGGGCTCGATGCGGCGGCTATTGCAACTCTGTTTCCTCCAGGCGCGCCCCGGCCCATCGCGGCGATGGAGAGCCTCGCCCTGTAATCGGGGCGGATGGCCGACACCCTCGGCTTGACGGCGCCGGTCCGCAGGCCGATCTATCGACGATGCCCGACAAGAATACGCGCGCAGCTTCGCCGGAAACGCCGGCGCCGGAGCAACCGACAACGGTTCTGCCCGATGCGGCTGCGCCTGCGCCGGATGCCGGCGCGCCGTGGCAATCTGTAACGACCGATACGGAGGCACCGCCGGTCGCCAGCGGACCGGAGGTCATCGCCCGCTATCTGAAGCTTCTGCCAGCCGCACCGGGCGTCTACCGCATGCTCGATGCGGAAGGGAACGTCATCTACGTGGGCAAGGCGCGCAGCCTCAAGGCACGCGTTTCCAACTATACGCGCCTCGGCGGGCACACGAACCGGATCGCGCGCATGATCGCGACCACCGCGAGCATGGAGTTCGTGACCGTGCGCACGGAGGCCGAGGCGCTGCTGCTCGAAGCGAACCTCATCAAACGCTTCCGGCCGCGCTTCAACGTGCTGATGCGCGACGACAAGTCGTTTCCGTATATCCTCATCGCGCGCGACACGGCCGCGCCGCAGATCATGAAGCACCGCGGCGCGCGTACGCGGAAGGGCGACTACTTCGGCCCGTTCGCTTCTGCGGGCGCCGTCAATCGCACCATCAACATGCTGGAGCGCGCATTCCTTCTGCGCTCGTGCTCCGACAGCGTCTATGAGAGCCGTACGCGTCCGTGCCTGCTCTATCAGATCAAGCGGTGCTCGGCGCCGTGCACGGGGGAGATCGCACTCGACGACTATGGACGCCTCGTCGATGAAGCGGTGCGTTTTCTGCGCGGCGAAAGCCAGAACGTGCGGCGCATGTACCAGAAGCTGATGGAGGAGGCGGCGGCGAGCCTCGAATACGAGCGGGCCGCGCGCTTCCGTGACCGGCTGTCGGCGCTCGCGCACGTCACGGCGGACCAGTCGATCAATCCGGAGGGCATCGAGGAAGCCGATGTGTTCGCCGCGGCCCAGGAAGGCGGACAGACGTGCGTCGAGGTGTTCTTTTTCCGCACCGGACAGAATTGGGGGAACCGCGCCTACTTCCCGAAGGCCGACCGCGCGCTTCCCGTCGAGGAGGTGCTCGATAGCTTCATCGCGCAGTTCTACGACGACAAGCCGGTGCCGCGGCTCATTCTGCTGTCGCACGACGTGCCGAACCGGGAGCTGCTCGCGGAAGCTCTGTGCATCAAGGCGGAGAGAAAGATCGAGATCCGCGTGCCGCAGCGCGGCACGAAGTCGGGTATCGTGGAGCACGCGCTCGCCAACGCGCGCGAGGCGCTGGGGCGCAAGCTGGCCGAGAGCTCCTCGCAGCGGCGTCTGCTGGATGGTCTCGCCGAGCGCTTTGCGCTTTCGGCGCCGCCGCGGCGCATCGAGGTGTTCGACAACAGCCACATTCAGGGCACCAATGCCGTCGGCGCGATGATCGTTGCGGGGCGCGAGGGCTTCGTCAAAGGCCAGTACCGCAAGTTCAACATCAAGTCCCAGAACCTCACGCCCGGCGATGATTACGGCATGATGCGCGAGGTGCTGACACGCCGCTTCAAGCGGCTGGTGGTGGAGACGAACAGTAAGGAAAAACGTGAAGGCGTTGGAGCCGTCGTGGCGGAGGAGGAGACGAGCAATCTCGTTGCACTCGCGGCAACGGCTGCGGACGTCTCACCGGAGGACATCGAGGACGATGCTTTCCCCGATCGGCCGGATCTCGTGCTGATCGACGGCGGTGCGGGCCAGCTCGCGGTTGCGCGCGAGGTGATGGCCGACCTCGGCCTGCACGACATCTGTCTCATCGGCGTTGCGAAGGGGCCGGACCGAGATGCCGGCCGCGAGCACTTCCACATTCCGGGGCACGACCGCTCGATAATGCTCGAGCCGCGCGACCCGGTCCTCTATTTCGTACAGCGGCTGCGCGATGAGGCGCACCGCTTCGCCATCGGCACGCACCGCGCGCGGCGGTCCAAGGCGATGGGCGCAAGTCCGCTCGACGAGATCGAGGGCATCGGCCCGCGGAGGCGCCGCGCGCTGATGAATCATTTCGGCTCGGCGAAGGCGGTCTCGCGCGCGAGTGTCGAGGACCTCAAGACCGTGGACGGTATCTCGGGCGAGATCGCGCAACGAATCTACGACCACTTCCACGAGCGGCGCAGCTGACTTCGGCGCCACCGGCGCGGCGGTCTCACTGGATCAAGCGATGACGCACACGATCGCGACCGGGACGCCGCGCGCCCGGCCACGTGTGTCGGCAGTGAACATTGCGCTTCTTAGACGGGCGCTTCTTAGATGGGCGGCGTGGTGGCCGGCGGGAAGGCGAGGGCCGCGAGCCAATAAACCCACAACACGTAGAAGACAGCGAAGAACAGCGCGGTCAGCACTGCACCCGCAAAGCGATTTCCCAAAGCGATTGCATTTCCGATGATCGCGGCAAGAAATGCGATACCGGAATAAATGGCGACTGTGACCCAATCGACGGTCGCCAGATCGAACGGCAAGTCAGGCATACGACACACTCCCCCTAAAGCCCATCTTCGTGGGCTGATTAGACGTGCTCGTGCACGGCGAGTTTCTGCCAACGGAACCGGCGATGCAAGGCCGCATGGCGAAACCGCTGTGCGCAGGTGATCTCTAGAGCACGATCGCTTTTCTTCGAATCGCGATGCGGCCCTAGCCACTCGATTAGACCGATGATTCACGCTTCGGACTGATAGGGTCCGAAGCGATCATGGTCTAGCCCGCCAGCATGACGGAACGATTGCAGCCGTCCATCCTGCGGGCGAAGCACATTATGCAACTCCGTGCGTGCGGAAAAAGGCGAGCATCCGTTTCCAGCCGTCTTTCGCAGCTTCGGCGCGGTAGCTCGGCCGATAGTCTGCGTTGAACGCGTGCGGGGTATCGGGATAGACGACCAGATCGCACTTGCCGGACGCTGCGCATGCCTCGCGCATCCGCTCGATCGTATCCATCGGGATGCCCGTGTCGGCGGCGCCGTACAGCCCGAGGACGGGGGCCTTCAGTTCGGTAGCGATTTCAAGCGGATGGCGCGGTGTATTGGTCGAAGCGCTGCCGACGAGCTTGCCGTACCAGGCGACGCCGGCCTTCAGCTTGTCACTGTGGGCCGCATAGAGCCAGGTGATGCGTCCGCCCCAGCAGAAGCCGGTGATGCCGAGCCTGGCATCGTCTCCCTTGCCGGTGCCTGCCGCCCAGGCGACGGTGGCGTCGAGATCGGACATGACCTGGGCGTCGGGGACCTTCGAGACCACCTTGGAGATGATCTCCCGGATGTTGGTGATGTCGGCGACGTTGCCTTGCCGGACGTAGAGCTCCGGGGCGATGGCCATATATCCGGACTTGGCGAGCCGCCGGCACAGGCCGCGGATGTGCTCGTGGACGCCGAAGATTTCCTGCACGACGAGCACGATGGGGAAGGGGCCATCACCCGCGGGCGCGGCACGGTAGGCGGGGATTTCCCGATCCGGTGCGGGGACGGAAACGGTTCCGCCTTCGAGCCCATCGGTATCGGTGTGGATGATGGTCTGCGCGGCGATGGGATGGGCCGCCGTGGCAAAGCCCGCTGCGAGGCTCGCCGCGAGCATTTCTCGCCTGTCGACGCGGGGCTTGGGGGCAAGGCTGCGGCGATCGTCCTCGAAACCGTCCATCTTCGATCTCCCGGCGGTGCGTGAGCCTTCGATTGGCGGGGCCAAAGGGCGCAGCTTACAGCTTGGTAAATAGCACCCGAATATAATCGCATTTTCGCCGCCGTGACGGCGGATGCTGGGCGCGAGGGGAACAAGCGCAGCTCTTCGCCTATTATCGACCTGCAGGTGTGCATGGCGACCGGGATTTCCGTTGACCAGACGCTGGGCCGTCTTTCCACGTGGCTGTCGGGTGCAGCCTTCACGGGATTGGTCGCGCTTGCGCATTTGCCGGGCCGTCAGGTCGATCCGCCGCCCGCCGCGCCGCAGCATTCGGCCGAGGTTAAAACCCCGGCGCCCGCCGTGGTTCCGCCGGTTTCGGCCGAGGCGGCCGTTGCAAACGCGGATGCAAGCAGCGCGCAGGGGCCGCCACCGGTGCCGGGGCCGCCACGGGTTATGCAACCCTCTTCGATCGCTTCGGCGCCTTCCGCTCCGCCCGAGCGCGTCGCCACCCCGCCTGCTACCACCGCTCCATCGGCCCAAGCTCCCGCGGCGCCGGTATCGTCGACCGCGGCCAGCCCCGGAAACACGCAGGCGACCGCTACTACCCCCGCGGCGGCGCCCCCTAACGCCCCGCCGCCGGACACGTGGAGCGCGGAGGACCTCAATGCGGGGCTGCGCCAGTGCCTCGAGTTGCTGGCTCCGGCAGCGGTGGAGATGGAACTGGAGGAGCCCATGCGCCGCGGCGCGTGCGGAACGCCCGCGCCGCTCGCGCTCCGTAGCGTCGGAGGCGTGCAGAAGGTCGAGTTTTCACCGCCTCCAACGATGAATTGCCGCCTTGCCGCCTCGCTCAGCACGTGGGTGGACAAGGTGCTGCAACCGGCGGCGCAGCAGGTTTTCGGCTCGCGGGTCACCCGCATCGTGGGGGCGTCGTCCTATTCGTGCCGCAACATCTACAACAATCCGAAGCTGACGCTGAGCGAGCACGCGACGGGGAACGCGGTCGATATTTCCGCCTTCGTGATGGCGGACGGGCACACCGTCACCGTCGCAAAAGGCTGGGGGCCGACGGAGCGCGATATCACTGCGGCGCGCAAAAAGGCCGCCGAGAAGGAGGCTGCCAAGCCCAAGGCGCCAGCCGATGGAAAAGGGGCTTCCGAGCCGCCCGCAGGCGATAAGCCGGCCGAGGGGGAAGCGGGAAAGCGGGCGAATTCCAAGGATGGCAGCGTCCAGAAGGTCGACTATAGGCGCCCCGCGGCCAAGCCCGCTGCGAAGGATGGGGCGAAGCCCTCTGAAGATCCGAAGGGGCCGGCAGCCGCCAACAGGGCAGCAGCGGGCGGGACGGATGCGAACCTGAAGCCGGCAACCACCAAGGAAGCGGTGTTCCTGAAGCGGCTGCACGAGGGCTCCTGCGCCGTTTTCGCGACGGTCCTAGGCCCCGAGGCCAACGAGGCCCATCGTGACCATTTTCACCTCGATATGAAGGTGCGCCGCTCGAGCCGTGGCATTTGCCATTAATCGGCTGATTTCGGGGCTGTTTAGCGCCACGCTACCTGCGGCATTGACGGGCGTGCACGGGGATGGTGTACCAAGGGCGATGGAACAAGCTGCTGCCTCCCGCGCCATGCCGATGAGCCTGCCGAACGTGCTGACGTACGTTCGCATCGCCGCCGTTCCTGCGCTGGTCGCCTGCCTCTTTTTCCTCAAGGGCGATGCTGCGCGGTGGTCGGCCTTTACGCTTTTCGTGTTCGCCAGCGTCACCGATTGGCTCGACGGGTATCTGGCGCGCATCTGGGAGCAGCAGTCGACCCTCGGCCGGATGCTCGACCCCATCGCGGACAAGCTGCTGGTGGGCGCGGTGCTGATGATGCTCGTGCACGACAACACCATCGGTGGCTGGTCGATCTGGGCGGCGATCATCATTCTGTGCCGGGAGATGCTCGTCTCGGGCCTGCGCGAGTTCCTGGCCGAGCTCAACGTGAAGATCCACGTCACGCAGCTCGCCAAGTGGAAGACGACGATGCAGATGATCGCGCTGGCGGTGCTGCTCGCGGGGCCGGCGGCGGAAAAGATCGTGCCCGGGATCATGACGGGCGGCATCGTCATTCTCTGGATCGCGGCGCTGCTGACGCTGTGGACCGGATACGACTATCTGAAGGCTGGCATCGTGCACGCCATGGAGCGCTAGGCGCGCATCGGCAGGGCAAATATGGACAATCAGACGCGCAACGTGCGGCTTTTGTATTTCGCGTGGCTTCGCGAGAAGGTCGGGCTCGCCTCGGAGGAGGTCGAGTTGCCCGCGGGCATCGCGACGGTTGCCGACCTCGTCGATTGGCTGGAGCAGCGCGGGCCGCAATATGGCGAGGCCTTCGCGCGGCGTGAAGTCGTGCGCACAGCCCTCGACAAGGTGCACGTGAAGCCGTCTACGGCGCTGGGCGCGGCGCGGGAGATCGCTTTCTTCCCGCCCGTCACCGGAGGCTGAGCCGTGGCTGTCCGTGTGCAGCACGATGATTTCGACGTCAGTGCGGAAACGGAAAAGCTGATCGGCGGGCGCACCGATATCGGCGCCATCGTCACGTTCACGGGCCGTGTGCGCGGTGCGGATAGCGAACGGCAGATCGAAGCGCTGACGCTCGAGCACTACCCCGACATGACGGAAGCCGAGATGGCGCGCATCGAAGCGGAGGCGCATGCGCGCTGGCCGCTGCAGGCGAGCCTTCTGATCCATCGCGTCGGCGAGCTTCACGCCGGCGACAACATCGTGCTCGTCATCGCCGCGTCTGCCCATCGTCAGGCCGCGTTCGAGGCGGCCGCGTTCCTGATGGACTACCTCAAGACGCGCGCGCCGTTCTGGAAGAAAGAGACGATGCCTTCCGGCGAGACCGCGTGGGTTGACGCGCGCGCCGAGGACGATGGCGCCGCCGATCGCTGGCGCTGATCGACCTACTGCAATCCGATTGAGAAACACGCTCCCAAGGCGGCGAAACCTATGGTTTTGTCTGCAATCCGTGCCGCCGTTAGCGAAGTGTTAAGGCTTACTATGCGATAACCCTAACAATGCCTGAAGGCCGACTGCAAAAGGCCATCATTTCAGGCAACCTTGACCCACTTGGAATTGTATCGCGTAGACGGGGGTCAGAACGTCATGGTTACCTGCACTCCGTGGCGCCTGCGCCGCGGGATACTATTCCTGCTTGTCCTGTTCTGTGCGCATACACCGCTGCGGGCGCAAAGTCTGCTCGACGAAGCACAGAACCTCATCAACAAAAGCGCAGACAGCCTTTTCGGAGGCGGCAGCGCTGCCACGGCTGTCGCCAACGCGCCGCCGCAGCGCACGCGCTTCGTCGTCGGCCTGCCGAAGAAAACGGAATTCGAGGTTTTCTCGCTGAGCAACCCGAACCGCGTGGTTGTGCAGGTGAAGGAAACGAAGCTGCGTCTGCCGCAGCAACCGAAGGACGGCCCGATCGGTCTGATCAAGTCGTTCCAGGCGGGGCTGTCGGGAACCGATCGCTCGCGCATCATCATCTACGTCACCGAGCCGGTGATCGTTTCGAGTGCGCGCATCGAGAAGGCGAGCGGGGAAAGCGACGAACACCTCGTCGTCGAGATCTCCTCGTTCACGCCCATCACCGCCAGCATTTCAGCGCCCGTAAAGCAGAAGGTGACGGCGAAGTCCGACATTGCGCCGCCGACCTATTCGCTCGGCGCAGCGGGGCTGCAGCCCCCGTTGCCGCGCCCGGCGGTGCCACCGGATGTTCGTGCCGAACGCGCTTTCAAGCCGGTGATCGTCATCGATCCGGGACACGGCGGGCACGATTCCGGCGCGATGAAGAACGGCGCCGTCGAGAAGGTCATCACGCTGGAATTCAGCAAGATCCTCGAGCGTAAGCTCAACGAGACGGGCCGCTACAAAGTGCTGATGACGCGTGACGAGGACGTCTTCATTCCGCTCGGCGACCGTGTCGCGTTCGGTGAGAAGCACAACGCCAACCTCTTCATCGCCGTGCATTGCGACTATGCAGGCGGTGGCAGCAACGCGAGCGGCGCCACCATCTATTCGCTCAGGGATTCGGTAGCCGCCAGCCTGCGCCGCTCCACGCGCGGCGATGTCGACGTGCTATCGAAAACCGAGGTCGAGACCGTCAAGCAGATCGGTACGAACCGCGACGTCAACTTCGTCAAGGGCATCCTTGCGGATCTGGCCGAGCGGGAGATCGACGCCACGCACGACCGCACGAACGTCTTTGCGAAGTCCGTGATCGAGACCATGGGCGCCAGCACGACGATGCGCAGCAAGCCCGATCAGCAGGCATCGTTCCGCGTGCTCAAGACGGCGCAGTTCCCTTCGGTGCTCATCGAGCTCGCCTACGTGACGAACAAGCAGGATGCGGCAAACCTGAAGTCGGATGCCTGGCGCGACAAGGTCACCGACTCCATCCTGTCGGCCATCGACAACTACTTCTCCAATCAGGTTGCGCAGCTGCCGATGTAAGCGTCGTGCGCAGCAAGTGCCCTGCACCCTTAGGCGTCAATAATAATAAAAAAGGCCGGTCCCTCGGGACCGGCCTCTTCGTTTGTGGCCGAGTATCAGGTCGCACGCCTTTCCTCGGCTAGAGCCCCGTCAAGTCATACTTGGAGGCCGCATCTGTTTTTGGCGCCAGAGCAGTATCCAAAGCCATTCCGTTTGAAGCCGAAGCGAGGATGCAACGCGAGAACGAGAAGATACGGTGTGTGGGACCTTCGTATGAGGAAGGCGCTTCAGCATTTTCCACTCCATCTTCCAGTAGGTGCCGCGGTGCCGTGCAACCCGAAACAAGGCCGATGCATGCCACGCGACGACGCGCTGCCCGGGGAGGGCGCGACGTCTGCGCGGCGATCATCGGGGAATGCAATGGTTTGCGGCGGTCGTGGACAGGGCTCGGCGGCGGCCGACAGACAAAGCCGGCGGATGCTCCCTGGGGCGGCCCTATCCATACCCGCCACGCATCCAACCGACTGATTGCGTCAGTCATTCGACTATTCTTGCACGGAGAGTCCAAGGGCAACTGCCCTCCTTCTCTGACGCGCACCCGTCGTCCTACGCATCACTCCCGTGCGGCTCCAAAGGCCGGAGACGCGAGAGGTCGGCCCCCTCGAAGAAAAGAGTAAGTGATTCGAGAACAGATACGAGTGCGCTGCGCAGCGAATTAATGTTGCATGCACGGTGATGCTCCCGGTGCCGCAAAGTGGCCTTCTCAAGGCCGCAGAATGCTTTTTCTGCGGCATACTGCGGTTCACGTCGAATCGCGAAATCTGCGAGGAACGCATGCACCGAGCTTACTTCACTGCGCTGGCCCTTTTTCTTCTCGTGTCGCCCGCTGCTGCGGCCTGTGTCGAGGCGGCTGGTTCCGGCGAATTCCAGATGAGCGCCAGCGCCTGGGGTGAGGCGGACGATCAATTCAAGACGCAGGGAAACGAGGCGACGCTCACGCCACAGATCGGTACGCAGACGGCGCGCTGGAATGCCGGACTATCGCTCAATGCGGTCGAGGTCTGCGCAACCTTTGCAATGCCGGAAACGACGTCGGATGCATCGCGCAGCTATGCGGGGCTGCTGTTCTGGGTGACCGACAAAGACAATTTCTATCAGGCGGTGATTTCACCCAACGGCATGTTCACCGTGGCGCGCAAGGCGGCGGGGCGCATCGTGGCGACGCCGCCGGTCAACTGGACGCAATCGGCTGCAGTGAAAACGGGCCCGGGGGCGAAGAACGTTCTGCGTGTCACCGCCAACGGCCAGAACATCACCCTGCATATCAACGACACCGAGGTTGCGCGCTTCCGCGGGCAGCCGCCGGAAGCTGCGAGCCATGCCGGTATCGTGGCGTCGTCGGCGCCTTCCGCGGTCGACACCTGGCGCGTGTCCGGTTTCAGCGCTGCGGACCCTGCGCCTGCCTCCACGCCGGCGGCGGCGGAGGGAACATCGTCCGGAGAGGGTGAGGCGGTTACCGGCGCGATCGACGCCGCGTCCGCCGGCTGCGGATCCGGCAAGCCGCTCTACGACGGGGCATTCGCGGAGTACGATACGAACTGGGGTCCGAAGGATAGCAAATTCGACATCGCCAACGGTGTGGCGACGTTCACTCCGGCGCCCGGTACGCCCGCGCTGCGCTGGAACCGCGTGTTCGTCTTCGGCGATATGGATGCGTGCGCAGAGTTTACGCTTGCGAACAACACGGCAAATCCCACGGCGAGCTACGCAGGGCTGGTGTTCTGGGTGCAGGACAGCCGCAACTACTATCAGGCTGTGCTCGCGCCCAACGGCTACTTCACGGTCGCACGCATCGTCGACGGAAAGGCGCTTCCCAAGCGCCCGGTGGCGTGGACCAAGCTCGATGCCGCCAAAACCGGCTCGAAGCAAAAGAACACGATGCGTGTGACGATCAAGGGCGAGCAGGTGGATATTGCCGTCAACGGCAGTCCTGCCGGCAGCTTCAGGGGCGAGCCGCCACGGTGGCCGAGCCATATCGGATTGCTGGCTGCTTCTGCCAGCAGCAAGAACGGCGATATCTGGCAGGTGGGCGATCTAAAAGTAACGGCGCCGCAATAGCGCGGCGCCGTCGATATTCCCTGGCGGTGCTGGCGACGAGGCCAGCCCGTCAGTGCACACGGGCGGCATCGTCCGCCGTTGCGGCTGACTGCACCGCCTTCTGAACCTTCTCGAACGCGCGCACCTCGATCTGGCGGATGCGCTCCCGCGAGACGCCGAACTCCGTCGACAGGTCCTCCAGCGTCGCCGGCTGCTCGGTCAACCGCCGCGCTTCGAAGATGCGCCGCTCGCGGTCGTTGAGCGAGGCGAGCGCGTTCGACAGGTAGTTCTTGCGCTGGTCGAGCTCCTGCTCATCGCCGAGGGTATCCTCCTGCGTGGGTGCGTCGTCCGCCAGCCAATCCTGCCATTCGCCGGCTTCGGAATCGGCGCGTACCGGCGCGTTGAGCGACGCATCGCCACCGAGGCGGCGATTCATCGAGACGACGTCGGCCTCGCTGACACCGAACTTGCGCGCGATCGTCTTCACGTGATCGGGATGCAAGTCGCCGTCGTCGAGGGCCTGGAGCTGGCTCTTGGCGCGCCGCAGGTTGAAGAACAGCTTCTTCTGCGCCGCGGTGGTGCCCATCTTCACGAGGCTCCACGAGCGCAGGATGTATTCCTGGATCGAGGCGCGGATCCACCACATCGCATAGGTGGCGAGGCGGAAGCCTTTGTCGGGATCGAAGCGTTTCACGGCCTGCATCAGGCCAACGTTGCCCTCGGAGATCACCTCTCCGATCGGCAGGCCGTAGCCGCGGTAGCCCATGGCAATGCGTGCGACGAGGCGAAGGTGCGACGTCACGAGCTTCTCGGCGGCGTCCTGGTCGGAGTGCTCCTGCCAGCGTTTGGCCAGCATGAACTCTTCGCCCGGCTCCAGCATCGGGAATTTGCGAATCTCCTCGAGATAACGGGCGAGACCCAGGGAGCCCTGCGCGATCGTCGGAAGTTTCGTTGCCATGTGTTTACCAGCCGCCCCAGTGCCAGGGCGGTCCCTCTCAGTCATCATAAGCGGGAAACCGTTCGCGGGCGTCGCCGACTTTCGGCTGAAACCCTTTGAGAAAACGCACCAGATGCCTATTTCCGTCGATCCGGTGCCCGCCTTACCCCCCTATACGCAGGTCAGGGATATATTGTTGCACTCCATCTATGTCGCAAGCGCAGCGCAGAAATGTTTTGCTGAGATGGCTGCTATGGTCTGTTTATGCCCATTCCACGGGCCTGCGGGACTGCAACGCAAGGGGCAAATCCGCCTTGTGGGACATGGTATTGGACCTAACCTGCGATTTGCAGCGCGGGCCAATTTTGCCGCTAATCAGCCTCCAAGGCATTCAACAGACTGGCCATATCCGCCGGAAGCGGGCTTTCAAACTGAAGTGATCGGCCCGTGAGCGGATGCTCGAAGCCCAGTTCGGCGGCGTGGAGCGCCTGCCGGCCAAGGGCTTCGAGGGCTTCGCGGGCGCCGTCACCGAGCCGTCCGCTCTTCGCCTTGAAACCGCTGCCGTATATGGAATCGCCGAGCACGGGCATTCCGACGTGGGCAAGGTGCACGCGGATTTGGTGGGTACGGCCGGTTTCGAGCTCGAGGCGAAGCAGCGACACGGGGCCGGCCGCGGTTTCGAAGGTTCGCAGAAGCTCGTAATGGGTCACAGCATGGCGGCCCGCTTCACCGCGCGTCACGGCAATCTTGGTGCGGTTCGACTGGCTGCGGCCGAGACGGGCCGAAATGGTGTCGCGGGGGCGCAGCGGCTTGCCCCAAACCAGGGCGCGATAGGCCCTGTGCATGCGCCCGTCTGCACCGTGGGCGGCGAACTGATCGGCGAGCCCTTGGTGGGCCGCATCGTTCTTCGCCACGACGAGAAGCCCCGAGGTGCCCTTGTCGAGCCGGTGCACGATGCCGGGGCGCCGCACGCCGCCGATGCCCGAAAGGCTCTCGCCGCAATGGGCGATGAGGGCATTGACGAGCGTGCCTTCGGCGTGCCCCGGCGCGGGATGCACGACCATGTGTGCCGGTTTGTCGATGACGATGAGATCGCTATCCTCGTAGACGACGCTGAGAGGCATTTTCTCGGCGCGCGGCTCGGCGGCGACCGGCGGCGGCAGTACAACTTTGAAAGTGTCGCCGGGTTTGACGCGGCAGGCGCTATCATCGATGGACCGGCCGCCGGCATCGGTGATGTTGCCGGAGCGGATCAGCGCCTGGATGCGCGCGCGGCTTAGCCCGTCGACGCGCTGGGCGAGCAGCTTGTCGAGCCGGGTGCCCGCATCCTCCTCGCCTGCGGTGACCTGCAACGGGTTTGCGCTTTGTGTCGGCTCGGCGCTAGACATAACCTTGTGAACTGGCCTCCGGATGGCCTCCGCGACGATGACGGAAGGACGTGGAATGCACGCAACCGATGCCGCCGACGCAGCCTCCGCGGCGGCCACGGCCCCTGTGCCGAACGCAGCGGAAGCGCGCCTGCAGCGCACGATGAAGATCATCGTCGTCGCGCTGGGGGTGCTGCTGTTCGCCGGCCTTGCGACGGTTGCCGGGCGCATCATCTATCTCGCGTCCGCCAGGACGACGCAACCGCCGCCCGCGCCGCAACCGGCCGTTCCGCCCGAGACGATGCTGCGCTTGCCGGCAGGGGCGCAGGTGCGCTCGATTTCGCTTTCGGGCGACCGGCTCGCGGTTCACTACGAAGCCGCGGGCAAGGAAGGGATTGCAGTCTACGATCTCGCCGCCGGCCGTGCGCTCACCGACATCGGCATCCGGCGAACAGCGCCCGATTGACGCTCTTTGAGTATTGGCGGGCTTTGGGGAAAGAAACGGCTTGATTGATGGGCGCTTAGTCCCATATAGGTTCGCTCCAGCGCTGTCCCGTTCGTCTAGTGGCCTAGGACACCAGCCTCTCACGTTGGGAACAGGGGTTCGAGTCCCCTACGGGGCGCCAAACACAGCATATTTCCTTAATAATTTCAAGGTCCGCCGGGATGCCGGAGGGGCCGGTACCTCCATCGGTACCTCCTTTGCATTTTGCTTGAAGGTGGGCGGGGTCGCTCATCCGGCGTCGCAAACGCCCTGCCGCTGGCGAGACCATCGTCGCCTACGGCCAGCCGGCGATGAGCCTGAGCATTTCAGCAAGGTGCCGCGCATCCTGCTCTGCCCGGTGAGTGACCGGGTAGCGCACATGAGCCTCCGCCACCGATCGCCCGATAGCGACGTCCGGCCGTCGGCCGGATCGTGCCGCCAAGTTCCAGGCGAAAGCGTGATAGTCGGTCAGCTCGAAGGGCGGGGCCTGCTCGATCGCCGCGAAGAGCGTGACGAGCCATCGGAGGTCATGCTCGCCGCCGTCGCACAGAACCGTCTTACCCGCGCAGGCCGCGGCGAGTTCGCGTGCGACCGTCTCGGCGGGCGTGCCGCGGTCGACGAGTTGCGCCAACTCGATGCCATGCACCGCCGCTGACTCGCTCGACCAGAGACCGCCCTCCAGCCACCACCGCTCTGGCTTGATCAGCCAGCTCCTGCCGAAGTCCGTATCGCAATCGACGACCGCCACCTCGATGGGATAGCTGCGTGCCCCGATGGCCGATGCTTCGAAATCGAGACAGATGACGTTGGTGAGCGTCAGTGGCATGCCGTGACATCTTCAGCTGCTGACGAACCAGCGTATCAGGTGTTCGGCTACGCCGAGCCCTGACCGCTAACAAGCCGTTTTATCTCGCCCATGGGTATCAGCGTCGTGCCGTTAACTTTGGCCATGCTGATCAAGCCGAGCTTTTTCCAACGGTAGAGCGTCGTTCGGTCGACGCTAAGCATGCGGGCAGCAGTCGCCACTTTGACGGCGAGCACCTCGTCACCGTCGCGCATGAAAATATCGCCTTGGTTCTCGTTGGCATTCGAACGGCGGTCAACCATGTCGTTTTCCTCGCTCATCAAAACTCAGGGCGAAGAGTGGGCGCGCCAACTGCCAGATGCGAACTTGTGCCGCTAATTCGATCGCTCAACTCCTTTTCGAGGCGCTCAATGCAGTGGGTCGCTGGCTTCGATGTCATCGCCGGTACCCTGTGCCCTTCACAGCACCCTGGCGACTAGTTGATGTCTCGTGGGACGATTTGAGAGCCTTCGCCAGCCGACGCATCTGGCGATGTCGCGCGATGTAAACTTGCGGCGACATTTGCGCTCCGCCCGGTATTGGTTGCTAGAGTCGTTCGGGTTTAAGTGGAAACGCGGAACACCCCTACGCCTTTGGTCTCTCGCGCTGCTACGGGGAACACCGGTTCCGACTTTTCCGGGAGGCGCTCTAGTCGTCTCTAGGGGGTCGGAGCAGGCGCATGATCTGTTGGCGTGAGGCTGTTCTGATCCACCTATTGGTGAGGCCGGGTATCGGTGGACCGTCTGGAACCTCTGGCGAGATCATCGTGTGCGAAGGCGTTGCGTTAACTTCTACCAATTGCTCCCGCCACCAAGCGTCGAAGCCCGCGGCTCTGACGAGATAAATTCTGCGCTTGCCGAGCTGCTTGTAGCTCGTTCCAGGTACGCGTCCCGTGGCCATCTGCCTCTGCCAGTACCTCATGCTCATACCCGTCCGGCGTACCAGATCGGACACACGCAACCATTCGACCGGTTGGTCCATGCGAACATCCCCATTTGTTGATGACAGCGTTTGCGACGCGGAGAGTGCGCGCCAGCTTTTCTTCAATCTTGGAAGCAAATGTCTGCGGCTATTACTCCGGCGGAGCGACAGCGAAGGTCCAGAACTTCTGAGCGAAAGCGCGTTCTTCGGGACCGGTTACGCTTGTGTAGATAGCCGTCGTGGTCAGACGAGCGTGTCCCAACCACCGCTGCACCAGGGTAATTGGTACGCCGGATTGCAGCGAACTCACGCCGAAGGAGTGTCGTATGCCTTTAGGCGAAGCGGCAGGGCCGCTGATTTGCAGGCGCAAGCACAGCGCTTTTACAATTCGCCATGCCGCTGAGCGCGAGATGCCGAACAATCGAGCATCGAGCAGGTCTGGATCCATCTGCCTCCGGCTGAGCGAGAAAATGCATTCGAGGCGATCGAGAACATGGGGCGGCAAAGGGAGTTCGCGAACATGCACCTGACGCCGTTTCAGGGTGTTGAGAGCGACTAGACCTTCTGCCAGATCAATACTGCTCGCGCGCAAGTCCAGAATCTCGCTGATGCGTGCACCGGTCCAAAGGAGCAGAAGGATCAGAAGAGAGTCTCTCGGCTTGAGATCGCCGGCGCCTTCCTCGAGCCGTTGTCGTTCTGACGACGTTAGATACTTGCGCCTTCCTCGACATCTCATCCCCGTGAGGCCCCCGAGGCCGCCTGCAACACTATTGCCCATAGTGTTGCGTCGATTGAGGTGTTGGCTTCCAATGGTTTGTGGGATGGGAATTCGCGGCAGAATTATCTCCTGTTCAAAATTCCCCAGAGTCTGTTGTGGCTATTCAGAGATTGCAACACTATGGGCAATAATGTGCCTGGCTTCGACGTCGACTCGATGCAGCCACCTGGAGCTGCCGCCGACGTGTTGCCCGTCGGCGCCGCATCTGTCGCGCGCAGGGCGCTCATTGATTTCATTCTACGGGGCGGCGGCAGCCGGTGTTCTCGGTGCGATTTCGACCGCCATCACGATGCTCATCAGCTCCCAGTTCTTTCCCGCCGATGCCCCCAGACTGGCTCTGCGTTAGACCCCTGCCGTGATTCCGGGATTCGCCTCCCTCGGGTCACGGCGCGGCCCTTTTTGCGTTTAAGGGGCCTGCTGCAGTTTTCGCAACCTTCGAACGGTCGGCTCCAGCAGCGTGCGCAGGATGCCCATCGGTCGCCTGGAGAAGCGGCGTCCGACGCGTTTGGCAACGAGCGCCGGCGTCCGGTCGACGTAGACCTCGTTGGCATACAGCCATTTGCACCGCTCATACCCACAGTCGATCTTGGAAGACGTTCTCGATGATGACGACCTTCGGCCGGTGCCGCTCGAAGCTCAGTCCGCCCATCACCTGCAGTTCCCACCCCTCGACATCGATGGAGAGCAGGTCGATAGGCCCGACGTCGGGGCGTGCTCGTCAAGAATGGTGTCGAGTTTGCGCACCTTGACCGCGATCGTCGTCGTCTTCAGGTCGCCGTTGCGGCTCGCTGTCCCAACAATTGTCCCGACGCTTCGGGCGCGTTAGGCGCGCCGTTCGCGTCTTGTTTCGAGGATTGCACTGATATTGCTGGAGACCACGCCCGGAATCGAACCGGGGTGCACGGATTTGCAGTGCGCGCACCCCAGGCTTGCTTTCTGTTTATGCAGCGAAGTCGCAGAAGCCGATTGGAGTAGCTACCGCCGAGACGGAGGCTTTATGCACGGCAGGCACATAGGATTGGCTCCACAGAGCATGCCATCGTCCAAAACCCAATGCGTATCGAGTTCCCGGCGGCACACTTCGTTGGCGGATTTCTGAGGATTGATCGGCGATGGATTTCCTTCGGGATCGTCCCAAGGCATTCCGGGAGCGTCGACAACCATGACGCTGTAGTTGGGGCAGACTTCGCCGATTAAAGCCTTGGCGGCCCTGGCGCAAAGCTCAAGGTCGGCCGAATTGGCGCAGCCTAGCTGCACGTCCAGGATGGAGCCGAACAGAAACAGATCTCGACCCACATCTTCCCAAGCCAAGACAATGTTCGCTCCGAGGGGCTCGTAGGCAGAACTGGCATCCATGATGTCGTAGAAGGTCCATCCGCTCAGCGAAGCGCATCCCTCAAATTCCCACATACAAATCGCGCAACGGCGTTCGCCCAGTACTTCTACCCATGCGAAGTACTCACGAACTCGTAGTCCGTCACATCGATCTCGGACCGGCTGCCATTTGGATCGACCAATTCGCAGCTTCGCGTCTAGGTCATTAAGCGAACTGGTCCACGTACGGCGGAACCGCGTAGGTGACTCGATTTCTTCTTGGACGAATGAGGGCCAAGCATCGCCTGTTTGTCCGGGGCTGGATGAGTGGTCCTTCCATTCGATCGTCTGTGCTTTGGGGATCTGGTTCGGCATTTGGAGGCTCCTTTGGTCTACGAGGAGCATCTCAGCAGCTCGAAGAGAAAGACCCCATCTGCCAAGAACCATTTTTTGGTTGCGGGAATATCTGTATTGAGTTCAAGGCGTTCGCCTAGGGTCTACGGATTGTGAGGACGCAAGCATGTGCGCGGAAGCGGCAGTCAAAAGCCGCCAGTCGGTTTGTCCCAGCAGCTGCCATTCCTGTCCGTTGGTCGGCGCCTCCTGGGAGATCGCCGACCAGGTCCGCTCGTGGAGGTGAACCGGCTGTCAGATGTCGATCTACTGTCAACAGAGGGCTTGACCCGTTCTGCGCGCGCACCATTTCACAGGATCATCATCGTCACGGGTACGAGAATGTCCCTTCCGCAGTTCGTCGAGACGGAGCGCTGGCGCGGCTCACGCCATGAGGGCGGCCACCACATGTCCTATTACCTCTACGGCTTCACACCCGGTGCGATTGAGATTGATCACGCGAAGGCCCGCTTTTCTGCCGTTATCGGTATTCCTGACATTAAGTCCGACCGCGCCTCCCAGATCGCCTTCCGCGAAGCGCGCCTGCGCACCCTTGTCGCCGGTTTTGTTGCGCAGGCGATCCCACGCGGAGACGGGAGCAAGCCTGATGATCTTGACTTCCCAACGGAGTGGAAGCCGTACGGCCAGATCGCACAGGACTTCAGAAGCTTCGAGAAGGTGGTAGCGGAACTCGTCAAGCTAGATCCCCTCCCCGATGGAACAGACGCCATTCAATTCCATTTCGAAAAAGCCCGCAACCAAGTCCTCGCGGACCTGTCTCAAGAGCTTCCCGCGCTCGACGCAATTCATGATGCGCTGCTTCACGCCGAAGCCAACGTGGTAGAGCCAGAAGCACTTGCGGAGCTCTCAGCCGTCAAGGAGTTCATTGCACGCACTCATCAGCGCCAAGCTGAAGAAGCGTGACAGGACGCCCCGACTGATTCACGAGGTCATTCAACCTTATCGTCCTCGGCAGAGCTCCGCCTTGCCTTCCCCCAGCCCGCTCAGAGTAGCTGGAGTCGTATTCCGTAATGACATTTTTTGGCTCCAGAGCGCGCTCGGACACGTCCGAGTTCGACGTCGGGGCATGGCGCTCAGCGCCGGTTTAATACGGGCCGGCATCCGACCTCGCTGACATGGCGCGATCGAAGTGCTTCTAACAGTCGGTCCCAACAGCGGAAGTTAGTTGGGCACATGATCGGCGGGGCTGCAGCCGTCGCCGACCAGTCAGCTCTCGGAGGGTGATCATGAACAGACTGTAGTTGAACCAAGCGGAGCCTAAGCTACTCTCCTCGCCTTCAGGTTCTGAGGGGAGCACAAAGCGTGGAAGGGGCCAGTTCAGGCAATGCCGACGAATGGGTGTTCATCGCGTATGGTTTGCTCGTGTGCGTGCTCACCATTTGCGTCTCGTATGCGGTGCTTAGAATTTGGCCCAGGCAGCACTATCCCAGACTCTTCGCTTTCTTAGCGGGCGTCGTCACTGTGTGTGCGTTGTACGTCTTCAACGTGCCGGGTGTTGGATTCGGACTTGGTGCGTTGGCATTCCTCGCGTACTTCGCCGCCCACATCCCTGACACCGTCGACGCCCTGTTTCAGAAAGACGATACAAACAAAGCGAAGTCATCTTTCTCGGCAAGTGCGCCGAAGACATCTTCGACGTCAGTGGCTGCTCCATTCTGGCCGATAGCGTTCGGGACAATAGTTGGGATCGTGCTCAGCGTGTCAGTCCTCTCTGCGCTGGTAATCCCCCCGTCATATCTGAGCCGGTGGATCGGCAGTACGGAACCACTTGGCCAGCGCATCGAGCGCGCTCTCGACCCTGGTGCTGAATGGGTGACCCTCTCAAAGAAGGAACGCGAAGCGTCGGAAAGCCTCGGAAGGAGTTTGGCTGAACTTGCCGAGATCAAGAAGCGACTTGCGGACGCGGAAGCGGCGCTGTCAAAAGCCCAGGACGAACTTGGAATGGCCGCGCCGAACACCGTTAGAAGCATCCGCATCGACAGGAACAACGGGTCTCGGCAGGCAGGCGGAGCCGTCTATATCGGCGTTGAGCTGCCGTTGCCTTCCCACAGCAAATGCTGGGTCCACGTCTCCTCCGACAAGGTGGACGATATTCATAAGGATCTTGCAATCGGCGAGACGATTCCGATTGTTTCAGACAAAGGCAAATTCAGGGTCGTCCTTACCCAAGTGGGCTCAGGAACCTGCGTGTTTGACCTAGTAAAGGGCTAGAGAGATTTAACAAATTCTCCACGCCGTTCGTCGGCCAGACCTGCGACGCGCCAAATCCAAATGCAAACGCATCGGAGAACAGCAGAACTTTGGCGTCAGCAGCAACGTCCTGCTAGCCGACATGGTGCGATGTTGACTAACAACGCTGAAGCCGCTGGCTGAGGACGCCCGTTTACTGGCGCTTAGGCGGCCTGCTTGGCAGTGAGCAACCTGAGTAGGTGGCCGACGATGTCGTCGCGCGCGGTCGGCATGGGTCTTAGATTTTTATCCCACGCCTTGAGCAGCTTTTTCGCGTCGGTAGTTGGTATAGATTGTTCGATAAGAATCCGGTAACCGGCCAAATCGCCGTGGGCGACACTCAATGGCACTACGACTAGCCCTTCGTATGGGCGGCGCCTGCCGCGCAGGAGATCGATGAGATCCTGGCGCAGGGTATCCTTTAGCACCGCGTCGAGCTTGCGTCGGGGCTCCCACAAGGCAGCCAAGCGTTGCAGGTCTTTGGCTAGGCAGAGTTCGCGGACGATGAATTCAAGTTCGTCTTTTGCGGCAGCTGGCAAAGACGAAGCGCTTTGGAACGGCAAGGCAAGAGTTGCCTCCACGAGGGCCTTATCGAGCAGCTTGCGAAGCGTCTCGCGCTGCGTCGCGGTGGGAGCGGTCATAGGCTCTAGGGTGTGGAGGAGGGCGATGCGGTTCACCATTGCTAAGTTCCCTTTTCACTGCTGCCACCAAGCGCAATAAGGCGAGCTGCGTATCGCGCGAATACATGCGGGTCCACGGCCAATGCCTGCCAGGATTGGGCGCGCCATCGAGCCGGGAGACGAGCTTTGGATCAAAGGGAAGATTGACGGACTGGTCGGCGGTAGTATCCCCGCTTCCTTTGAGCAAAGTGATGTAGCGCGCAGGTGCTGCGAAGGCATTGACCCACTCGTGCACGCGGTTCTGCGGGTCGTAACGTGGGGCCTTTTTCTTGAACTTCGTGAACACGAAGCGGGCCGGCGGGCCTTCATCGCCAGTACAGACGTCCTTGAGGTACTGGTCAAATGATTCAAGACCCCAATAAGACAAGAGATCGGGGGACGTCGGACAGAGCACTAGGTCAGAGGCTTGAATGGCTGCCTCGGCGATCACGGTTTGACCCGGCGGCGCGTCGACAAGAACGAACTGGTACATGGCCGCTAACTCTCTAAGGGTGGTGGCAACCACTTTTTTGAGGAGATCTTCGCCTACCCTTCGTAGGGCCGAGCGCTCTGAATTCCATGCGGTCGATTCATTGGCGAGCAAGGCGTAATGCCTGCCGACGGGGCCTACGCCATGCGTGAGGTAGGAGGGCGCTTCCTTCAGGTCCCGCCGCAGGCGATCATCCATGCAAGCAGCGAATGTCCGGCCCTCGCGGAACGTCTCGAGCAGCTTGGTTTGCTCTGCGCCTTCACTCCGATTGTAAAGCAGCGCACGAGTTAGACTGCCCTGTGGATCTAGATCGACAGCAGCGACTACCGGCGTGCCCGCTCGGTAGGGTTTTTCAGTCTCGGCGATGAGCGTATCGGCGAGTCCCAGGGTGACGGTTGTTTTGCCGACCCCGCCTTTGCGGTTGACGATGCTGATGATTTTTCCGCTCACTAGGCTCCCCTTGCCAGCTCTTCCAGCTTGGCGCAGCTTTCTGCCGACAGGCGTCCTTCAAGGTGCCGTTGAAGCTCAGTCATATCCGGTGCCCGTCGTCGAGGCTTGAGATCAACCGCCACACGATCGGTGGTGAAGGAACCGTCCTCGCGAAAGACGATATCGAAGAGGATCAGCCCGATCCCTTCATTTTCACTCGCCCGTCGAATGGATTCGATCTTTGCGGGCTCAAGCCGGGAGCGCGGACAGGCGAGAAAGGGGTAATGGCTCACCCTGCCGTGAGCGACGACCTCGTAGACTGAAGCGACATCGGCGCCACTGCGATTTTTGACTTCAAAGGTCATAACCTCAAGTGGGCGTTCGAAGCGTCCTGCCTTGACGGCTACAAGTGTAAAATCCGGCTTCGTGAGTGGGCCGTGGCCAGCACGACCGCCCCGGGATGTGTCCTGGAAGACGTATGTACCAGGCTGAACGCCGAGGGTGCGCAGAAACGCGCGTCCGGCGAAGCGGCGTTCAAGGCTTGGGTAGAGCTGGCATTCGGGCTTATCCGGCTCAATAAGGCGTATGGCATCGCCATCGACTCGAACTAGTCCGCGCGCCGATAGCCAGGAAAGCGCCGATCGGACCTGGGGTTCGGTGAGCGGCTCGTTGAACTGGCGCGTGAGATGGCTGATCAGCGCGGAGAGATCACAGCCTGTGCCTGCCGCCGGCCACGCAAGTATTTCCTTGGCGAGAACGCGTTCCACCCGACCCCCCCGGGACGCAATACCGCAGCATATTGCGCCAATGCACTGGACGGAGTCGAGCGCCGATAGCAGCGAATGAGCGCCCGTGATCTTGTGCGGCTTTGTAGTCGGCAAGAGGGATAGTTTTTGCGACTGGGCCTTGATGGCAAGCGGCGAACCGTCTTGATCACCCACCTATATCAAGATTTGACGTGAGCAGCAGCCAATTGCAATCTCAACATATAGTTCATGCCGCACAACCATTGAAGTTGATGTGTTCACAACGACTAGTCGCGGTTCGAATTCGTAGCGCAATTCGATATGGAGTATTTCGCAACGACTGAGGCGTGAGACGAACAAGCGCCAGACAGTAGAGCTCAGAAGTTTTATGCCGCGATTTTCTCGGAGGGCGCCGCTGATGAGAGCTGAAAACTATTGGATCGGGAGGCTCGTTCGGCAGACACCGGAAAGGCTCGGACGAGCTAGGACAACGCGCGAAGTCTACGAAGGGAGACCGCGCCGTGGCCGTCGTTCGCAAGGTTGAAATCAGCCACTTCCGGGGCATCGCCAGCCTCGATTGGTGCCCGACCGACGGCGTGAATTGCCTCGTTGGTCCCGGCGATAGTTGCAAGACGACGATCCTGGATGCGATCGACCTTTGCCTGGGAGCCCGGCGGAACCTCACCTTGAGCGACGCAGATTTCCACGGCCTCGATGTGAAAACGCCGATCTGTGTGTCGGTCACCATCGGCCGTCTCGGTGATAGCCTGAAGAATCTCGAAGCCTACGGCATGTATCTGCGGGGCTTCGACGCAAAGTCGGGCGTCATCCACGACGAGCCAGACACTGGCCTTGAAACCGTACTGACGCACCGGCTTTCCGTAGAGGCCGATCATGAGCCGTCATGGGCTCTCTATTCTGACCGTGCGGCCCAACATGAGCAATCGCGGGGGCTTGCCTGGGCGGACCGATCGGCAATCGCACCAACGCGGCTCGGCGCATACGCGGACCACAATCTGGGGTGGGGGCGTGCGTCGATCCTGAACAAGGTATCCGACGAGACGGTTGCCGCCACCGCCGCTCTGGCAGAGCTTGGCCGCAGCGCGCGCGATGCGTTCGGTCAACAGGCCGAAGCAGGATTGCCGAAAGCCTTAGAGGTTGTTCACACGACCGCAAGGAAGCTCGGCGTCCCCGTGGGGGATGTCGTCAAGGCGATGCTCGACGCCCAGTCGGTCTCGTTTTCCGGGGGCACTATTGCGCTCCACGATGCGACTGGAATTCCTCTCAAGGGTCTAGGCCTCGGTTCGAAGCGCCTCCTGGTCGCCGGTTTGCAGCGTGCGGCTGCCAGTTCTTCTCCGATCGTCCTTGTCGATGAAATCGAACACGGCCTGGAACCCCACCGTATCATCCGTTTACTCGGGGAACTTGGAGCCAAGGAGCCACAGCCGCCCCTGCAAGTATTCATGACGACCCATTCGCCCGTTGCCATCCGCGAGCTAGGCGCCACCCAACTTCATTTGGTTCGCGCCAACGCAGCTGTTCATTTCGTTCGCTCAGCTGCGAGCGCCGGTGATGTCCAAGGTACAATACGCGCGTTTCCAGAAGCGTTGTTAGCGCGCTCGGTCATCGTCTGCGAGGGCGCGACCGAGCATGGTCTGCTACGTGGGCTCGATCACTATTGCGTCGCGAACGGCAAGGTCTCCTTCACAGCCAAAAATGCTGCGATCATCGATGGTGGCGGGGAAAACGTCTTCAGGCGTGCGCGAGCCTTCCAGTTCCTCGGATATCGAACGGCTGTGCTGCACGATAATGACAAAATTCCCACTCCAGACATCAAGGCCGAGTTCGAGACTGCAGGAGGGCCGACCTACGCTTGGCGCCCGGGATGCGCCCTCGAAGAGGAGCTGTTCCTCGCCCTTCCCGAGCCAGCCGTACAAAAGATGCTTGAATATGCCGTGTCTCGCCGCGGCGAAAAGGCAATCGACGATCAAATCCGATCTGCTTCCGGCGCAAAGCACTCGCTTGCCACATGCCAAGCGAACTTGACCACGGAAGCGCGGACCCTCTTGGGCAAGGTCTCGAAAGCCAAGACGAGCGGCTGGTACAAGACGCTGAGCGACATGGAGGCCGTCGCAAGGGACATCGTCGGCCCCGGCGCGAAAGGAGCGGACGCATCTCTCATCTCGCCGATCAATGGCCTGCTCGGGTGGATCTCCGATGGCGCCAAATGAAATCGATCTGCTTTCGATTCAGCGCGGTCTCGTCATTGCTCCAGCAGGTTGCGGCAAGACGCAGCTCATTGTCGAGGCCCTCAAACAGCATGCGGGGCCAAAGCCCATTCTTGTCTTAACGCACACCAATGCGGGTGTTGCGGCGCTACGAAACCGGCTGAATAAGGGTGAGGTTCGCACTTCTGGGTATCGCCTTTCGACCATCGACGGCTTCGCCATCCGCCTCGTCGGCATGTTCCCGCGCCGCGCCGAATTCGATCCCGCCCGTCTTACCCTCGAACGGCCACCCTATCGCGAGATCCGGTCCGCGGCTTGCAATGTTCTGAAGACTACACGCATTTACGATAGCATTCGCGTTACCTACGCACGTCTTCTAGTGGACGAGTATCAGGACTGCTCACAGTGGCAGCACGCCATCGTATTCTACCTTTCTCATGTGCTGCCGACATGTGTACTCGGCGACCAGTTGCAGGCAATCTTCGGCTTCGGCGACGATGCGCTCGCCGACTGGCATCAGCACGTCGGTGGCCACTTTCCTCTCGCGGCCGAACTCACGACACCTCATCGATGGATCAATGCCGGAGCCGCTGATCTGGGCCAGTGGGTGCTGACAGCCCGGAGTAAGCTGCTTTCCGGTCAAACGATCGACCTGCGTCAGGCCCCCACGGCTGTCGAGTGGGTACAGCTCGACGGCAGCAACTCGGACCGACCGAAGCAGCTCAAGGCGGGTTCCACCAGATCACATACTCCTGATGGCAATGTATTGATTATCGGCGACAGCATGAGCCCCCCAAGCCAGCAGCGCCTCGCCAGCCAGATACCAGGCGCGACGGTCGTCGAGGCTGTAGACCTTCGCGAGCTGGTCAACTTCGCATCGCAGCTCGATCTGAACGCGGCGAATGGGGTTCGCCGCATCGCCGACTTCGCGGCGAGCCTCATGACCGGTACTTCGCCGGACGACTTGATGAAGCGATTGGCGACCATCACCGCCGGGAGATCACGCAAGGACGTCTCAGCACTTGAACAAGCCGCCCTCGATTTCGTTGCGGCGCCGAGTTACGGCGGAGTGGCCGCGCTACTCGCGGCAATAAACAACCAGACCGGCATCCGCGTCCACCGTCCGGCAGTGCTACGCGCCTGCTTCCGCGCTCTCAACGAATGTGCGAAGTCTCAGGGTCCGCAATTCCGTGAGGCGGCTGTGCGGGCGCGCGAACAGTATCGCATGGGGGGCCGGACCCTCCCAAAGCGGGGTGTTGGCAGCACGCTTCTGCTCAAGGGGCTAGAGGCAGAGGTGTGCGTCGTCGTTGAAGGTGACAAGCTGAACGCCAAGAACCTCTATGTCGCCATAACCCGAGGATCGAACAGGCTGGTCGTGTGCTCGAAAAGTCCAATATTGCCTGTCGCCACGTAATTCGAAGATTCCAATTTAGATCCGTACCGGCTCCGCTTCTCGTCATGATCGGCGTCTGCTTCCGATGGGACTGCAACTGTCAGTGATCAGTGCTTGGCAACGGCCAGCGAGCTGACCGTTGACTTCCGCTTTCTCTGAGGGTTACAGATGCCAGCCTATGCACGCGCTCGCCACAGCCTCGCGAGCTGGCGTCGGAAAGCCTGAGGAGAAGGAACCCGCGGGAATATCTGTTGCGACGGTTCAGCGATCTCTATGGGGATTGCTGCACGGGGCAGGTCGCCGATGGGGGCGCAGATCCTGCCGGACGGCCGTCGGAGCCAAGTTTTTGGCGCGTGCGGGCTGATCGGAGCACGCCAATCGGTATGGCGATGCCGTGTTGAGCGCCCATTGGCTGACAATGCGCAACAGGCATCGGCTGCCGGCGGCGGACCAGCGTTGCGCAGGACGAATGCGGTGACCGTGCTGGCCAGTCATGAGCTGTCGAACCTGAAGACGAACTGCCGATATGGTGATGGCGCATGCGTGGGTGCTTCGCCGCGGTGGAACCTCTCGATGATGCGCAGGCGCGCGCCGCAGCATGGACACGGTGGCAGGTCGGCGCCATCGTCAGCGTCGGTGTCGTCGCAGGCTTCGTTGCTTGGCTCGACAGCACCGAGAAGTTCGCGTGCGCGCTCGGCGCTCTCAGCGCGCGCGGCGGTCGCAAGCAGGCCATAGTGTCGGATGCGCTGGAAGCCCTTGGGCAGCACGTGCAGCAGGAAGCGGCGGATGAACTCGGCGACGTCGAGCGTCATCGTCGTATGGCGCGGGGGACCGTGGGAACGGTAGTCCTTGACGCGGAAGGTCACGGTGCGGCCGTCGGTCTTCAGCAGACGGCTGTTCGAGATCGCGACCCGGTGCGTGTAGCGCGACAGGTAGGCGAGCACCTGCCGAGGCCCGGCGAACGGCTCTTTCGCATAGACGAACCAGCGCTTCCCGCGCAGCGCTGCGATAAGCTTCCCGAAGGCGGCCGGATCGGCGAGCGGGGCGAGGGTGCCGAAGAACGCCAGCCTGTTCGCGGCATGTGCGGCTTGGAGCTTCTCCAGCATCAGGCGGCGGAACAGGCGCGGCAGCACCAGCACCGGCAGGAAGAAGCTGGGCTTCGTCGCTATCCAGCGGGTGCCATCGAGCGAGATGCCGCCGCCCGGCACGATCATGTGCACGTGCGGATGGTGCGTCATGGCCGAGCCCCAGGTGTGCAGCACGGCAGTGATGCCGATCCTGGCCCCGAGGTGCTTGGGATCGGCCGATATCGTCAGCATCGCCTCGGATGCTGCCTTGAACAGCAGGTCGTAGACGGTCGCCTTGTTGTGGAAGGCGATGGCGCCGAGCTCCGCCGGCAGCGTGAATACGATGTGGAAGTACGGCGCGGGCAAAAGGTCTGCTTCCCGCGCTGCCATCCAGTCACGAGACTGCGCCGCCTGGCACTTGGGACAGTGCCGATTGCGGCAGCTGTTGTAGGCGATCGAGGTGAACCCGCACAAAGCGTTCTCACAGCGGGTAACGTGTCCGCCGAGGACCGCCGTGCGGCAGTTGTCAATGGGCCACGAACATTCCGTGAAAGTGGGCATCGAAAATTCCCTAGCTGACGGCGATGGTGATTGTCCAGGGATCAGCCGTTATCTTGATCTGCGCTCTTCTTTCCTGGCGGGCGGCCGCGTCGCTTCGGCTGTGCGGGTGCATTGATGGCGGGCCTGGCGCGGGCATTTTCCGGCACCAGATCGGCGTGCTGGCGGAGCCGATAGCTCGAGCCTTCGATCTGGATAACGATGGCGTGGTGAAGCAGCCGATCGAGCAGGGCAGTGGCGACGACATGGTCACCGAACACCTCACCCCATTCGGCGAAGCCGCGGTTCGATGTCAGGATCATCGCGCCCTTCTCGTAGCGGGCGTTGACGAGCTGGAAGAACAGATTGCCGCCGCCAGGCGTCACCGGCAGGTAGCCGATCTCGTCGACCACCAGCAGTGATGCACGCGCCAGGAAGCGGATGCGCTCCTTGAGCTGGCCCTCGCGTTCCGCCTTGACCAGCGAAGATATGATGTCGGCCAGCGTCGAGAAGGCAACGCTTTTTCCCGCCTTTACCGCCTCGACGGCCAGCGCCGTCGCCAGATGGCTCTTGCCGGTGCCGGGCGGACCCAGCAGATGCACGACCTCGGCGCGCTCGATGAACTTCAGTTCGGCCAGGGCCAGGATGCGATTGCGGTCGAGCGAAGGCTGGAAGGTGAAGTCGAAGCCCTGCAGGGTCTTGATGGTGCTGAGCCGCGCCATCATCAGCGCGGTTTTGATGCGGCGATTGTCGCGCAGCGTCAGCTCCTCGACGAGCAACTGATCGAGGGCGCCGATCGCGTCGATCTCGCCCTGCTCGATACGGCGCACCATGCTGTCGAGCATTTCAAGCGCCCGCGGCATCCTCAGTGCGACGAGGCTCTTCTTGATGCTGTCGAGTAGGGTCGGGTTGGTGTGGACGCTCATGGCCGGCCTCCCGCTGTCGCCAGTTGCGCGCCGATCGCCTGGTAGATGTCGAGCGGGCGGCGCTGCACTTGGTCGCCGGGCCGGCCGATGATGGCCGCTTGCTGAACGGGCCCTGATCGCGGGGGGATGCGGCCCTGCCGGTGATCCGGCGCCACGCGCGTTCTTCGCCGCCCTTCGAGTACGGGATGCACGGCAACGAGCCGGCCCTGATCGAGTATGCGGATCACGTCGGGCAACTGACGCACTTCGACGATGCGGCGCGTGCGATCGGGCACGGAGTAGTAGTTGCCGCCGATCGATACCAGACCGTCGTGGCTGACGCGGCGCTCCAGCTTCAACAGCGCATCGAAAGGCGCCGCCGGCAGCGATTGCAGTTCGGGCTGCTCGTCAACGAAGGCTTCGCTGACGACGCGCTGCGTGGTGCCGTGCACGCGGACATTGGCCACCGTAGCGAGCCAGTCGTCGAGCTGACCGTTGAGGTCATCGAGATTGCGGAACGTGCGGGCGAGGTAGAAGTCCTGGCGGATGTAGCTGAACGGGCGTTCCACCTTGCCCTTGGTCTGTGCGCGATAGGGCCGACAGGCCTTCGGCATGAAGCCGTAGTGCTGGGCCAGCGCCAGCAGTGAACGATTATAGACGATGTGGCCTTCGCCATCCTCGCCGGTGACCGCCGTCTTCATGCGATCGTAGAGGATCTCGATCGGCACCCCGCCAATCGCCGCGAACGCCTGCATGTGACAGCGCAACAGGGTCTGCAGATCCTGGTGCATGACGAAGCGGGCAAAGATGAAGCGGGAATGGCCAAGCACCAGCGAGAACAACCACACGATGCGCGTCACGCCCGGCTCGTCGGTGAACCCGGTAACGAAGCGGGCAAAGTCGACCTGCGCCTGCTGACCGGCCGGCGTCTCGAAGCGCACCTCGAAAGGCTTTGGCCCGCGGTTGGGCTTGATCGCCGCGACGAAGCGCTTCACCGCCGTGTAAGCGCCGCTGTAGCCCCGCTCGCGAAGCTCACGGTTGAGCCGCACGGCGCTGAGCTCTGGAAAGGCCGCAACCCGCTCGCGCAGATAGTCGAGGTATGGCGCCAGCTTACTGGGCCTGCCCGCCTGACGCGGACTGTAGGCCGGCGGCTCAAGGCCGCGCTCGATGTACTTCCTGACCGTCTTGGGATCACGGCCGGTGCGCCGTGCAATGGCGCTGATCGACAGGCCCTGTCGATGAAGGTCCAAAATCACGATGAGGTCTCCAAGCTGGATCATCCGCACCGCCCCCGTCCAGAATCAATCTGGACGCCATGGTCGGTCGCGGCGGGCCGCCTGATGGGGGACGGGGCGCGCCCCGTCCCCCATCAGGCTAACGTGTCAGCTAGGGAATTTTCGATGCCCACAATCAGGGAGTATTCAACGCCCAGTGACAGCAGTCTTCGATGGCGCTCATGACCTTGAGCTGCGGCACACTTACATGCCCGCGGTTGGCGTCGCGCCAGGCGGGGCCGTGGTCGCGGAAGATGTCCGCGACCTCCAGAACAGGACGAGGCACGAGGTGCGGCTATGCCGGCGGTTCCTGCCTCGTGGGCACAGGCAATAGCTTCAGCCGATCGAGCGGGCTCATCACGCTGCGGATGATGTTCGTCGCGACGTGCGTATAGCGCGCCGTCGAATCGAGACTCGCATGCCCCAACAGCACCTGGATCACGCGTACATCAATGTTGTGCTCGAGCAGATGCGTGGCGAACGAGTGCCGCAGCGTGTGCGGTGACACCCATGCGGGCAGGCCTGCGAGCCTCGCCGCTTCGTGGACGATGCGGTTGAACTGCCGCGGCGTCATCGGCGAGACCTTGTCGCGCCCGGGGAAGAGATAGACGCGCGGCCGGGCAATCCGATACCAGTCGCGCAACAGCTCCAGGAGTTGCGGCGAAAGTATCGCGGAGCGATCCCTGCGTCCCTTGCCCTGCTCGACGCGGATCAGCATACGCTGGCTGTCGATGCTGGCGACCTTGAGCGTCACGACCTCCATGGCGCGCAATCCCGCACCGTAGGCGACGCTCAGCATGGCCTTGGACTTCGGCGACTGCGTCACCTCCAGCATCCGCAGCACGTCCTCCGGCGGCAGGACGCGCGGCAACTTCCTCGGCTCATAGACGAAGGCCAGCAGGCGCGTCGTCTCCGCCTTGCCGACGGTGACGTTGAAAAAGAAGCGCAACGCTGTCACCGTAGCGTTGATGACACCGGGCTTTGCGCCGCTCTCCGACAGGTGCACCTGGAAGGCGCGCAGGTCGTCGGCTGTTGCCGTGTCGGGCGAGCGCTTCAGGAAGACGGCGAGCTTCTTGACAGCGCGGATGTACTCCCGCTGTGTGGCGGGCACGAAGTTGCGGACCGTCATGTCTTCGAGCATGCGGGCGCGCAGCGGGCTGATGGGCTTCTCGCTCATCGGGGTCTCCTGTCTTGAGGTTGGAGTGCTTGACCCCTCGATCCTCAAGACGGAGCGCCCGCCCCGTTACTGCACGTCGATCCGTTGGTTAGCGCATCGTGAGCCACTGACTCCGCCCCCTCGCGCGCAGCGCTCTCCCGCGCGAGCGGGTTCGTTCAACTCGGCGAAGCAGACGCTAGCGTCCATGGGATGATCACGAACGCGGGCTTGAGGCTCGTTGCCGTGTGCGTCTTGTGTTGATTCAAATCGCGTGGTTGGAAGGAGTTTGATTTGAACTCACGGGGGATGCATGACAGCGCAATTGACGGTGTGGGTAGCCTACAACAGTGACAACGACTGCTTTGCTTCTCATGAAGGCGCACAGGAGGCCATGGACGGCTTGGTCGAGAGTTTTGGACATTTGGAAGGAGCTCGCGTTGTCATCTTGAAGCTGACACTGCCAACCGCTAAGCCGCTGATTTTCGATGCCACGGTTGGTGATGTGAAGGGGCCGGTAACGGTTACGCTCGCGTGACGTCGGTGAGATTGCCGCCACACAATGATTTGGCGCAGGCCCTGCGTGTGGCAGGTGACGTCATCATCACGCACGGGAGGCCAGACGGCGAAACGGCACTGAGGGACGCCTGGCCGTTCGCTGCATCGCAGCGGGCAGATCGCAAAGCCTCCGATCGGGAAAAGCTGCGCGTTTTTAAGGCCGATGGCTTCCGCTGCCGCTACACCGGCGAGTTGCTGCTTTTGCCGGCTTATCTGCGGTTGTTGTCGGCCCTCTACCCTGACGCCTTTCCATATCAGGCGAACTGGAAAGCGGAGGAGACCCATCCTGCGTATTGGTCGCACACGGCATCGCTCGAGCATGTCGAGCCGATCGCGATCGGGGGCGCCGAGCATTTCGACAATTGGGTGACGACCAGCATGGCGCGCAATCAAGTGCGTAGCCGCTTTCCGCTTGAAAGTCTCGGATGGGCGGTGCGGCCGCGCGTGCACGACTCTGATTGGGATGGCGGCATGGCCGCGTTCATCACGCGTTCTGCAGCCGATGACGTTCTGGCCAATCCATTGCACGGTAGCTATATCGCGCGTTGGCGCAAGCTCGCTGTCGGATGCTAGAGGCGAACCACTCTATGGGAAGTGGCTTGTTCGGATCCCCTTGGCGACAAATCAAGCGAGATCGGCGAGATGCCGAGTTTGCGGACCTCAAGCCCGTACAGCCGCTTCTTGCTTGAGATCGGCCGGCATGTCCGATTTGCTCTTCCCAACGGACATCGACCTGCGCAAACGAATAACTCTATGACTACATTCGCCCACGGTAGAGAAAAGATTCTGACTTTGCCGGTCTAGGGTCGAATCCTGGTTGGTCTGGTCGTAACATCGTGGCTAGTTGCAGCCGGATAGTACAGTGTTTTACCTCGGCCTCCCGGCACTAAAGGTATGCTCCCGTATGCGGAGAACTCAGGTCCAATATCTCGTAGCACAAGACGCGGCCTGTCCTTGTTGCTTGACGAAGTCGGTACACGAGAGGAACCCTCCCAACCACTGACACGCCATTCGTTGACAACGAGTAGAGTGCTGCCGCCAGCGCGTGCGGCTTGGTGGAGAATGGCATGATGAACGCCGAGCGCTTACCTGCTGCCGTCACGCACAACTCATCCAACCGGTCCAGAGCGCTTACGACGCGGTGGGGATGGATTGTTGTGATCGCTCCGTCCCCAAGGGGCGTGAATTGACATAAACTAGCCTTCCGCTCGGCTGCTGTTGACTGCGAATCCCCCGAGTCTGAGGCCGCCACCATCACGGAGCGTTCTATCCCATCGTACTGCTGCAACGCGGTGATTAGACGATCCTCATCTCCGCCACAGAACGCCACAAGCTTCCTGCCGTCCCGAGCTTCCAGAGCGGGCGGCAAGTGAGCCAAATTGATCAACTTCCACTTGCCGTCGGTAAATTGTCCGAGCCCTGACAAAGGAAACTCGGGAGGTTCCACTTCCGCGATGGATCGCAGCCCGACTCCGTAAGTCGCTTCGGAATAGAGGGCTCGAAGCCGAACACTTCGGTCGAGCCCAAAGAGAAAGCCGATGAGGCTGCAACTATAGGCTTTGGGGAGGGATGAGATGTCCATCACTACATTGATCGTTTCCCCGCGCACCTTTCGTACGAGCGTCGACAACTTTGAGACCAAGGAATCCGTGTTTGCAAAGTAGTCGGTCGAGGCGCCCAACTTGAGCCTAAATGATGGCTGGCGGATGCGAAGCTGTTTATCCACCTCGTCGGAAGCTAGGGAACTCGCATGTTGGACATCTTCAGCGCTGAAGCTAGGGCAGCAGACATGCTTCGCCGTCGGACCCAGCCTCTCGTAAATGGCGAGCGACCGCTCTTCCACCCCACGCAAGCACAGCAGAATATCGATGTTGGTGATCTCATCAACCAGCCTATCGGTGCGCGTAGTGGACTCTCTAACGAGAAACCTTCCTGCGACCCCTTCCGCGGTTTCCTGTAATCCCATCGAAGAGGTCTCCTGCTTCGGCTTCGTCACCCTGGCCACCTCGCCCCGACGCGTTTATCTTTTCGCCCGTCTGGACGACCCAGCTACCAATTTCTGAGGAGTCTCTAGATTTGGCGAGTAAGCCGATCAAACCTGAGGGATCGAGCTGGACCGGCTCAAGCGCCCCCGCGTATGAGAACCCGTATTTGGGAGCGAACCGCTTGTGAAGCCGGAAGCGCAGCTCCTTCAGATCATCGGCGACATCGCTCCTGGCCGGAATGGAAGCTGCCTCAGGAAATACGATCAGGTTCTCTTTCTTCGCAATATCAAGCAAAGCGACAAGTCCGTTTCGATCCTCGGGCTTTGCGCGCCAAATTCTTGCCAGGTCAACTATGAAGACGCCTCTTTCCTCCGTCGCACTGCTTTCAAACGGCAGACCGTCGACTTGAAGCCATCTGGTCAGGCGCCCGAGGGCGTCAATTACGGTATTGAGAGAGGCCGATGCCGACGGTAGCCGCTGACGGATACCTAGATATTTATTCTCAGCCGCACGGCGCGCGCCGTCTCTCTGTATTTTGATATCGATGTGTTTTGGGCCGAAACAGAAGTCGTCGAACGCCTTCGCGGACTCGGGCGCCCGGGAAGCGTCAAAGATCGACGCCATTATATCCAAAAAGTCTCTGATGCAGCCATCCGCTAACGACAGTATTACGTTGTATCCTGCATACGGCACAGAACTAACACTAACTCCATACTGAGCTAGAACACGAAGAAACGCCCCACGCTGCTTCCGTCGTAGCGTCGAAATGAATGCCGATCGAACGGCGCTACTCTCTTCTAGGTTTGACAGTTGGAGCTTCATTGAGGCAAGAGCAAAACATTGGTAGTAGGCGGGCGCGTCCGTTTCCACTGCATGCTCTCGGTCAGCGAACCGAACCAGCTGCTTGTCGGACAGTGCCTTCAGGGCGTGGGCGACCCGCCTAGATTCACTTGTAAACTTCGCGACGCCTTCCGCGACTGATTGCTTCAGGGCGTCGTCGATCAAGTGGTTTACTCTTAAATCGCCCAGCCGCTGCTTTAGTGGGAAGGCGTCGTCTGGCTGCTGCCAGCCCAAACGAGTCCGCTGTTCGGCGCTGATGGAGTAGAACACGCGGTACGCGGTCACCTGCTGGCAAAGTCTCTCGAACGATTTTCTGGGCTCCGCATCTAGGTCGACGACGAGGCGATCCGCGACGCTGGCAGTTAGATTTGGAAAGATTGTGCTAGTCGGGTCGAGCCCGAACGGCACGAACGCGGCAATCCAGTCGATGGGTGCGCGGGACTTGCGGACCAGTGCGTTCAATATCTGCTGCTGCTCCGGCACCAGATAATCGCACTCGTCCACTAGCACCTTTATTCGGACGTTCCGTGCATCTGGGAAATACTCGCCCCTTAGCAGTGGTAGTGCTGAGGCCGCTGCGTTTACGATGAACTCTGTCGGCTCTCCGACCCGATACACTTTGGAAAATCGTTTTTTATCTCCGTCACAGAACGATTGAAGCATCTCGTTACGATATGCCCGTAAAATATTGGCTGCGGCGAGCAACGTTGTTGATCCGGGACACACCCCCTCCATGACGCTGGGGAACTGCGTCTTGATATGTGAGAGGACCTCAGAGACTTCTCCAAAATCTGCTCGGCACCAACCGCGCAGCATCCAAGAGTGAATGTTAAGGAAGAGCAACTCGACAGCAGTGACTTCCACCAAGCTGCCGAAAAAATATGTTGCGACAAGTTCTTCGTCACGGGCTGTAGGCATAAGCCGGCTCCAATTGCCGACCGTCGTAGTTTGCGTGAACAAGTCTGGCATCCGAAAGTAGACGCCAAAGCAGCGTGCTCCGCTTGCCTCTATCTGCTGCCACAGCGACTCGTTACTCGCTTGTTCGGATGAGTCCATGGATTTGAGGATGCTTGTCTTGCCGGAGCCGCGTGCACCCACGACGAACGCAGACTGGGGAGTGTGCATCAGCTTTTCGGCTATAGGAGAAACCCAGATCAACGGACGGCTGTCGTTGTCCACCTTGGAAGGCCGGAACGGATTGGGTATCGGCGTCCTAGGCATTCTCTATCATCCAATGCTCAAGTGGTTCCCGGGGATTATGAACGTGAATCTGTTGCGAGTAATAAAGTTCTCGCACAGCCGCATCGAGACGATCGCTTTCCGTAAGCTGCTCTGGATGTGCTTGTATTATTTGGTTGCGGACGGCCCGCCATAGCTGCCGCGCCCTGCCGAGCACACACTGTCGAATTAGCACTGACTGGCTGACGTCGACAGCAACAGCGTTCCGCTGAAGTGGAATGTCGATAAATGATTCGACCGTGACCCCACGTTCGCACGTTCGACGCTTTTCGATTCTGCAAAGGCGCGGGCGCCCAGCGTCGTCGCTCGTGATTTCAATGACGTTGAAGCCATCTATCAGCGCCGGAGCACTGATGGAGATCAGCATTCCGTTACTGCGATACGGGTCAGCGACTACCTCGATTGGATCGGCGTGGATGTGGCCGTGCAGATAGATGACGGGCCGATCGCTCTTGGTGATGACAGAGCGCAGCGCACCCGAGTTTAACAGTTCGGTGTAGGGTGCAACACGCGCGTGCGCAGCTGGGAGTAGATTGTGATGGCCTAGAAGGACCGGCAACACTGTTGTGGGCTGTTTTGCAAGACACTCCGCAAGCTCTTCAAGAGCCTGGGCGTGAATAGCTGGCGAGTCTATCACTTCCTCTACCCGCCGCGACCGCCCTCGCCCGCTTTTTTGCGCGGGCGATCTTCGGATCTCGCCGCAACCGAGCGACGTGTTCAGATTTATAGCGACTATGGTGGGCTGCTGGGTAGCATTCTCGCGCGCGCAGATCCCTGCAATCGGAAATGCAGGCCAGCCCTCTGCAATGACCATGTCCTGAAGTGGCCGAAACTTCGCGTCGATACCGTGTTTAGCGGCAATCCGCCGATCAACATCATGATTGCCGGGTGTTATAATGCATCCCTTCGTAGTGTCGTTGAGGTATCGCCTCCTAACTAGATAGGACAGGTGCCGCAAACAAGTACGATAAGCGTTCTGATTCCCGTTGTTTGTGAGATCCCCCACCTGAAAGATGAAGTCGTAATCGTCGTTGGTAAGCGTGGAAATGAGGGAGCTTAATAAAGTTTTTGCGCGGCTACGCGACACCGCCAGAATGATGGTGGGAATATGCTTGTCTTTCAGGTCGACATTCAGCGAAGTGTTAGGCCAGTCGGGATAATGAATGTCTCCCAACTGGAGAAGCCGCGTAACAAGCATGCTGCAATTCCGTTGAAAAGATCACGGTTCCGCACGAAATCCTGATAATGAACGTTCGGAGGTTATCGGCCCTGCTATGCCGCCGCAAGAGTTAACAGCCTAAGGGAAGACGCTGCGCGTGTGGTGTCGAGCTGTGCACCGATGGATTTGAGCTATGGCGAGAGATTGCCGCCTAGTGTTCGATTCCTTGAACGCGCATTGCAAGCTTTGGCTTTTTGGATCGGTATCGGCAGTGCCCCTCGGAACATATCCACTCGACGAGGGCACGCTTGTGACGGAGGGCTGCGCTCGGGGGCGACGCGCGACCTAGGCAGACACCTGCTCCGCCGCTGTTAGAGGCAGTATTCTGTTCGATTGTCGGATGATTTCGTGGCCACTAGTCGGTGGGCGTCCGGCGCGAATCGCTTGGGGAATGGCTGAGTACGGCGGTATTCATCGCACCAGTTGTCGTACGATTGAAGTGGCGAGACCTCCCTGCAAGAAGTGGAAGCCCGAAGGACCGAGACGCTGTGAGACAGCGGCTCGGGGCGCGTAGACTGCCCTATCCCTCAACGAATCAGCCAAATTGCCTCCGGGCCCATAACAAGTAGATCGCGACGATGATCGAAAACGTCCCGAAGAGCGATGATCTCAACCGAGCTGCGCTGCGCCTATATTTCACTGCGTGGACTAGCTTGATCACGATCGCAACTGACTTCGACCAGGTTTATCCCGACGACGAAGACTGGACAGAGGAGAAAGCCGAATACCTGCGAAGCGGCGCCAGATAGGCAGCGAACGAGCCAGCGTCAGCGAGGTGCGCGTGCGCACCGCGAAAGCTCAACAGACCATCGGAGTGCGCCGCCGTCAGCCGCTCGAGCATGAGGCGGCGGAACAGCTTCGACAGCACCATCACCGGCAGCAGGAAGTTCGGGCGCTTGGCGATCCACGTCGGGCCGTCCGTCGCGATGCCGCCGCCCGGCACGATCATGTGCACGTCCGGATGATGCGTCATCGCCGAGCCCCAAGTATGGAGAACGGAGGTGATGGCAATCTTCGCCCCCAGATGCTTCGGGTCCGCTGCGATGGTCGTCATCGTCTCGGCCGACACCCTGAACAAGAGATCGTAGATCACCGCCTTGTTCTGGTAGGCGATGTCGGCGATGGCCGCCGGCAGCGTGAACACGACATGGAAATAGGGCACCGGCAGCAGCTCGGCCGCCCGCGCTTCCATCCACTCGCGTGCCACCGCTCCCTGGCACTTCGGGCAATGCCGGTTGCGGCAGCTGTTGTAGGCGATCACCGTGTGCCCGCAGGCGCTGTTCTCGCAGCGCGCAACGTGCCCGCCGAGCGCCGCCGTGCGGCAGCGCTCGATGGCCGACATCACCTTCATCTGGCCGAGGCTCACATGGCCCGCGTTGGCATCACGCCAGGCGGCACCGTGATCGCGGAAGATGTCGGCGACCTCCAGAGCAGGACGTGGCAATGGCGCCGGCCGCTATGCCGGCGGCGGGTCGTCTTGCGGAGGCGGCGGTGGCGCGTCGAGCGGTATGAGCCGGTCGATGGGGCTCATCACGCGGCGGATGACGTTGGTCGCCACCTGCGTATAGCGGGCGGTCGTATCCAGCTGGGCGTGGCCAAGAAGCACCTGGATGACGCGTACGTCGAGGTCGTTCTCGAGCAGGTGCGTCGCGAACGAGTGCCTCAGCGTGTGCGGCCCGACCCACTTCGGCAGGCCCGCACGCTTGGCAGTCCCTTTGCAGATGCGATGGAACTGCCGCGTCGTCATCGGCCCGATCTTGTCGCGGCCGGGGAACAGGAAGACGCGCGGGCGAGCGATGCGGTACCAGTCGCGCAATGCTTCGAGGAGCGTCGGAGAGAGCATGACGTAGCGGTCCTTGCCGCCCTTGCCCTTGCCGACACGCAGCAGCATGCGCTTGCTGTCGATGTCGGAGACCCTGAGCGTCACCACCTCCATGGCGCGCAATCCGGCGCCATAGGCGACGCTCAACATCGCCTTGTCCTTCGGCTCCGGTGCCGCCGTCAGCAGCCGGCCGATCTCCTCCGGGGAGAGCACGCGAGGAAGCTTGCGCGGCTCGTGAGTGTAGACGAGGTGCCGCGTCGTCTCCGGCTTATCGACGGTGAAGCGGAAGAAGAACCGCAGCCCCGATACCGTCATGTTCTGCACGCCCGGGGTCACCCCCGTGGCGGCCAGATGACGCTGAAAGCTACGCAGGTCTTCCGCTGTCGCGGTATCGGGGGAGCGGCCCAGGAAGGCCGCCAGCATCTTGACGCCGCGGATGTAGCCGCGTTGGGTGGCGGGAGAGAAACCGCGCACGCACATGTCTTCGATCATGCGGGCGCGCAACGGGCTGATGGGCTTCTCGCTCATCGGGGTCTCCTGTCTTGAGGTTGGAGTGCTAGACCCCTCGATCCTCAAGACGGAGCGCCCGCCCCGTTACCGCACGCCCGTCAGTTGGTTAGCGCATCGTGACCCTCTCGCTCCGCCCCTCGCGCGCAGCGCTCTCCCGCGCAAGCGGGTTCGTTCTGTGGGACCGACCACCTACGCCGGGCTCTCGTCGCGTAACTTCGGTTTGGCCCGAACCAGTCGTCGGCCTGTCGGTGCTCGCGCCATTAGCGGAAGCGATCTGCCCCAACCCAACCGACGTCATTGTGCCACTCGGGCTTTAGGGTCCCGAGAATGAGGCCCATCCAGCCGAACCGCTCATCGGAACCGAGATTGGCGAACTCTTGACGGAACGCCATGGCCTGCCACGCTACAAGATCACCGACTGTGATTGTTGGACCGTCCTTCGATGCCGTTTGCGCCATGACGCGAAAGCCACCGTCTCGGCTGCATACGAGAAGAAGCGCCGTTTGAACCCCCTTCGCATCGGTTGCAACTGCCTTCTGCGTGCCGAATTCCTTCGATGCGTCAAGAACGATGGCTGGCAGGAATAATCCTTCGGCGAGATCACTTTGCATTTGCTGGCAGGCGTATGCGAAAGCGGCGTCGTTCGACTTGAAAGCGAGCGGCCCAATTGGACTGACGCTTGAAGCCACGCTCTTCTTGCCACGCAACCAGTTAAACATAATGACCTCACATGATGTGAGTTCGATCCTACCGAGTGCCGTGAGCAGACTCAATGAGCTGCCGCGCGGCGGCCTCGATTCGCACACGCGCGAAATTATGAGCCCGCCTTTCTCGCGCATCGACTTCGCTGCTAAGCTTGCTTGTATGCTCGTGATGTTTCTTGCGGGTCAAAATGGACGGGCAGTACCAATAGTTGGAAGAAGTTGGCCGAGATCTTCGTGAGATCAGCAAGTTAGGTGGCAGAGGCGCATGCTGGTTTGTCTCTCAGCAAAGGAGATAGACCATGGAAGACCATCCTAGTGCACCTACTGTCACCGAACCGGCTGCCAAGCCCGCTCGCGTCCCCTGGAACAAGGGCAAGCTCGTCGGAGCCAAGCCACCACTGCGGCCAAGTCACGTCTGGTCAATCCGGACGAAGCTCCAGATCGAGAGCAAGAAAAGGGATCTGGCCCTCTTCAACTTGGCTATCGACAGCAAGCTGCGCGGGTGCGACGTGGTCGCTGTCCGTGTCGATGATGTTGCGCCAAGCGGCTACGCTATAGATCGCGCAACGATCCGCCAGAAGAAGACGGGCAGGCCGGTCCGTTTCGAACTGACCGACCAGACGCGGCAAGCTATCGACGACTATCTCAGGCTGACATGCAGAAAAGCAGGCCAGTTCCTGTTCGCCGGCAGGGGTAATTCGGACCGAGGGCTGACCCCGCGTCAGTACGCCCGGCTCGTGCTGGAATGGGTAGCGAGCATTGGCCTCGACCCGGCGAAATTCGGCACCCACTCACTACGCCGAACCAAGGCCGTGCTCATTTACCGGCGCACGGGAAATCTACGCGCAGTGCAACTGTTGCTCGGACATTCCAAGATCGAAAGCACGGTCCGTTATCTCGGCATCGAGGTCGACGACGCCATAGAGATTGCGGAGAAGATCGACATCTGACACGTCGACGCGATTCTTCAGATTCCGGACATGGTCGACGGCGTTCGCTGCGTCGCCGACCACTGCTATGCGGATGGCAGCTTCTCTAATCGGGCCGCCGGGTCAAGCTCCTATTTCTATCTGCCAGTGCGTCGCTATCGCGGGTCAAGCTTCTCTTCGCAGTCGGGGTCCCGTCTACACGGGCCGTTGGCGCATGGGTCGGAAAGGTGCGGAGAGCCTCGCTATTGGTCGCGCTCAGGGCGCAGCAGTCATTGTCGGCTTCATCCACCCCATCGTCCGCGGTAGGGACGACCCTGGCGGGATCGTCGGAACTGTCGTCAGTTCATGCGACGGCCTCCTTCGATCCCATTTGGAATTCGCTGCCGTCGATCCACATGCGATGAAGGATAACGGCCAACTTCCTGGCCACCGCCACCAAAGCCCGGCGACGGCCCTTACTTTTCATCAGCCGCATGCCCCACGCCTTCAGGCGCGACCATTTCAGCGAACGCGACATCATGGTGTTCGCCGCGCAGTAAAGAGCGGTGCGAACATCGGCATCGCCAGCATGAGAAATTCGGCCTGGATTATCGGTCTCGCCGGATTGGTAGCGCCGCGGCGTCAACCCAAAGTGTGCTCCGACAGTGCGCGAACTCTTGAATCGGGCAGGGTCGTCCACTGCGGCCTTGAAAGTTAGGGCGGCAATCTCGCCGACGCCTGGAATGCTCATGAAGCGCCGGCAAATGACATCATCACGAGCGATGCGCTTCACCCTGCGATCGAGTTCAATGAAGTTGAAATAGAGCACCCTGCGCGCCTCCAGCATAGGCAACAGCGCGTGCGAAAGCGCTGCATTCTGTTCAACGATGGGCCGCACGGCGGCATCGAATGCGGCTTTGGCTAAGTGCATTGGCAGCTTCACACCGAATATCTTCAAGAGCCCACGCATCTCGTTCTCAAGATCAATGCACTTGCGCAGAATAGCCTTGCGGCTGGTCAATAGGGCTCGCGCGTAGTGGCTTTCGATGCTCTTTACATGCACACGGCTGTACCAGCCGGACCGCAGCAGCTGCGCGATCCCGCGCGCATCGTGCTTGTCAGTCTTGTTGCGCATGGCGGAAAGGGCCGCGCTGACCTGGTGCGCTTCCATGCAGACAACCTCAAAGCCGGCCTCGCGGAGCCCATAGGTCAGATGCTGAGTGAGCGTGCC